>Ga0209768_10000874_pt1 | contig 19629 bp, 16 predicted proteins | sample LauGreSBDMM110SD_3_FD_187564 | JGI IMG/M metagenome (GOLD analysis project Ga0209768, IMG submission 187564) | Freshwater lake microbial communities from Lake Michigan, USA - Sp13.BD.MM110.SD (SPAdes) (version 2) | ecosystem: Environmental > Aquatic > Freshwater > Lake | place: Lake Michigan... | reverse complement strand
AAAGCGCTCTCTGCCATCAAAGCGCACAAGGTCGACGATGCCGACTTGTACTTCCAGTACACCCGATCTGAAGGTTGGAGTTTAGAAGAGGGCATTGTGAAGACGGGCAGTTTCAGCATTGACCAAGGCGTGGGTGTGCGTGCAGTGGCAGGTGAAAAAACAGCCTTCGCCTACTCTGATGACATCTCCGAAGCTTCCCTGATGGATGCGGCACTCACTGTGCGCTCTATTGCCCAAGCGCAGCAAAACCGCAAAGCCAAAGTGCCAGCCCGCAAAGTGGCAGGCATTCGTTCTTTGTACCCCTCACTCGACCCGATGGGCACTTTGAATAGCACAGACAAAGTTCAGTTGCTTGAAAAAGTCGAGCAACTGGCTCGCGCCAAAGATCCGCGTGTGGTGCATGTCATGGCCGGTCTTGCCAGTGAATATGACGTTGTCATGGTGGCCCGTGCAGATGGCACTCTGGCAGCAGACGTCAGGCCCTTGGTGCGGCTTTCTGTAACCGTCATTGCTGAACAAAAAGGCCGTCGTGAAGTGGGCAGCGGTGGTGGTGGTGGCCGGTTTGGTTTGGCTTATTTTGACGATGCCATGTTGAATGAGTATGTCAACGATGCTGTGCATGCTGCACTTACCAATTTAGATGCCAGACCCGCGCCTGCAGGTGTCATGACCGTGGTGTTAGGCCCTGGCTGGCCAGGTGTGTTGTTGCATGAGGCCATTGGCCACGGTTTGGAAGGCGATTTCAATCGGAAAGGGTCCAGCGCCTTCAGCGGCATGATTGGCAAACGCGTGGCGGCCAAAGGCGTCACGGTGCTTGACGATGGCACCATTTCAGATCGACGAGGCTCATTGAATGTGGACGATGAAGGTTGCCCCAGCCAGCGAAATGTTTTGATTGAAGACGGTATTTTGAAGGGCTACATTCAAGACGCCATGAACGCCCGCCTGATGGGCGTCAAGCCCACCGGCAATGGCAGACGCGAAAGTTATGCCCACATTCCTATGCCGCGCATGACCAACACCTACATGCTGGGTGGCGACAAGTCGCCCGAAGAAATTGTGGCCAGCATGAAGAAGGGCCTGTACGCCACCAACTTCGGTGGCGGCCAGGTCGACATCACCAGTGGCAAGTTTGTGTTCTCAGCCTCCGAAGCCTATTGGGTGGAAAACGGCAAAATTCAATACCCCGTAAAGGGCGCCACATTGGTGGGCAGTGGCCCAGAGTGCTTGAAGCAAGTCAGCATGATTGGCAACGACATGCGGCTTGACAGCGGTGTGGGCGTTTGCGGTAAAGAAGGTCAAAGCGTGCCTGTGGGTGTGGGTCAACCCACCCTGCGCATTGAAGGTTTGACCGTGGGCGGCACGGCTTAAATGCCTTGGTGCTGACAAATTGTCAGAAATCTGCCAAAAACTTGTGCTACATTCGTTCCCCATGACCAAGTGCTTTAGCTTTTTTAGCTTTTATTTTGCATTCTCTGTCCTAGGCGGACGAGAGGCCAGCGCATAAGTCACTGAACCCCTCTACCAACCGCCGGACTCAACCCCCGGCGGTTTTTTTTTGCCAATCGCCAAAACGCATTCACAGTTTTTAAATCTCAAAAGGAGCCCCTGATGACCACCAAAGCCAAAGCCACTTCGGAGCCGCGCTATGCAAGCCCTTCAGACCGAGCAGGCCAGACCGATGACGAACGCATCAAGGACATTACTGTGTTGCCACCACCAGAGCATTTGATGCGTTTTTTCCCCATTGCGGGTACGGCGGTGGAAACACTGATTTCACAAACACGTCGCAAAATTCACAGCATCATGGCGGGCAAAGACGACCGCTTGTTGGTGGTCATTGGGCCTTGCTCCATTCACGACCCTGCTGCCGCTTTGGACTATGCACGCCGATTAAAGCCCCTGCGTGACAAATACGAAGGCACTTTGGAAATTGTGATGCGGGTGTATTTTGAAAAGCCCAGAACCACGGTGGGGTGGAAAGGCTTGATCAATGATCCTTACTTGGATGAGAGCTACCGCATTGACGAAGGCTTGCGCATTGCGCGCCAATTGCTGATTGAGATTAACCGCCAAGGCGTGCCCGCTGGCAGTGAGTTCCTCGATGTCATTTCACCACAGTACATTGGCGACTTGATCAGCTGGGGTGCCATTGGCGCTCGCACCACCGAGAGCCAAGTGCATCGCGAGTTGGCCTCTGGCCTGTCTGCGCCGATTGGCTTTAAAAATGGCACCGATGGCAACATCAAAATTGCCACCGATGCCATTCAAGCAGCGGCGCGAGGCCATCATTTCTTGTCAGTTCACAAGAACGGTCAGGTAGCCGTTGTGCAAACTCAGGGAAACCCTGACTGCCACGTGATTTTGCGCGGTGGCAAAGTGCCCAATTACGATGAAGCAAGTGTCAATGCAGCGTGCCAAGATTTGACAGCCGCCAAATTGCCACCCACCTTGATGATTGATTGCAGCCATGCCAACAGCAGCAAGCAGCATGAACGCCAACTGGTGGTCACGCAAGAAATTGCGGCGCAGATGAGCACAGGCTCGCGTCAAATCTTTGGTGTGATGGTGGAGAGTCACATTGAAGGTGGCGCGCAAAAATTCACGCCCGGCAAAGACGATGTGAGCGCTTTAAAGTATGCGCAAAGCATCACCGATGCTTGCATCGGTTGGGCAGACAGCGAGAAAGTTCTAGAAACTTTGTCCAAGGCGGTTGAGGCGCGTCGCAAGAAATAAGTCGATTCACAAAGCTGAAAGCGCCTGAAGGGTGGCGCTTTCGCAGTCCGAAGAAGGGTCGCCAACGGTTGGCGACTCTTTTAAACTGCCTTCAGTGCATTCAAGAGGCGATCGTGCACACCGCCGAAACCGCCATTGCTCATGCAAAGCAAATGGTCGCCCGTTTGAACTTGCGCCATCACTTGCTTGACCAACTCATCGATGTTGGCGGCCACATGGGCCTTGTTGCCCATTTCTGCCAAAACCTTGTGCGCATCCCAATCTAAACCGCCGCTGTGACAAAACGACAAGTCGGCTTGTTCTAGACTCCATGGCAACTGAGATTTCATGGTGCCAAGTTTCATGGTGTTGCTGCGAGGTTCAAAAATGGCAAAGATGCGCTGACCATTTCCAATTTGCCTCCTAAGGCCATCGAGCGTGGTGCGAATGGCTGTTGGGTGGTGCGCAAAATCGTCATAAACCGTGATGCCCGCCACACTGCCGCGCACTTCCATTCGGCGCTTCACATTTTGAAAGCTTGCAAGTGCTTGCGCGGCGACTTCAGGTGAGACGCCCACATGCTCCGCTGCTGCAATGGCGGCCAAAGCGTTAAGTTGGTTGTGCACGCCGCCCAAATCCCATTTCACTTCTGCAAGTTTTTGACCATGGTGAAGCACTTCGAAGTGATGGGGCTCTCCGATTGCTGAGAAGTCTGAAACCGCCGCGCCAAAACTGCGCACTTCACTCCAGCAGCCTTGCGCTAACACGCGCGTCAAGCTTGTCTCCAAACCGTTGACCACCAATCGGCCAAGGCCTGGCACAGTGCGCACCAGGTGATGAAATTGGCGCTCAATGGCTGGCAGGTCCTCAAAAATATCGGCGTGGTCAAATTCCAAATTGTTCAAGACGGCGGTGCGGGGGCGGTAATGCACAAACTTGCTGCGCTTGTCAAAGAAAGCAGTGTCGTATTCGTCGGCTTCAATCACAAAGTAATTGCGTGCGTGGCCTGCGGCGATTTTGCCTAAGCGCGCCGACACGCCAAAATTAAGCGGTACACCGCCTACCAAAAAACCGGGTTCAAGTCCGGCAGCCTCCAGTATCCAGGCCAGCATAGAGGTCGTAGACGTTTTGCCATGCGTGCCTGCTACAGCCAATACGTGCCGTCCTTGCAGCACATGCTCTGACAACCACTGCGGGCCACTGGTGTAGGGCGCGCCCGATTCCAAAATAGCTTCCATCAGAGGAAACTTGGGCTCACCAAAAGGTAGGCGGCTTCGGCTGACCACGTTACCGATGACGTAGAGGTCTGGTTTGAGCTCCATTTGCTCAACCCCAAAGCCCTCCATCAATTCAATGCCCAAAGCCTTGAGTTGATCGCTCATGGGCGGATAAACGCCAGCGTCGCAGCCCGTCACTTCGTGACCGGCTTCTCTGGCCAACGCGGCCAAGCCGCCCATGAAAGTTCCGCAAATGCCCAAAATATGAATATGCATAGGGGGATTTTAGGCGGTGCACAATGGCGTCATGGCAGATTTGACAGATGAAATTGCAGTTTCGGCAGCGCAGTGGGTGGTGGAAGAGGGCTTGGAGTACGGCCCCGCCAAACGCCGAGCCTTAAAGGCCTTGGGTTTACCACCCCGCACGCCTTTGCCCAACAATGAGCAAGTTGAAGCGCGGGTGCGTGAGTACATCGAACTTTTTTGTGCTGACTCTCAGCCTGAGGAGCTGTTAGCCCTTAGAAGGCATGCTTTGATGTGGATGACGCGCTTGGCCGAGTTCAGGCCCTATTTGGGGGGTGCTGTTTGGCATGGCACAGCAACGCGCTTGTCAGACATTTACTTGCAATTGTTTTGTGACGATGTCAAGTCATGCGAGATTGAGCTAATCAACAAAGGCGTGGCATTTGACGCCCGATCGGTGAATGGCTTGCATGGCGAGCCTGTGGAAGCTTTGAGCATTCACAGTTTTTGCGACGAATTGGGTGAGGAAATTGGCGTCCATCTCCTGGTCAATGATTTTGACGACGTTCGAGGTGCCTTGAAAGCGGACGGACAAGGGCGCTCGCCCAGAGGCGATGTTGAAGCGGTTAAACGATTAATTGGTGCATGAGGTTGGTATGAAGCAAGAAGACAGTGAAAAAAGCATGCCGCGTCGGCACTGGCTTTTAGCAGGCGTTGGGGTATCGGCTGGTTTGGCAGGCGCCGTGTATGCATGGCAGAAATTTCAGCCTCAAGGCGTGATGGACGAGGCCGTTCAAAACTTCTGGCTGCAAGAATTTGAAAAGCCCGAAGGTGGCACTTTGAGCCTTCAAAGCATGCGTGGCAAGCCCCTTTTGGTGAATTTTTGGGCCACCTGGTGTCCCCCTTGTATTGAAGAACTGCCGCTAATTGATGCCTTTTATGCGGCAAATCAATCTAAATCCCTTCAAGTTGTTGGCTTAGCCGTAGATCAGCCTAGCATGGTTCGGCGCTATCTAGGGCAAAAACCATTGCGCTTTCCTGTCGGCTTGGCTGGTTTTACCGGAACTGCTTTAGGTCAATCACTGGGCAATGCTCAAAGTGTTTTGCCTTATAGCGTCCTTTTCGCAGCAAATGGCAGGCTTTTAAAGCAAAAAGCCGGCAAGTTAGACCAATCTGACCTAGATTCTTGGCTTCAATCTGTCAGTTAAATGGCTTTGTAGAGCGAATGTAGCTATTTGGAGGTTTTTTTAGTGTAGATTCACCCCTTTCGTCAGCAAACACAGGGGGTAAACATGGATTTGCGCAAACTGAAAACCTTGATCGACTTGGTTTCTGATTCCAACGTCACAGAATTGGAAATCACTGAAGCAGAAGGTAAGGTTCGAATTGTCAAAGGCCCCACACCCTCTGGTGCCCCTGTTTTAAGCCATCAAGTTATGGCACCTGCAGCGCCTGCATTGCCTTCTGCACCTCCTGCTCCCCCTACAGCCGCTGAAATTGCCGATGCCGCCGCGGTCACTGCCGCCGCTGTCGCTGCTGAAGTTGCAGCCGCTGGCCATACTGTCAATTCTCCCATGGTGGGCACTTTCTACCGATCTTCCAGCCCAGGTGCGGCCCCCTTTGTTCTGGTAGGCGATACCGTCAAAGAAGGTGAAACCCTTTGCATCATTGAAGCCATGAAGATTTTGAACGAAATTGAATCTGACAAATCGGGCACCGTGAAACAGGTCTTGTGCGAAAACGGTCAGGCCGTGGAATACGGCCAATCCTTGTACATCATTGAATAATTCACCGGGATTTTTATGTTCAAGAAAATTCTGGTCGCGAACCGTGGGGAAATTGCCCTGCGAATTCAGCGAGCATGCCGAGAACTAGGCATCAAAGCGGTCATGGTTTACTCAGAGGCCGATCGCGAAACCAAATATGTGAAGTTGGCTGAAGAGGCAGTTTGCATTGGCCCCGCAGCCTCTAACCTCAGTTACCTCAACATGCCGGCCATCATTTCGGCCGCCGAAGTCACCGATGCAGAAGCCATTCACCCAGGCTACGGCTTTTTGAGTGAAAACGCAGACTTTGCCGAGCGCGTTGAAAAAAGCGGCTTTCAATTCATTGGCCCCACGCCTGAGTCCATTCGCATCATGGGCGACAAGGTCTCTGCCAAGCAGGCCATGATCAAAGCTGGCGTTCCATGTGTGCCTGGGTCCGAGGGCGAGTTGCCTGACGATCCCGTCATCATTCGGCGAACCGCCAAAAGCATTGGCTACCCCGTCATCATCAAGGCGGCCGGCGGCGGCGGCGGCCGGGGTATGCGGGTGGTGCATACCGAGGCGGCCCTTATTAATGCGGTGCAAATGACCAAGGCCGAGGCGGGAGCTGCATTTGGCAATCCTGCGGTCTACATGGAAAAGTATTTACAAAATCCACGTCACATCGAAATTCAAATTCTGGCGGACAAGCACAAGAATGTAGTTTACTTGGGTGAGCGCGACTGCTCCATGCAACGGCGCCACCAAAAAGTGTTGGAAGAGGCGCCGGCACCTGGGATTCCTCGCAAATTGATCGACAAAATTGGTGAGCGCTGTGTGGCGGCTTGCAAAAAAATCAACTATCGCGGTGCCGGTACCTTTGAGTTTTTGTATGAAAACGGCGAGTTTTACTTCATTGAAATGAACACCCGTGTTCAGGTGGAGCATCCTGTCACCGAGTGGGTCACGGGCATTGACATTGTCAAAACACAAATCATGGTGGCTGCTGGTGAAAAGTTGCCGTTCACCCAGCGCCAAATTGAAATTCGGGGCCACGCCGTTGAATGCCGTGTGAATGCCGAAGACCCTTTCAAGTTCACGCCCTCACCAGGTCGAATTACCACTTGGCATGCACCCGGAGGCCCTGGTATTCGGGTCGACTCGCATGTCTACAACAACTATTTTGTACCGCCCAATTACGACTCCATGATTGGCAAAATCATTGCCCATGGCGATACCCGCGAGCAAGCCATCGCGCGCATGCAAACCGCGTTGGCCGAAACCGTGGTGGAAGGCATCAGCACCAACATTCCTTTGCACCGTGAAATTCTGCGGGATGCTAAATTTGTCAACGGTGGCACCAACATCCACTACCTAGAAGAGTGGTTGCGTCATCGCAAAGGTTGAGCATGTTTGAACTTCACTTGCTTTGTCCTGAAGACCGTGTCGATGTTTTGAGTGAAGCCCTTGAGGCCTTGGATGCCTTGAGTGTTTCGGTAGAAGACGCAGATGCAGAAACTGTGCACGAGCAAGCTTTGTTTGGAGAGCCTGGCATGCCGCCCCCCAAAGAAGGCTGGCAACGCTCTAAAGTGGTCGCCCTTTTTACCAGAGAAGCAGAAGCGCGCGAAGCCGCTCTTTTGTTGGCAGCGCAAGATTTTTTTGAGGCTTGTGAAGTCATGTCCCTTGAGGCCGTGCCCGATCAAGATTGGGTGCGTTTGACGCAGTCGCAGTTTGCACCCGTTGAAATTACCCCAGAATTTTGGATTGTGCCCACCTGGCACGAACCGCCTTCGCAGGCGCGCGAAATCATTCGCTTAGATCCTGGCTTGGCGTTTGGTACGGGAACCCACCCCACCACTCGCATGTGTTTGCGTTGGATTGCAACGCATGACCTGAAGGGTCGACGAGTGTTGGACTACGGCTGTGGCTCCGGTATTTTGGCCATTGGCGCTGCCAAATTTGGAGCCGAGCAAATTGACGCGGTGGACATTGATGTTGCAGCCATCACTTCAACTGCACTTAACGCACAAGCCAACGAAGTGTCTTTGAATGCAGGGCTGCCCGAATTGGCGCAGGGCACTTACCAAACTGTTGTGGCCAATATTTTGGCCACACCCTTGAAGGTGCTTGCTCCTTTGCTGTGCAGCCATGTAGAAGCGGGTGGTCATTTGGTGTTGGCGGGTATTTTAGAACGCCAAGAAAAAGAGCTGATTCAGGCTTATGCACCTCACATCGAGTTGTCGGTCGCTGATCGAGAAGATGGCTGGATTTTGATGACAGCTCAACGCGGCATCACCGCTTAAAACCTCATGACCTTCTGGGGCTTGGTGGCTTGGGCAGTCTTGGGGCTGTTGGGACTCGTGCTTCAAACTGTTTATTTGTTCAAAGACCCGCTGGCCACCTATCATCCGTATTTGAAGCCTCTATTGCTTGAGGCCTGCCAGCTTGTGGGGTGCCAAATTCGGCCGCTGCAAAAAACCGATGCCGTTGTGATCGACTTTTCGTCTGTTGATGTCATTTCTACCGATCAAGCGCAAGAAATTTCGGCGATCAGCGCTCAGCCCAAGCAATGGGCTTTGCAAATCAATTTGAGAAATTCCGACACAGTCTCTGTGGCGACGCCTTGGATCGAACTTGCTTTGACCGATGCACAAGATGCCATCGTGATACGCAAGGTGTTCAACCCAGCTGACCTCGGAGCGCCAGCGGTTTTGTCTCCCGGGGAAATCATTGAGCAGCAACTTCTTTTGAGTTTCAGTAAAGAAGAAGCGGCTTTCATGGGTTATCGCTTACTCACTTTCTATCCTTGAGACCTTTGATGGCCCATTAAAAAAGCCCGATGCTTTTCAGCATCGGGCTTTGCTTTGCTTTCGCTCAGCGCTTTAACGTTGAATCAAGGCTTGGCGGCCGAAGGAAACGGCCATGCAGCTTGAGGGTTCAATGTTGTTTGCGCAGCGGCAGCAGGGGCAGCGGGCGCTTTCGCAGCTTTCTTAGCGGCTTTTTTTGCAGGCTTTTTAGCGGCTTTTCTAGGAGCTGCTTTTTTAGCAGTTTTCTTAGCTGCTGTTTTCTTAGCGGCTTTTCTAGGAGCTGCTTTTTTAGCTGCGGCCTTTTTAGGAGCTGCTTTTTTAGGAGCTGCTTTCTTTGGGGCTGCCTTCTTTGGAGCTGCTTTTTTGGCTACGGCCTTTTTAGGAGCTGCTTTTTTAGGAGCGGCTTTCTTTGGGGCTGCCTTCTTTGGAGCTGCTTTTTTAGCAGGCGCTTTCTTCACAACGGCTTTTTTAGGGGCCGATTTTTTAGCTGCGGCTTTTTTGGGTGCCGCTTTTTTTGCAGTTGCCATGATTTTTTTCTCCTTGATCAATTAGAAAAATCAACAGAGGGAAACACTTTGCGAATGTTGGAGCCGCAAAGCGATTCAAGGTGCTGAAGACTAGCTTCAACACCTTGAACACGGGAAAACCTCACCCCAGCGCCGCTGAGAGCGGGCATGGCATGAGGTTTAAACAGAATCGTCATGTTTGAATGTTTAATCCCAAGACAGGGCGCCGCCCGACTGGTATTCAATGACGCGGGTCTCGAAGAAATTGCGTTCTTTCTTCAAGTCAATCATTTCGCTCATCCATGGGAAGGGGTTCTCTTCGTTAGGGAAGAGGGCTTCCAAGCCAATTTGCGTGGCGCGGCGGTTGGCAATGTAGCGCAAATAGCCTTTGAACATGGAAGCGTTGAGGCCGAGTATGCCGCGGGGCATGGTGTCTTCGGCATAACGGTATTCGAGTTCAACGGCTTTCAAGAACAATTCATTGATTTCGGCTTTGAATTCAGCGGTCCACAACTGGGGATTCTCGAGCTTGATCTGATTGATCAAGTCGATGCCGAAGTTGCAGTGCATGGATTCGTCGCGCAGGATGTACTGGTACTGCTCGGCAGCGCCGGTCATCTTATTTTGGCGACCCAAGGCCAGAATTTGGGTAAAGCCCACGTAGAAGAACAAGCCTTCCATGAGGCAAGCGAACACGATGAGCGACTTTAAAAGCGTCTGATCTGTTTCTTGGGTGCCCGTTTTGAAGTGCGGGTCCATGATGGCGTGGATGAACGGAATCAGGAACTCGTCTTTGTCTCGGATGGACTGAACTTCGTTGTATGCGTTGAAAATTTCGCTTTCATCCAGGCCCAAAGACTCAGTGATGTACTGGTAGGCGTGGGTGTGAATGGCTTCTTCAAAGGCTTGGCGCAACAAGAACTGACGGCACTCAGGCGCAGTGATGTGGCGATAAGTGCCCAAAGTGATGTTGTTGGCCGCCAAAGAATCGGCTGTGACAAAGAAGCCCAAATTGCGCTTGACCAAGCGGCGCTCGTCGTCTGTCAAACCGTTAGGATCTTTCCAGAGTGCAATGTCGCGGGTCATGTTGACTTCTTGCGGCATCCAGTGGTTGGCGCAAGTGGCGAGGTATTTTTCCCAGGCCCATTTGTATTTGAAGGGCACCAACTGGTTGACGTCGGTTTGGCCATTGATGATGCGCTTGTCAGCTGCATTCACGCGGCGAGCGGCACCGGAGGGCGCAGCTTGCGTGCTAGCTGGCGACATGACCGGTGAGGGTGATGCGGCGCTGGAGTTGCTAGTGGATGTGTTGGCTGTGAAAGAAGACAGATCAGCAAGGCGGTCTGCAGATGGACCGCTTGGGGGGAAGCTTGGCATTGCAGGTTGCAATGCAGGTATTGATGAATCGTTCCAGGACAACATAGAAATTTCCAATGTGTGAATTATGAAAGCTTGCACACGAAATGCAAAGCAAAGTTTTGAAATGAAATGAAATCACGCGAAAAAGTGTTGCGCTTTTGCATCGTCTTGTTTTGAATTTCTTTTCGAAGTTCGCTTCAATTTTCTTTGCAGTGATTTCTGAATGGTGATCTTTGAATGATTTTTTGAATTTGGAAATTTAAAAAATCATTGGCAAGCTTCGCAGCCCACATCGTCGATGGCGGTGAATTTCACATCGGTGGCGGGCACTGCAGACAACTGCGAAGCACCTGATGCGTTCGATGATGCGCCACCTGATGCTGCGCCAGACGACACCGCATTCATTTGGTTATTAGACACGGTCGATTTCTCGGCGTGTGTGGCGCTGATGGTGCGCAGGTAGTAAGTGGTTTTAAGACCGCGCAACCAAGCCAACTTATAGGTGTCGTCAAGCTTCTTGCCAGAGGCGCCCGACATATAGATGTTGAGTGACTGCGCTTGGTCGATCCACTTTTGGCGACGTGCTGCTGCTTCGACAATCCAGGTGGTTTCCACTTCAAAGGCGGTAGCGTACAAGGACTTGATTTCTTGGGGCACACGGTCGATGGGGCGCAGTGAGCCATCGAAGTGCTTCAAGTCCATGACCATGACGTCGTCCCAAAGACCCAGGCGTTTCAAGTCGCGTACCAAGTAGCTGTTGATGATGGTGAACTCGCCAGACAAGTTGGACTTCACAGACAAGTTGCCAAAGCATGGCTCGATACAGGCATCGACACCAATGATGTTGGAGATGGTGGCGGTAGGCGCAATGGCCACGCAGTTGGAATTGCGCATACCGTCTTTGGCAATCTTCTTGCGCAAAGCATCCCAGTCCATGGTGCTGCTGCGGTCCACTTCTACATAGCCGCCACGTTCTTTTTGAAGCAAGTCAAGGGTGTCCAAGGGCATGATGCCTTGGTCCCACAATGAGCCTTTGTAGCTGGAATACTTGCCGCGCTCGGCAGCCAACTCGGTGGAGGCCCAGTAAGCGTAGTAGCAGATAGCTTCCATGGAAGTGTCTGCAAACTCAACGGCTTCTTGTGAGGCATAAGGCACACGCTTTTGATAGAGCGCATCTTGGAAGCCCATGAGGCCCAGGCCCACAGGGCGGTGACGCATATTAGAGTCACGCGCTTTTTTGACGGCGTAGTAGTTGATGTCGATCACGTTGTCGAGCATGCGCATGGCCGTTTTGATGGTGCGCTGCAGTTTGGCGTGGTCAATTTGTTTGCCGTTAGGGCCGTCCATCAAGTGCTGGGGCAAGTTGACTGAACCCAAGTTGCAAACCGCAGTTTCGGTGTCGCTGGTGTTTAAGGTGATCTCGGTGCACAAGTTAGAGGAGTGCACCACGCCGGCGTGCTGCTGAGGTGAGCGAATGTTGCAAGCATCTTTGAAAGTGATCCAAGGATGGCCTGTTTCAAAGAGCATGGAGAGCATCTTGCGCCACAGGTCGTTGGCCTGAATGGTGCGGCTGGGTTTGATCTCGCCAGCGGCGGCTTTTTGTTCGTAGGCTACATAGGCTTTTTCGAACGCAATGCCAAATTTGTCGTGCAAATCGGGGCAGTCAGATGGCGAGAACAAGGTCCAAGTGCCATTTTCCATGACGCGGCGCATGAACAGGTCGGGAATCCAGTTGGCGGTGTTCATGTCGTGCGTGCGGCGGCGGTCGTCGCCGGTGTTTTTGCGCAGCTCTAGGAATTCTTCAATGTCGAGGTGCCATGTTTCAAGGTAAGTACACACCGCGCCCTTGCGCTTGCCGCCTTGGTTCACTGCCACAGCGGTGTCGTTGACCACCTTGAGGAAGGGCACCACGCCTTGTGATTCGCCGTTGGTGCCCTTGATGTGGCTGCCCAAAGCGCGAACGCGTGTCCAGTCGTTGCCCAAGCCGCCCGCAAATTTGGAGAGCAAAGCATTTTCTTTGATGGACTCGTAGATGCCGTCTAGGTCGTCGGGCACGGTGGTGAGGTAGCAGCTGGACAGCTGTGAGCGCAAACCTGCGCTGTTAAAGAGAGTGGGTGTGCTGGACATGAAATCGAATGAAGACAGCACTTCATAGAACTCGATGGCGCGGGCTTCGCGGTCGGCTTCGCCCAAGGCCAGACCCATGGCCACGCGCATGAAGAAGGACTGGGGCAACTCGATGCGGGTTTTGCGCACGTGCAGGAAGTAACGGTCGTACAAAGTTTGAAGACCGAGGTAATCAAACTGCAAATCGCGATCGGCTTTGAGGGCTGCGCCCAGTTTTTGCAAGTTGAATTGCAAGAGTTTTTCGTCGAGCAGGCCGTTTTCTACGCCCTTTTTGATGTAACCAGGGAAATAGTCAACATAGTGCGTGGCCATGTCTTTTAAGAGAACTTCTTTGCCCAAGACTTCTTTGGCAATGGTGTGCATCAAGAGGCGCGCGGTGACATAAGTGTAGTCAGGGTCTTTCTCGATCAGGGTACGAGACGCCAAGATGGACGCCTTGTAAACCTCTTCCATTGGCACGCCGTCATAGAGGTTGCGCATGGTTTCGGCGAGGATGGGGTCGGGCTGAACGTCTTTGCCCAAGCCTTGGCAAGCATTGACGATGAGGCCTTGTAAATAGTTGATGTCTAGGGGCACGCGTTGGCCGCCATCCAAGACGTGCAGCGTGGGATGTGCGCTAACTGCTGCTTTTTCTTCTTTTATTTGGGCGCGCTCTTGCGTGCGACGCTCGCGGTACAACACGTAGGCACGAGCCACTTCGTGGTTACTGCTGCGCATGAGTCCAAGTTCTACCTGATCTTGTACATCTTCAATGTGGAAAGTGCCGCCGCCTGGGCGTGAGCGCACCAAAGCGCGAATGACCACTTGCGTCAAACCGTCCACCACTTCGCGCACGCTGGCCGAAGCTGCGCCTTGGGTGCCGTGAACTGCCAAAAAGGCTTTCATCAAGGCAACGGCAATTTTGGTGGGCTCGAAGGGAACCACAGCGCCATTTCGGCGAATGATTTGGTAATTGGCCAATGCATGGCTTGCAGATGGCTGGGCCTGAGAGGTACTGGGGTTGCTCAATAAACTGGTGTTGGAAGGCGTTTGTTTTAGCTCAATTTGCATGGCGTTCTCTGTGATCTAGGGCAGTTCGGTTTTAATTTATTTTGGTTCGACAAAGAGGTGGTTTTCTTGGTTTTCACTAGACCGTGACTTTGACGTTCAGACACTATATATGGGGTCTAAGATGAATTCAAGCCACTAGGGGTAGTGTATGAGAGATATCTGCGCGTCTGTGCCAGCAAGCCGCAGATGGGTGCTTAGACGTCGTGCAAGTGGGGCGGTTTTGGGGCGAAAAAAAGATGGCTTGAAATCCGCATCAAATCTGCAGGTTTTGTAAACACTCTAGATTTGGCGCGGGTTTGCTTGCAATTAGCTTCGCAAAACCTTACAAATAAATGCATTGAAATTATTTTTTTGTGCCAATGTGTGTTTGGCGCATTAAAAAAGTGCAATTTAAAGCTGAAATTATTTTGAAAAAAAATTTCAAAATAATTCAGCTCTTGGGAAAATACTGATGCGGCCACGCCACAATTTTCTTCAAAACCCCCCAATCGAAACCGGGGCCGGGGTCTTTTTTTCGGCCCGGCGCAATGTGTTCATGGCCCGCAATATGCGCTATGGGGTATTGCTGGCCTAGTGCCAAACAAAGTTGCGCCAGACTTTCGTATTGATCAATTTCAAAGCTGTTGCCTTCTAAGCCTTCCAGTTCAATGCCAATCGAGTCGTCATTGCAATTGCTGCGACCCCGATAACTTGAGGCACCGGCGTGCCAGGCACGTTGCTCGCAACTCACAAATTGCCAAACTTTGCCCGTCCGTTCAATGAAAAAGTGAGAGGACACTTCTAAACCCCGAATGGATTGGTAGTAGGGATGGGCTTCCCAATCGAGTTGATTGGTAAAGAGTTGCTGAACGGCGCCCTGGCCAAACTCCCCGGGCGGGAGGCTGATCGAGTGAACCACCAGCAAGTCAATGAGGGCAAAAGGGGGACGTGGGCCGAAGTTGGGTGACTCGCATTTTTCAGCGCCTTGGCACCACCCTTGTTGCCAAATGTCAAAGCTCATGGCACTTAGACCGGCTTATCGCCTGAGTCTTGGCGATGAGAATCTGAGCAATAACGCCCGGCCCGGCCTTTCACCATGTCCAATTCAGGCAGGTGAATGCCGCAGTGATCACATGCGTGCATTGCGCTAGGTTCTTGCAAGGCATCATTGCCATTGCCTTGTGATGCAGTTTTGTGAGGCTTGTCTTGTTGTTTTTCTTTGAGTGCATTCAGGCGGTTTCTTCGCCACAGCCAAACCCCGAACAAAACAGCCAGCAAAAAAATGAAGATTTTCAAAGGCTGCGTCCCAAAATGACTTCAAGTACAAACCGCGTTCCGGCGTAGGCAAACAAAAGAAACGCTGCACCGATGTAAAGTACCCTCACAGCGCGCCGACCGCGCCAGCCGAATTGATACCGACCAACAAGCAGAGCGCCAAAACAGAGCCAAGACAAAATAGAAAACACCGTTTTGTGATCCCACTTCCAATGAATGCCTGCGGCGCCGTACAGTTGTTCGCCAAAAACAATGCCCGCGATGAGGGTGAAAGTGAGCAAAATAAAGCCCAGCATCACAAAGCGGAACATCAGGCGCTCAAGGGTGAGCAAGGGCAGACCGCTTTGGTTTTCGTTGCCTTTGCGAATTTCAATTTCGGCGCTGGTCATGAGCACTGCGTGAATCACAGCGGCTGCAAACATGCCATAAGACGCAATGCCCAAAGCCCAGTGCAGGGGAAGCCAAATAGAGGCAGACACCTGAAGTGCTTGACCTGGAAAGTACCAAGAGAGCGCCACTGCGGCGCTGCCTAAGGCCGCCATCACCCAACGTGCTTTGAGCTTTGGAAAGTACTGGCTCTCAACCGTATAAGCAGTCAGCACCCACCAGATCGTGACAGACAAAGCCGGTGCAAAACCAAATCGGGGTGTTTCACCCCACAAGCCCAGCCCCAATGTGAAAGCGTGCATCAACCAGGCCAACCACAGGTAACGACGGGTCAAGTTGGGGCCCACTCGATCTGCTGCAAGAGCGGGAATGCCATAGGCGATGACGGTCAAAACTGTCAACCACATCGCTAATTCAGAGGGACTGGCTAAAATCATGCTTCCTAGTTTAGCGTTTTGAGCCGCTGCAATCTGGCAATGAGCTCAAAAGCTAGCGGTTTATGAAAAATTTTCTTTATGGCCTCCGCTCTCACCGACAAACTCTCGCAACTCGTTAAGCAGATCAGTGGACAAGCGCGGATCACGGAATCCAACGTGTCCGACATGCTGCGTGAGGTTCGCATGGCGCTCTTGGAGGCTGACGTGGCACTGCCAGTCGTGCGAGATTTCATTGCCCGTGTCAAAGACAAAGCCTTGGGCCAAGAGGTTCTGGGTTCTTTGAAACCCGGCCAAGCCTTGGTAGCCATTGTGAACCGAGAGTTGGCCGCCACCATGGGGGATGGTGTGGCCGATATCAATTTGGCGGCGCAACCGCCCGCGGTGATTTTGATGGCAGGTTTGCAAGGTGCGGGTAAAACCACCACCACGGCCAAGTTGGCCAAACACCTGATCGAAAAACGCAAGAAAAAAGTGCTCACTGTGTCGGGCGACGTTTACCGACCCGCGGCCATTGAGCAGTTGAAAACTGTCACGGCACAAGCTGGCGCTGAATGGTTTCCGAGTTCACCCGATCAAAAGCCATTGGACATTGCGCGCGCCGCCATGGATTACGCGCGCAAACACTTCTTTGACGTGCTGTTGGTAGATACAGCCGGTCGCTTGGCCATTGACGAAACCTTGATGGCCGAAATTCGCGAACTGCATGCTGTTTTGAATCCGGTGGAAACTTTGTTTGTGGTCGATGCCATGCAAGGTCAAGATGCCGCTAACACCGCCAAAGCGTTTAAGGACGCACTGCCACTCACCGGCATTGTGCTCACCAAAATGGACGGCGATTCGCGCGGTGGTGCAGCATTGTCCGTACGTCAAATCACGGGCGCCCCCATCAAATTTGCAGGTACCAGCGAAAAAATTGACGGTCTCGAAGTGTTTGATGCCGAGCGCCATGCCGGTCGTATTTTGGGCATGGGCGACATCTTGGCCTTGGTCGAGCAAGTTACAGCGGGCATCGACATGGAGGCTGCCCAAAAGTTGGCGGCCAAAGTCAAAAGCGGCAACGCCTTTGATTTGAATGACTTCCTGGCACAAATTCAGCAAATGAAACAGATGGGTGGTTTGTCGAGCTTGATGGACAAGTTGCCCAGCCAACTGGCGGCCAAAGCGGGCAATATGGATTTGGGCAAAGCTGAAAAAGACATTGTCCGCAAGCAAGGCATCATTCACAGCATGACGCTCAAGGAGCGTAGCAAACCTGAACTCATCAAGGCCACGCGCAAGCGCCGAATTGCCATGGGCGCTGGTGTTCAAGTGCAAGACGTGAACCGCTTGCTCAAAGAGTTTGAACAAATGCAAGACATGATGAAAAAAATGTCGGGCGGTGGCATGATGAAAATGATGAAGCGCTTAGGCGGCATGAAGGGCATGGGTGGCATGGGCGGATTCCCTGGCATGAAGCGCTGATTGAATTGATGCAAGTTGTCCATCACATTGCTGATTTGAAAGCTACGCTAGCAGGTGCAAGTTTTCGCGCTTTTGTGCCCACCATGGGTAATTTGCACCAAGGTCATTTGGACCTTATGCAAATGGCCAGAAAAGAGGTCGATGCGCGGGCGGGGGCATTTGGTAAAACAGTGGCCAGTATTTTTGTCAATCGTTTGCAATTTGGTCCCAACGAAGACTTTGGCTCTTATCCGCGCACCTTAGAAAACGACTGTGCCTTGCTGTCTGCCAATGGCTGCGATGTGGTCTTTGCGCCCTCAGAAAAAGACCTCTATCCTGATCCGCAATTATTCAAGGTACACCCGCCAGCTGAACTGGCGGATATTTTGGAGGGCGCTTTTCGCCCTGGGTTCTTTGTGGGTGTGAGCACGGTGGTACACAAACTCTTCAACATCGTCCAACCTGACTTGGCGGTGTTTGGCAAAAAAGACTATCAGCAGCTCTTGGTGATCCGCCGCATGGTGCAACAAATGGCCTTGCCGATTGAGATCATGGCTGGTGAAACCAGGAGAGCAGAAGATGGCTTGGCACTCAGTTCGCGAAATTGCTATCTGAGTGCTGAAGAGCGTGCCGAGGCAGTGCAACTGCCCTTGGCTTTGAAAACATTGGCCACGGCGGCTAGCAAAGCTTGCGACGAGGGACGTTTGGATGTGGCCGCATTGGAAGACGCTGCCATGCAAACGCTGAGGCTTCGGGGTTGGCAGCTGGATTACATCACGCTGCGCTTGCAGCATGACCTCTCGCCTGTAACGGCAGCCAGCAAGCAGCCGTCGGTGGTGCTGGGTGCGGCCAAATTAGGTCAGACGCGTTTGATCGATAGCTTGGAACTTTGAACCCTCGATTGGCTTGGACCAACTGCGTTTAAAAAGGCCCCTGTCAAAATTCAGTATGGCAAAACAAGTTGACCGCGGAGTGAATGCGACATGGCTGCATCAATTTTGATGTCGACCATTTGACCCACCAGCCGCATGCCGTTGGGGCCTGCAGGAAAATTAACCACACGATTGCATTCGGTGCGTCCCGCCATTTCGGTGGCATCTTTTCGAGCAGGTCGTTCTACCAAAATACGTTGTACGGTGCCCAAGCGACTGTCACCGATGCACTTCACATTGGCTTCGATGGTCTTTTGCAAAAGATGTAAGCGCTTCAGCTTGACGTCGTGAGGCGTATCGTCGTGCAAGTTGGCCGCAGGTGTGCCAGGACGAGGGCTGAAGATGAAGCTGAAACTGGTGTCATAACCCACGTCGTCGATGAGCTTCATCATCTTGTTGAAGTCTTCGTCGGTTTCGCCGGGGAAGCCCACAATGAAGTCGCTGCTCATGGCCATGTCAGGGCGAATGGCGCGCAGTTTGCGAATGGTGCTTTTGTATTCCATGGCGGTGTAGCCGCGTTTCATGGCCATCAAAATTCTGTCTGAGCCGTGTTGCACGGGCAAGTGCAAATGGCTGACCAACTTGGGCACTTTGTCGTACGCATCAATGAGTCGCTGGGTAAATTCGTTGGGATGGCTGGTGGTGTAGCGAATCCGCTCAATGCCCGGCATATCGGCCACGTATTCAATCAGGAGCGCAAAGTCGGCAATCTCGGCCGTGTCACCCATTTTGCCGCGATAGGCATTGACGTTTTGACCCAGCAGTGTCACTTCGCGCACGCCTTGTTCGGCCAAACCTGCTATTTCGACCAGAACGTCTTCAAAAGGACGGCTGACTTCTTCGCCGCGGGTGTAGGGCACCACGCAGTAGCTGCAATATTTGCTGCAACCTTCCATGATGGACACGAAGGCGGTGGGGCCGTCCATCTTGGCGGGCGGCAGGTGATCGAACTTTTCAATCTCTGGAAAAGAGATGTCGACTTGGGGCCGTTTTTTGGCAGTGCGAGCGGCCAAAAGTTCGGGCAGGCGGTGCAAAGTTTGCGGGCCAAACACCACGTCGACGTAGGGTGCGCGTTTGATGATGTCGGCGCCTTCTTGGCTGGCCACACAGCCACCCACGCCAATCAAAACACCTTTTTCTTTAAGGTGCTTCACGCGGCCTAAGTCGCTGAAAACTTTTTCTTGCGCGCGTTCGCGCACTGAGCAGGTGTTGAACAAAATGAGGTCGGCTTCTTCGACGTTTTGGGTGGACTCGTAACCCTCGGCGGCCTTCATGACGTCGGCCATTTTGTCCGAGTCGTACTCGTTCATTTGGCACCCGAAGGTTTTGATAAATACTTTTTTGCTCACAAGAGACTCCAAGCGGTGACTGGTTTATATCCAGGGGCTGATGGAAGGAGCGCGCCATGGC
>Ga0209768_10000870_pt1 | contig 19712 bp, 13 predicted proteins | sample LauGreSBDMM110SD_3_FD_187564 | JGI IMG/M metagenome (GOLD analysis project Ga0209768, IMG submission 187564) | Freshwater lake microbial communities from Lake Michigan, USA - Sp13.BD.MM110.SD (SPAdes) (version 2) | ecosystem: Environmental > Aquatic > Freshwater > Lake | place: Lake Michigan... | reverse complement strand
CAACGGTGGTGCTGTAGTCACAGACAATTTAGATCTAGCAGAATATGCAAGAGCCTGGAGAGACAACGGCAAGCCTACACATCGTAATCCTGGCACCAACAGCCGCATGAGTGAACTAGACTGTGCCCATATGCTGGTCAAAGCAAAACACATTGATCAGTGGCAAGCACGTAGACAACGTATTGCCGATCACTGGTGTGAAAGATTTAAAAATACAAACATACGCTGTTTGATCAACGACTCTAATGCGCACAATCATGCTGTGCATAAGTTTGTGATAGATGTTGATGGTCGTGATACACTAAAGGCCAATCTTACCTTGCGTAAAATTGACACACGAGTTCACTATTCAAATCCTCTGCATGAAATGAGTTTGTATAGAGCATATCCTGGACCAGATATGTTGGCCGCAAGTTCTAGTCTTGCTCGACGTGTACTAAGTCTGCCTATCTACCCAGAACTGACAGACCTAGAAGTTGAATACATTAGCGATCAGGTGTTAGACTGCGTTTCATAAACGCATACGTTGCAAGCCAGTCCCACTCATAGCTCTTTTTAAGAGCTGTAAAATCCCCGCCCACTTCGTCGTAGTACTCTACAGCATCCTCTGCTCCAAAGCGGCTCCACTCTGCGTTCTTGACTTCGCCAGCATCGCTGAGCCACATGTTGAGTCGGTATTCATTTTCCACATCGGGTAAACTGTGTTTGAGTTTAAGCACTTCACGGAATGCAGTGCGCCATGCCATCCAAGGTGATTCAGTGTAGTTGGCTGTGCCACTTATGATAGGCACAACTTCGTGCGGCTGGTCCATAGTGAAGTCCAGGCCTTCTCCTATGTTCTCCAATGTCATCTTCTTGTTATATGCAATCATGGCCTGGTGTCCATACACTAGACCATTCACAGGATTGTGTGCATGGAAGATGTAATGCTTGGGTTGTTGCATACGATCAGGTTGCCAGTACCAATCAAATCTATGATCAACTTCCAGCTTGGCAAACACAGCAAAGAACCAAGGTGTTGTGCTTAATCTAGCGGCTGCTTGATATGCTGCCACACGACCATTCACACCCTTTGAGTGATGAATATGATTGCAGTCCAATCCCTCCATCTGCACAGCCCACTTGAGATGTTCATAGTTAAACTCAGCATAGGGCTCGCCATTTGAAATAAACACAATGTCCAAGGGTTGATCTTTTAACATACGACGTGTTTTGTCTATGTAAGCATAGTCATATAGCTGTGTACGAACATCTCCTACTGCTACTCTTGGCACAACCACACTTGACGCTCCGGCACTTAATGGCACAATAGTTTTGGTTTCTTTGCGCCATAGCGGAACAGTAATCATGTTATCAGGAACATAATCTGTTGTGGTAAATGTAGCAAGTGGCCCTGGCCATGTTGTGTTTTTAACTGCATCCACATGGCTGTCTTGGGTGTGTTGAATCACCGGCATGGGTCTGCGTGGCACACTCTTGCGTGGTACATAGTTTACGCTATACCATTCCAACAACGCTTTCTTTTCTGCACGTTCAGCAAAGGTAGGCACATGCATGTAGAAGGTATCCCCGAACTTTTCTTTGTCTGATGCAAACACATGCAACATAGTACTCTGCCATGTTTCTGGATGCCACGAGAAGTCAAAATCAGTGTAATCACATATACTGCTACACACCCACACATGTTCATATTCGCCCACTAGACTCTTGGCCAAGCGTATCAAGGTATCTCTATAGTTGTCGAAGTAACGCACTTTTTTAACCACATCAGGAATCTGTCCTGCGGCACCATCCAGGTGATCAATTTCAAATATAGGAGCAGCTTCTTTCTTGACTTCAGCTCGCATCATGTCCACATACTTGAACTCTGTAGCGCCGTGCATGCGATACTGTGGGCCACCTGTCTTTTGGTGTTGTGTGGCAAACTGATATATGTAAGGAGGTTCACCTGGATCAGGACACCATGAAAAGTCCATGTCAGTAGTGTCCACGTGCTCAGGAATAGTCCACTTGCTCATGTCTATTAGTAACTGTGCCACAGGCCCTGACATGTACTTGCGTTCTGTAGCACCTGGCATGTGATATTCTACTGTGGGCATTTTCTCAGCGGACCACCACTGATTACCAAAAACGTAAATGTAAGCTGGTGATCCCGGCTCTGGTCTCCAGGTGTAGTCCCATTCACAGTCCACAATAGTGTGCCAGTGATTGCTGTGATTTGGCATTAACTGCGCAGGGATATCCATGTACTTGTATTCAGTTGCGCCAGGCATGCAATATTCTACAGTGGGCATGACTTCAGCTGAGTAGTATTGATTACCAAACACATAATTGTATGGTGGGCTTCCTGGATCTGGCTCCCAAGACCAATCAAAGTCAGCAGGATAATGTTGTACAAAACGTGTGTGATCTCCTTGGCGATGTGCTCGAGGATGATCCATGTACTTGATATCTGTTGCGTCCGGTATTGCATATTGTAGTGCAGGACGTTGTTCTGGTGTGAGCCATTGATTTCCAAACACATAAATGTAGGGAGGGTCTGTGGGATCTGGTCTCCAGGAATAATCAAACGATTCGATGTCATCTAATAATTTCCATGCACTAGCATCTTGTGCTAGAGTGGCAATGATATCATCCACATACTTAATTTCAGTGCCGCCTGTACTGTAGATCACTGTGGGTTCTAGCACAGCTGAGTTCCATTGATTACCAAACACATAGGTCATGGGAGGATCAAAGGGATTGGGTTCCCATGAGTAATCAAACTTACTCACGGCCAGGTTATGTCTGAACTGTGCAGGTTGCGGCAATCTTGTTGTGCGACGATCCATGTACTTGACGTCTGTTGCTCCAGGCACATGATACTTTATACTGGCCTTGAACTCAGGTGGATTCCATTGATTGCCAAAAACATACGTATAAGGCGGGTCTTTGGGATTAGGTACCCAGGTCCAGTCCCAGGATTCCTGATCAATGTCTTCTCCAAACTCCCAATTGCCCATGTTACCAGTCAAGCGAGCAACAACATTGTCCACAAACTTCTCTTGTGTGGCGGCATGCATATTATACACCACCGTGGGCATCTCAGTACCTGCCCAGTGCTGATTACCAAACACGTAGTCGTAAGGTGGCTCTGTGTTGTCCGGGTGCCATGAATAGTCAAAGCCTTGCACAACTTCTAGCTCGTTAAACGCTGTCTTGTTGGGCAATCTACGATGTTGAATTTGCACATACTTGCGTTCTGTTGCGCCTGGTACTGTGTACACAGCACCGCCATTGGGTTGCCATTGTGTGGCAAACTCATACATGTACGGCAGTTCTGTATTGCTGGGATGCCAGGATGTGTCTACGCTATTGGGATCAACTGATGGTGGAATTGTCCAGCTTGTGCTGTCACTGAGTCTACGATGTTGAATGTCCACATACTTACGTTCACGTGCTCCGGGTACTGTGTACACAGCACCTCCATTGGGCTGCCATTGTGTGGCAAACTCGTAGATGTAAGCAGGGTCTTGTGGATCTGGCACCCATGAATAATCTACACTAGTAGGATCAATCAGTGCAGGTGTTGCCCAGTTTGTCATTGCAGGTAGTAACACAGCCGGCCAATCCATGTACTTGCGCTCTGTTGCACCTTCTACAGCATATTCTACTGTGGGCATTTTTTCCCCGGGCCAGTGTTGATTACCCCATACGTAAATGTAAGGAGGATCTAATGGATGCGGGTGCCACGAGAAATCAAACTGTGCATGATCAATAGCATGTAACACACGCCAATTTTCATGTACAGAGTTTGTTGCTATAACTTCTTGATGAAAGTTCCATTGGTCTGTAGGATCTTTGGGCATGAGATATGTACCCGAATACTGATGCCACTTTGAAGACCATACATGATTTTGTCCAGCTTGCCAAGGCGGTGGTTCGTAAAACCAATTCCAGTCGCTATAGTCACATAAGTATGTGACACACCAAAAAAACCTTGTGCGACTCAACTGCTGTGCATGTTCAATACTATCTGCCGCACGTTCATGTGCAAACAAATCTGGTTTCTTACCTATATAAAAAATATCAAACATGATTAGAATAGACGAAATTTACAACAACACATTTTGGCCTTGGATAGATCAACACATTCCTGGCACTAGAACATTTTTCTGTGATCCTCCAGGGCGTAGTGATCCTGAAGCATTGTTTAATTTTGGTAGGGATGATATTCCTGAAACTGATTTTATTTTTTTGCATGATCAAGAGCCTGTGCATTTAGATTTGCACAAATCGTTGTTTGACGATGTCAAAGTTAGAACTGAAGATCTTCAATATTGGAGCAAACCTCCCGAAGCAAAAAGCAAAGGTGTCAATGGACATGTGATTGTTAGTGAAAAGGGAGAATATGTTGACGAACTTAATAATATATATGGTTGGAAACCTCATTACTACTTTTATCACGGATGGGCCTGCAAGGACTGGTTTCGCGGCTACGACAAAACTTTCTTGATTCCCAGAGCCGCTGATAGATTGCCTACTCGTACATTCATGAGTCCAAATCGTATTGTTGCAGGCAAACGCGATCATAGAGTTTTGTTTTTGTATAATGTATTCAAACATGAATTAGACAGCAATTATATTTCGGCTCCTAGAATATGTCCTTACGAGCACGTGGACATTTCACAAATAGCACTCAAGTATAATAACATATATCCTGACATAGAGCAAGTGTTCTTGGCAGCAGAGTTACCTAGATTATTTGCAGGCGAAGAGACCCAAATCATGACTAGCTGTTGGTTAGGCAACTACGCAGAAGCACAAGACAGTTTGGTATATGTTCCTACAGAGACTGTGTACTTTGGTCAACGGTTGCACATTACAGAAAAAACATTCAAAGCCATTGCACTAGAAATGCCATTTGTTCTAGTGGCTCCGGCACACAGTTTGGAGTACATGCGCAGTTACGGATTTAAGACCTTTGCCGACATATTTGACGAAAGCTATGATGAGGAAACGGATGACATCAAGCGTGTTGAAAAGGTTACCCGGCTACTAAAAGATCTAGACAATCTTAGTGTAGCAGAACGTCAACAAATACATCGTGCTTGCTTGCCCATTGTGCAACACAACTTTGAACATTTTTATGGTACTGGGCTGGAAAACATCCTGTGGCCTGAACTGATTAACATGCTGAATGAACTTCGTAGCTGATTCAATTGTTAAGGGTCGGCCATATCCTGCGCTAGCACAACACCAAGCTAGACCGTACACACAGGCCTGGAGAGAGTTTGGGCAACATTGGCCGCACACCACTCCTGCAGAATTGTTTGGGCACATGGACGATCATGGGTACCAATACAGTTTAACCACCCAAGGCGATGGCTACTATGTGATTGGATTGGGCTTTTTTGATTTTGCCATTGATTACTTTGGTCTTGTTGCTGATGCATTGCTACAAAGAATTCAGCAAGGGCTGGTAACTGTGATATTTTACTATCACGAAGGCGACAATCCGTACAACATCAAACAACGTCTAGATTCGTTGTGTGCGCAACACAACTTGTCCACTAGTTGTTATAGATTTGTTTCGGGCAACACCGCGGCCAAATCAATTCCTGGCTTTGCGTACTTTCCTGATCATGAATTGTTGTTTTGGCGCAGGAATCAGGATGTTGCGCCTGTTGAGTTTCATGCTAGGACACGACCATATACATTTGTTGCACTAAGCAGAACACACAAATGGTGGCGGGCAGCCATAATGGCAGACTTGTTACAGAGCAACATGCTGTCACAGAGTTTATGGAGTTACAACACTGAACTACCACTAGGCGATGATCCTGCAGACAATCCCATAGAACGCCTGCCCAATGTTGCAGTTGATGTGTTCATGACAAACGGTCCGTATAGATGTGATACCTTAACAGTAGACGACCACAACAATCATGCCTTGACCGTTTCCGAGCACTACACAGATGTATACTTCAACATTGTGATAGAAACACACTTTGATGCTGATGGATCTGGTGGGGCATTCTTGACCGAAAAGACATTTAAACCCATCAAGAACGCACAACCATTTGTTTTGGTAGCACCCCCGGGTAGTTTACAATGCCTGCGTGATTTAGGATATCGTACATTTGATTCAGTGCTGGACAACACATACGATTTGGAAATGAACAACACACAACGTTGGCTCAAAATAAAACACGTACTACAGCAAATACAACAAGATCCACACAACATGTTTTTACGCTGTCGTGAGGATATACTGCACAACCAGCAGTTATTTCAATCCACGAAACTGGACAGATTAAATACTTTATTAAAGAACTTACATGAACAAAATTAACTCTTACACCAGCTGGCAACCTCTTGAAGAGGTCATTGTGGGTCGCGCCTACTCACCTGATTACTTTGACTTCATTGACAATCCGCAAGTGCGTAATCAGTTGCAACAGATTCTTGCCGAAACCGAAGAGGATCTTGACAACTTGAGTAAGACCATTGAAAAGTACGGTGCACGAGTGCGTCGCCCTAACCTGCCCGGTAAAGATTCATTTATCTGGCATCAGACCGAAGGAGGAGGTGCTCCGCTGCCGCCACTGACACCACGCGATTGGCAAATCACCCTAGGCGACAAACTACTACGTGTGCTGAACATGGAAGAACTGGATGATATCTGTGCAGACTTTGGTGATCAAGTTGTTAATCCACACAAGAGTCGCTGGGACGAAGACTGTATCTTAAATGGTGCATCAGCCAGTTGCATTGTGCGTGTGGGTCGCGATGTGTTCTTTGACAACTCGGACTTCTTGCGCCCCGATCAAACCCGTTGGATTGTGGACAATGTGCTGGGCGAAGGTTATCGCATACACGAAGCCATCACAGACGGACACGGTGACGCTGTGTTTGCCATTCTCAAGCCTGGTGTGTTGTTAAGTAGCAAACATGATGTTAACTTGGATCTAGCTAAAGACTTCCCCGGCTGGGACGTTTGCAAAATCTGGGACAGTTCAATCTGGGCCGCAATGGAAGTGGGCAAGTTCAAATACGAACAAAGCCCGGGTGCTTGGTATGTACAAGGACAAACTCCCACAGCTGAGTTCACAGACTTTGTGGACAAGTATCTAAACAAATGGACTGGCTTTGTGGCCGAAACTGTGTTTGATGTCAACTGTTTGGCACTGGACGAAGAGAATGTTATCTTCAGTGCTTACAACAAAGAAGTGTTTGACTATTGCAAAAAGCACCGGATCAACCCAATCATCAGCGAACTGCGCCACAGCTACTTCTGGGATGGTGGCATTAGTTGTTGCACACAAGATCTACGTCGTCGTGGTGGCCTAGAGACATACCTGTAAAATATGTTGTACGCAGTAGAGGACATTAGGAAAGTACATCTGGAAATATCCAGCGAGTGCAATGCTGCCTGCCCCAAGTGTCCTCGTAACTTGTGTGGATACCCACACAATGATGGCTACGAAGAACACTCAATGACCCTAGCAGAAGCACAGAAGATATTCACTCCTGCGTTTTTAAATCATCTTGATAAAATAACAATAAATGGTAACTTTGGCGACATTGTGATGAATCTTGACGCTATACCAATACTTGAATATTTCAAACAACATCTTGGCAATCAGGCTCTTATAACTATAAACACCAACGGTGGTGCTAGGGATCGTGTGTTTTGGACACAGCTGGCCAAACTGGATGTTGTGGTACATTTTTGCCTAGATGGATTAGAGGATACTCACAGCATATACAGACGCAATACTATGTATTCAACTGTGATTCGAAATGCACAGACTTTCATTGCTGCCGGCGGACATGCCATTTGGAAAATGATTGACTTTGATCACAATAGACATCAGCAAACTCAAGCCGAACAACTCAGCATAGACATGGGGTTTGAACGGTTTGAATTGATTGATCACAAACGCAATGTAGGACCTGTATTTGATGCAGATAAGAAGCTGGTGTTTGTGATGGGCACAACAGATCTCACAAACTTTGACACCATTTATGAACGCTATGCCAGACCCGATGCAATAGCAGATGTTGCAGGATGTCCTGAGCCAATTAAAACTCCTATTTCTTGTGAGGCCATTGAAACCAAAACAGTTTATATCAACAGTATTGGAGAAGTGTATCCCTGTTGCTATCTTGGGTTTAATCCACGAACTTACGGGCACGGTAGTGCCAACTATCTCAATGTGGTCAACACACAACTGCGTCCGCTGATATCACGCAACAACGCATTGGAGTACACCATGGCTGAATGTTTAGAATGGTTTGATCAAGTTGAACAGACCTGGGACAAACCCACGTATGCTGAAGGTAGACTGGTGGCATGTAACAACATGTGCGGGGGATGTAAATGACTTATCAATTTACTATTCCCATACAAAACCAACACAGTTATAAATCAATACTGAGAAACAAAGATTTAAAATTAAAAATCAACAATCATTGCAATGCTCCGTCGACCCAACTTGTAGTAGACTGGACTGGCGAATGCTTTGTGTGTTCATGCGAAGCTTGGCTGCCAATATCAGTGGGCAACATATCTGATTTTACTGACTTAAATCAAGTATGGGCTAGTCCATCTGCTAAACTACTGCAACAAGACATAGATTCTGGAGAGTTCACACACTGTGCTGTGGACCGATGTGGTGTGTTAGATAAATCTGTGCATCAACAGGGTTATTATCTTTCGATCAATATAGATGAAAGTTGTAATCTACGATGCCCCAGTTGTAGACCATCTGCTGTGATGCTCAGCAGTGGCAGCGATTTTGATCGTAAACTAGCACAGGTCAATCACCTGGTAGACATGCTGGAAAAGTTTGAGCACCCGATACACATAGTAATGTCCGGAAATGGTGATCCATTGGCCAGTCATATCATGCGCCCATTGATACATAGATTTGTACCCAAGAAAAATCAAACCATAAGATTGTTTACAAACGGGCTGTTGCTAGAAAAGCAATTGACTGACTCTCCTATTATCAACAACATCACACAGTACTTTATCAGTATAGATGCCGGGTCAGCTGAGGTATACGAACAAGTTAGGCTTGGCGGAACATTTACACAACTGATCAAGAACTTTGATTACTTGAGAACATTGTGTGATCAGACCAAGTCCGAAGTACTATTAAAGTTTGTCCTGCAAAAAGACAACTACAACGACATGCAAAATTTTGTAGACCTGTGTTATCGCTATCAATTCCGCGGAGTTATCAATAGGTTAGAAGATTGGGGAACTTGGAGTAGCTATACCGAACACGATGTAATCGGCAATGCTAATCATGAACTACACAATGTTACTGTGAACAATCTAATAGCAATTTATAAACAACATGTAGACATACCCAACAGCACAATCAATTTCAATCCCAGCTTGATTGCTCTTTGTAAAGAAAGAATTCAATGAACGACTTAGACAACATATATCAAGAACTAGGTGAACACATCTGTTTGTATCCATTCTTTGGGGCTTTTTACCAAACCAACAATGTCATTCCCATTGCTCAAGAAGGCATGCCCAACAGTGTGCGTCCTTGCAGTATTGTCATGGCTGATGACATGAACAAATGGAACATCACCAACGACAGTATACATGACACACGCAATGCGCCAGTATGGAAACAAATGCGACAAGATTTTATTCAAGACAAGTTTCACGACATTCATGACTGTAGATCTTGTAGTTATAACGAAAAGTCTGGCGTGTCAAGTCCTAGACAACAGAATAATAAATTTCTTGCACAGTTTTTGCAGTCAGACATTGTGTCAGAAGTTAAACAAATCATCAATGATGACTACAATGTGCATGACATTATTACCCTGGATTATTATCCCAGTAATTACTGCAATTATTCTTGTGTGATGTGTGCTGGTGGTGCATCTAGTAAACGCCAGACATTTGAAGTGCAAGTGATGAAGAAACAAGAAAAAATTGTACTCAACGCCGCTGATCCAGACTTTTATTCAGTGCTGGACAAAGTACAATTGATCAACTTCACTGGCGGCGAAACTGCGCTACAGAGTCAAGTGCATGAAATAATGGACTATCTAATAGAAAAAGATCTAGCCAAAAATATTCTCATTACACTGTTGACCAATGCCAGTAGTAGTGCATCTGCTCTGGACGAAAAGTTCCGTAAATTCAAACAGGTCATCTACAATGTCAGTGTTGATGGCGTAGGTGATGTAATTGAGTATCAACGTAGAGGTGCCAAATGGGCCAGCCTAAGTGTTAATGCACTGGAACTGATGGACCATGAATATATCAGCACAGTTGTTAACTATGTGCTAACTGGTATAAATGTATTCAGTGCCATGGACTTTATCAACTGGTGTTATGAATCTGGATTTGGCCCGCACAATCCCGAAGATGTAGCTGGTAGCTTTATCAACATCAGTCCTGTGTTCCGAGTTGATCACTTGGGGCAAGGTGCTGTGCCGCCCGAACTACGTGAAATTGCACTGAGTAGATTACGAACAGGTCGTGAACGTTTTGAAAACAACACAGCCATATACGAAACTTATTACACACAACTGGTGGATCGTGTGATCAGTGTGATAGAATCAACACCATACGACCCTGCTTATCTACCTCAATTTATTGAACACATCAGACTTGAGGACACTGTGAGTAAAAAGAAACTAACAGATGTAGTGCCCGAGTGGGCGCCTTATTTCCAATCTTGATCAAGCCAGGGAAATAATTCCTGCCAACGAGTTCCTCTTCGGCAATCAAGTTCAGTAACATAATCTTTAAGCCCATTGATCAACTCAATGTTGCGTGGCGCGGCAGCAATTTGTCTGCCAATGCCTTCCATGTGATGCTTGGCACTGCGTTCCATGTCAGTGTTTTCTCGCATGGCTGCAAGTATTTGTTCAAAGTCTTGTTCAAACACGCCTGCACCAAAGATAGCAGGATCCATCCAATTTGGTGCCATTACAGTCATAAAGCTGTAGGCAATTTGCTTGTTGGCCGAACATCGATCATTCCAGTCATTCATTCTGTGAATCAATTCAGGCATGGTCTTCACAGTCAGGGGATTGATCGCTGAATTGATACACTGTTGAATAAATGGCTTGTCCAGGCAATATTCAAAGTTTTCTTGCCACTCTGCCAAGTCTAGCCCCCAGCGCACATACTCTTGTTGCGGTCCCCATGCATCCAGGCTTGAACTAATTTGTACACGTTTGAGTTTGCCCTGATCTACCATGCGACCCAGTCGGTCAATTGTGGATTGAAACTTCTTGGGAGTGACTTTTAAATTGGTAATGAAGTTAAATGTCAGTTCTGGATTGGGATGGTTATCCCAAAAGTCTATACTGGCTTCCAGTTCCACTTGATGGAATGGCTCGCCGCCGGCAATTTGATATTGTCTAATGTGTAGATATCTATCTTTGTCGTGGAGATATTTCCAGAAATCAGCCAGCATCTTATCATAGTCTAGGTCTGGTTGTTTGGTGTCCCAGCCAAATGCCACGGTCTTGGGAGTGTTCTCGTACATGCCAAACCGTTTGTTTTCTTCTTCCCACTTTGAACTGAAATGACTACCACAGTACAAGCAACTCATGTTGCAGGTATTGTTAAAATACACTTCTAATATGGTGGGCACAACTTCTGTTTGTGTGGGATCTTGGAGTAGCTCTCTAGGAGTACGGTCATGATCATGTCCGGCATGCAGTTGATACTGACGGTCGCTCATGCCCCCGGCTGCTTCAATCTTTTCGCAGTACTGACAGCCGCCCTGTGGCCACCCGCCTTGCAACATCAATTCACGTGCGGCAACTTTGTTAGGCAAGTTATGAAAACTTGCAAAATCTCCCGGGGGTATTGGTGCTTGATCTGTTCTATGACAGCTGGAACTTGTGCCCTGGCGAAGAAACACTGTTGACCATGCCCATTTTAACAAACACCCTGTGTCGGTGTTGATTGGGAAAACTCTTTTATTGTCCATTTTATGAACATACCTTTACGTTGTATAATTGCTCAAATCGATCAGCATCTGCACGATCATTTACCATGGGTTCTCCACGTATGTTAAGACTTGTGTTCAGCAACATAGGGCAGCCTGTTTTTGCGTACCATGCTTCTAGTAGCTGTCTTATTCCAGAACCATCTCGTGGTACTGTTTGTACACGACTAGTGTGGTCATAATGAACAATAGCAGGAAATATGTGAGGATGCCTGCAACGAGCGATAACTTGCATATACCTACTGTCAGGGAAACTACGAGGCATATCAAAATACATATCCACATGCTCTTCCAAAATAACAGGCGCAAATGGTCTGAATTGTTGTCTGCGTTTAATTTCATTCACACGAGCCTTTATATCTGCACCACGTGGGTCGGCCAATAGTGATCTATTGCCCAGAGCCCTGGGCCCAAATTCGGCACGACCACTGGCCACGCCCACAATTTTATCACGTAGCAGGCTAGTGATAATATCATCCACAGGGTAATTACCAGGGATATTGTGACCCAAATAGGCATTGGTCCAATGTATCTGTTTCCTGTAGGCCAGAGCCGCTGCACCCAAACTACTGCCAGCATCGCTAGGACAAGGCATAATCCATATGTTATCAAAATACTTTCCCAAGTTACGATTAGCACTACAGTTAAGGGCTACGCCTCCCATGTACACTAGATTAGTGCTGAAATTAAAATCACGTGCTCTGCGTATGACTGAGTTGATCAACTGTTCCGCTATGGCCTGAGCTCCGGCGGCTATGTCATAATCAGTGAGATCCTGCAGGTACTTGCTGTCTATACCGGTGTGTAGATTTTCTCGAAAACGTATTGCGTCCGAGTCTTCCACCAGCTTTTGCATTGTGATAGACTGTGTGGCATCACCATACGCTGCCATGCCCATTAGGATGTATTCTTCGTCTAGTGGGCGTAGGCCAACACTGCTAGTAGCCGCAGAGTAGAACAGTCCAATTGAATGTGGATAATGTTGCGCCCAAAGTTTTCGATACTTTGCCATGCCTTTAGAATCATATTCTGCTGTCCATATTGTTATTGTGTCAAACTCGCCCACAGCATCAATTACCACCACAGTGGCACGATCGTAAGGGCTTGTTTGAAATCCTGCTGCCGCATGGCAAGCATGATGATTGTGTGTGCTTGTGCTGGGTGCCGATTGCATGGCTTCAGGCACCTGTTGCTGTAATACTTGATTCAGTGTGACCTTGTCCCACTCGATGCCTTGCCCAGCATACCATTGTCTCAGTTGTTTAAGCCACGGACGCTCATAGTAGGCCACATGATCTACGCCATGTACAAGTGCATCCTTTAGTAGATCTGCATGTATGTTGGCATCATTCTTTTGCTTTGAATATCGTTCAGAATGTCCGGCAAAAAGAATATCACCATTGTGAATCACAGTAGCGGCAGCGTCATGAAACCCTGCTGAAATTCCTAGTATTTTCATTTGTAGATAAATGGATCTCTTTTGCGCAATTCTTTAAGCTTCTTGCGGTAGCGAATTTCTAAACGAATTCTATTGTATAAGTTTCTTATCCAGTTCATATTATTGTCCTTGTGTGATACACTGTATCTGACGATTGATAAAGTCAGCGTCGCTCCAGTGATAGTTGTATATAGCAGTGGCCTGGCTAGTTGTTATTTTATACACATCTAAATAGTCATTTAACGTGGTCCAGATTGTGGCAGGATCTTCAGTACCAAATGTCTTGATCAAGTTTACTTGTGCCACTTGAGGGTGTCCTATAGTGAGTGCTTTGTTTTCGGGATCAAATCCATTGATCACCAACCACTCCCGAAACTCCGCTAACTGTTTGATCTGCCAAGGGTAAGCACCTGGGTCTCGCGCCCACTCTATGTCAAAGTCTCCTGCGGCTTCTGTTTGTGCTCGTAGTGTCGTTGTGGTTAATTCGTCTATGCGACTGTCTCGACCTTCATCGTGAAACACTTCCCAGTGGTGTTTGCCCACTGCTTTGTTCACACCCACATACACTCCGCCTAGCTTGCGGTTGATGGTGTCTATGCCAAACAGTTCATAGTCTTCAGGCTGTAATTCAAAACGTGGCGCATTTAACCAGCACATGAGTTGACTGGGACGCACCCACTCAGGAGCATAGTGTGCCTTGCGCAAGCTCAGCACTAGACTTTCGTATTCGTGACACAGCAAATTTAACTGACGAATATGCCAGCGTGTGGCTGCGTCTGCACGAGTATAAAATGGACTCATTGCACCCGACACTCCCTGTAGGTCTTCAAAGTAGCGATGCAATCGATTTAGTTTGTTGTGTATGAGTTTGCCGCCAGGCAGGCCATCACCTACGGCACCTGCTGTAATGGTGTTCATGGTATCAAAATGATCAGTAATTTGATAACCCATGTCTGCGGCATTGATGGCCGCAATTGACTGATTGATTTGATCACATATGTACTCTGCTGTTCTAGCACCTGCATGCCATCCAAACCAGCAGTAGTTCTTTTCTAAATGAAGGTTCTTTTCCAGTAATTCATTTAATGCAGTTAACCATCGACGACTTAGACTATTATCTTCCACATCTATATACACCGGCAACAGATCTCCTGTGTGCGTGTTTCTTAAAGTTATTTCAATCTGTTCCAATTTGATCCCACCATTCTTTAACATCAGGTCTTGCACTCAATATTGTGGCCATATCCGTGGGTGCTGTACGTATGCGTTCTATTTGTAGCACACGATTTTTTCCTTTGCGTAATCCTGATTGATACTCACTGGGCCATTGTTCTTCAAATGTTGGTCTAGATTGCAATTGCAATAACATATCACGCATTACTTGTGTTTGGCATTTGGGCATTAGTTCGTTGATCCAGGCATTTAGTAACGTTCTGGGCAAAGACAATGGACTCATTATGATATCAGGAGTAAAACTAAAGATTACTTTGGCCAGTAGTTCTACGCCGTATGATGCGGCCAACTGTTCCATTGCCAAAATTTCTGTCATGCCTGGCAGGGTCAGTGTAAAGTCCAGTCGCATTTGTCTGCGGTTTTGCTGTGTAGCAATACCTTGTTCAAAGTTTCTACAGAATTCTTCATAATTTAACCCTGTGCGTATATATTCTCCTGTGGTGCCTGTACCATCTAAACTGGCACAGATCTGCCAGGCTCGGATATGGGCCAGAATGTCTCGATAAAGATTTATACCTTTATAATCTACCCTGCTGAGATTTGTATTATATCTTGCATACACCCGTTGCCCGTCTCTTAGATCCACTATGCGTTTCATATAGCGCCAGTGCTGTTCAAACATCAAGGGTTCACCGCCTACCCAGTATATTTCTTCCACACGGTGTTCTTCCACAGCGTCAGAGAATTCTTGTTCAATTTGACTGTCTTGAAATGCTGATATCTGTGTTCTTATGTCAGGCAGCATCCAGTTATTTCTAGACTGGCTCCAGTCAGTCATATTGGTTTGCTTTTGTTCTGTTTCCCAAGCACTTGACAACATATCCCCACAGGTCCTACATTTAAAGTTGCAGAGATTGCTGAAACGATAATCCCAACTCACTGGTTTCATTGTGGTATAGCCAGTTTCGTCGGTTGTATTGTATACCTCATCAATTTTGTGTTTGAACAAATGTGCAAAATAACTTCTGTACACATCTGTATTCAATAGTTTGTTATTGCAAACTTCGCATTCAGGCAGAGTTTCACCAGCCATCATGCGTGTGCGTACACTGCGCATGTGATCGCCATTCCAGTGTTCATCTAGTGTGATAGGCATGTACTTGCCCGTGCCGGCTGCGGTATCAATGTACTGTTCAAAGCTCTGAGCTGGTTCTCTTGACGCACAGCACATTCGTCGTTCAGTTTGCGGACTCAAGTAAGTATGAGTCCATGGCGCCAAACACAATGTGTCCGGTGTTTTATCCGGTGTTTTTTCAGACATTTGATTCATGTCAGGTTTGACCTTGAAGATTTCTTGATAATTTTTATCATGTAATTGATCCATGGTGTCTATGTATTTCCAAAATGCAACATCTTTTTCTGCATCATACTTGGTTGTCTTTACAATATCCGTGTAAACAAAAATTTCTGGTGCTGTGGTGTTTGGGTAAGTTATACATTCTAATGCTGTTAAAAATTGTTGTTTTTCTGAATCTGGTGCACCAGCCACCTGCAAATACGGCGGGTATGTCAGTTGAGTCAAATTGACTTGCAATGTATTATCTGCACAAAACTCCAACAGCTCTGGCAAGGCCAATAGACTGGTTCTACTAAATGCATGGCTAACAGAAACTGGTATTCCTGCCTCTTTAAGACGGGCTATGTTACGCACAAGAACTGACCAGTCAGACCCTTCTCTGATGTAATCATTTTTCTTGCCTACACCTTCAAGACTCACATTAATTCTTGTTTTAAACTGTTTTAATAACATGATCCAATCTTCACTGAGCATGGTCAAATTGGTATTGATATGTAATTCTACTGCTCCTGGATTAATAACTGACCGTAGTACCTGTTTGTATTCCGGGGTAATCAAGGGTTCACCGCCGCTGAAGTGCAACATTTCTACATCAGTGGCCACCTGATCTAATAGACGTTCAATTTTTTCCGGTTCACTCCAGGCACCGTTGCTGTAGTTATTAAAGTGTATGTCAATTTTGTTAAATGTTTTTTGATTCTTTTCGTACTCGTCAGCCCATAAACTACTTTTTTGTGGGGAACACATGATGCACTTGATATTACAATAGTTTCCAATTCCCATCATTAAAAACACGGGCTTGGGCAGAGCCTGTTGAATATTTTGGTATTGAGACCAGTGTTCGTTTTGTCGTTGTCGATAGCTTGAAATACCTTGCTCTTCTTCTTTCCAACAACGACTGCATCCTTCGTGTTTCCGGCCTGCCAACATGTCTTGTCTAATTTCAGTCAGCCCTGACTCCCACCATGTATCAAATTCGTGTACATGATATTGTTTGCCGTAACGGTAATTATATGCACAGCATGGCAACAGTTGATCTGTTGTTTCCATTAGACCATGTATAAATGGCAGAACACACAGGGGTTTGTTTAAAGAATCACTCATTGTTTATTATACTGGTAATTTAACATTTTTGCAAGCTCAGGAGAAGAATCCCACAGATTAGTTGATCTGAGTTGATCAACATAATTCATGTATGCCAGAGTATCTAGCATATCATGTCTACTGCTTCCTTGCCGCATAAAATCAATCACAACAGAAATTTCTTTATGATTTGTAGTTTGATTAGCAGTGGTCAACCAATTCGCTATTTGATCTTTAATTGCTTGGGGTAAATTGGCAATGCTCAACATTGGGCTGTAATGCAAAAAATTTATTTGTACGAAATCAAGAGATTGTGTGTGTAACCAATCTAGTATTTCTACTAGATACAATACATTATATATGCTCACAGTACAGCATGCTTCTAGCTCAATTTTACCATGCCTGGCTTGCAGTTGTTTGAACTTGTCTAAATTGCTCAGTACTGTAGACCAAATTCCATTGGATCTTTGATATTCGTATCTGGGCCCAATGTCGTCAAGGCTCAGGGCAATTTTTACTGTTTGAAAATCTTTCCAAATATCCTCAGCTTGTTCGGGATACACTGTGCCATTTGAATTGTAATGTATTTCGGTATCATGCGAATATCCAGCGGAAACCATGGTGCTTAACATGTCAAAATGTTCTTGAATCAAGAATGGCTCGCCGCCTGATATATCAAATTTTTTAATTTGTCCCAACACTTTTTCTAATTCATCCCAGAACACGGCACTTTCTCTGGGCCATGCACCCTGACGAAGCATTTTGTATTCATTCATATTCTTTTTGTCATGCATAATCGGAAAGCCAGTGTCATCATGCGTCGGCAACTGTGCTAGTCTTTCGGAAGCAATTTGACTACTACTAAATGACCCGCAAATACGACATTTTAAATTACATATATTACCCAATTTTAGATCAATGTATTTTAACGGAATAGGGTCAGTGGTCCAGGTCTGTTCACTAACTTGGCTGGCAAGAACAGATTCCTGAATTTGTAAACGTTTACTCTTGTGACCGGCAGTTTCAACGTTCCAACAACTGCCGCATGTGGCAGGACGTTTGTTGTCTAGGAATTGCTGTCTCAGATCTCTCATGTATAGGCTGTTTTGAATTTGGTCAAATGTGCTTGAGTGGAGATCAAAAGAAATGCCATTGTTATCAACAATTTCGTCACGTGCAAGACAACAAGGTCTAACAGTACCAATGGGAGTTGTTTCAATTCCAAACCAGGGGACGATACAAAAATTTTCATTTGGTGCTATCATTATGATTCAGCGTACTCCATGATAGGGTTAATTATTTCTTTGACAAATCGGTCTTTTACCAGGGTTTGATCAAAGAAACGACTGTGATTGTGTGCGAGCTTTTGTTGTGTTAGTGAGTCATAGGGCACACAGTTATATCTTTTTACTGCATCGACCAATGCCATCAATCTGGTGTAATAGTCTGTAATGGTATCATAAGTTTCGTCAAACAGGTTGTTAAACGTTTCGAATCCTTGTGTGTGCAGGTAATTTAATATGCCTGTTTGTGCCATCACAACAAACGGATGATAAAACGCCATGGGTTTGAATGTTTTTTCTGTCACAAACATTTCAGGATTGCTAATCTGGCTTTCTGCTACTATACTGAAATGTGTGCGGTCATACCAGGCAGGATTAAAATGTCTCTGATAGTCTGGATGATCCTGTGGCAAATCGTCGGGCAATTGACGACCGTGTGCATTAAAACTCCAAATTAAATTGTCTAGCACACTGCTTAATTCAATCACAAGATCACGACGATGTCCACGGCCAATGCGCATGGGCATGAGAGCCATGCGATCATATGTTTTGTTCGGTCGATATTGATCGAATCCTTGTTGGGCGTACATCATGGATTCGTTGTACCAGAACCAATTGGTGTTTTGCATCACATGATAACCAGGGTCATCCTTGGGAAAATGAGTGTTTATAAAATTTGGTATTTCCCACATGTTATCCACTAGTACTTTATATCCGTCTCTGAGATAAGATATGTACCAATAATTAGGATCAACACGATGTAGTTTAAATGAATTTACCACTAGCACATGATCGCGACTATACCTGGTATTTGGCTGCCAGATCACAATGTCAAAATACTGTCGCAACAATGGCTGAACGTGTCCATGAGAAAACGAATTACAATCATCGTTATGTAACAGCAGTTTAAGTGGCATACTTGTAGTTAATTAACGCGGCAAATTCTGGTTGTACTTGCGCCATGTCTTGAGAACGTTTTCGATCTAGATCGCGCACACGCATACGTAGAATATTGCCGTCGGTGCTTGCTCCACGATTCATAAACTCAATGATGTTGTTGATTTCGACTCGGAAACGATCAGGGAAATTTGCCGATTGCAAGTGTGCAGTGATTCCTGTTTTGGCGGCATCGGGTAACGTGGCAATAGAGAAGTACCAGGCATCGTGCATCATGTTCCAGTACACAAAATCAAATGGCTGTTGATCAACCCAGGCAGCCACCTGGTCCAGGTAACGCACGTTAAACACATTCACTGTGGTGCAACACTGTAGTTCAATATTGGTGCTTTGTGATTTTAGTTCCATAAAACGTGCGACATTTTGTTCAACTTCAGCCCATACAGCATTGCTACGTTGGTATTCAAATCGTTCTCCCACATCATCAATTGATA
>Ga0209768_10000869_pt1 | contig 19714 bp, 18 predicted proteins | sample LauGreSBDMM110SD_3_FD_187564 | JGI IMG/M metagenome (GOLD analysis project Ga0209768, IMG submission 187564) | Freshwater lake microbial communities from Lake Michigan, USA - Sp13.BD.MM110.SD (SPAdes) (version 2) | ecosystem: Environmental > Aquatic > Freshwater > Lake | place: Lake Michigan... | reverse complement strand
CTGCGGCCACCTTTTCCAAAGTGGCCATTCCGCAAATGCGCCGTTATGGTTACGACATGGAGTTGGCCACAGGGGCGGTGGCATCGGCCGGTACCTTGGGCATTCTGATTCCGCCGTCGCTGATTTTGGTGATTTACTCGCTGGTGGCCGAAGAGCCCATCTCCAAACTGTTTGCGGCAGCGATGATCCCGGGCATTTTGTTGGCCATCGCCTATGTGCTGGTCATTGCCATTTTGGCCAAGCTCTACCCAGAGAAGATGCCCATGACGCCCAGCTTGCCTTGGGCCTCACGCCTGAAGGCTTTGCTTGGAATTTGGAAGCTGGCCTTGCTGTTTGTCTTGGCGGTGGTTGGCATATACCTGGGTTGGTTCAGCCCCACCGAGGCGGCAGCGGTGGCGTCCTTCACGGCCGTTGTGATCGGTGTGGCGACCCGCAGTTTGGGTTGGCGCGGCATTTGGGAGGCGGGGGTGGAGACGGTCCAAACCTCGGCCATGCTGTTTTTCATTGTCATCGGTGCATTTGTGTTCTCGCGCTTGATTGTGCTGACCCAGTTTCCGGTTTCTTTGGTGAATTTGGTCGAGCGTTGGGAGCTCTCCCCTTGGATGGTGATTTTGGCCATCGTTGCCTTGTATTTGATTTTGGGCACGTTTTTGGAAGAGGTCAGCACCTTGCTCATCACCGTTCCCGTGTTGTTGCCATTGATCAAAAGCATTGGCTTTGACCCCATTTGGTTTGGTGTGTTTGTGACTGTCATGTCCACGGTGGGACTGATTTCTCCGCCGGTGGGGCTGACGGTTTTCGTGGTTCAAAGCCAAAACCCCGAGGTCTCTTTGCAAACGATTTTCAAAGGCGTGATGCCATTTTTATATGCCGATATCTTGCTGTTGTTGGCCTTGGTCATGTACCCCCCATTGGCCACTTGGTTGCCGTCGGTGCTTTGACAGCGTGATGGGTGCATTTCGAAAGGAAACTGGGTTTTGATATGACCACACCTGCACTGCCACCACTGGATGCGTCCACCATTGAAGCGCTGTCACACATCACGACGGCCACATTGACCACGGTGCTTCTCAAAAAAGGCTTGCGCAATGTGTGGATGCGTGGCCCAGCACCCATCAAAACCGGCATGCCCAGGTTGATCGGTCGTGCATTCACTTTGCGTTTTGTGCCAGCGCGGGAAGATTTGGCAACGCCTGAGTCATGGGCAAACCCCATTTCCACGCGATCGGCCATTGAGGCCATGCCTGCAGGATCGATGGCCGTGGTGGACTCGATGGGCGTGAAAGATGCCGGCATCTTTGGCGACATCCTTTGTGCCCGCATGGCCAAACGCCAAGTGACCGCCTTGGTCACCGATGGCGTGATCAGGGACTTGGCCGGTGTGTTGCAAACGGGACTGCCCGTTTGGTGTGCTGGAACGGCGTCTCCACCTTCTGTGGCGGGGCTGACATTTGTCGATTGGCAGCAGCCCATTGGTTGCGGCGGTGTGGCGGTGTTTCCCAACGACGTGGTGGTGCTCGATGACGACGGTGCTGTGTTGATCCCACAAAACTTGTTGGCTGAGATTGTTCAATTGGCCCAGGCGCAAGAGCAACTGGAAAGGTGGATCATGTCGGAGGTTGAACAGGGTGCTGTTTTGCCGGGCTTGTACCCACCCAATGCAGACAACCTGGCCCGTTACAAAAGCGCGATGAAAACCCGCGAATAGAGATCTCAGGCCGCAGCTCTCTTTTCACCACCATTCCCATTTTTTATCCCATGCAGATACCGATTGTTGACGCCCATCACCACCTCTGGCGCAAAGCCGATTTGCCCTGGCTCAGTGGGCCCATGTTGCCGCGCATCTTTGGTGAATACGAGGCGATCCGCAGGGATTATTTGATCGAAGAATTTCGCCAAGACATGGAGCCCTGTGGCGTGGTTCGATCGGTCTATGTACAAACCAACTGGCCGCAAGATGGGGCACTGGACGAGGTGGCCTGGGTGCAATCGGTTTCCAACCAGCACCACTTTCCCCACGCCATCGTGGGGTATGCCAATCTGGCCGACCCGCTGGTGGATCGCTTGTTGGACGCCCAGATGGCGCACCCCGGTTTTCGCGGGGTGCGGCAACAACTGCATTGGCATCAAAACCCCTTGTACCGTTTTGCCCCGGCATCCGACGCTTTTTTGGACCCGCAGTGGCAGCGTGGTTTGACCCAAGTGCAAGAGCGCGGTTTGATTTTTGAATTGCAGGTGTTCCCTGAGCAAATGGCAGATGCGGTCAAGTTGGTGCGCCAATTTCCCAAACAGACCTTTGTTCTGCTGCACGCTGGCATGTTGGTGGACTTTTCCCCGGAAACCCTGAGCACTTGGCGGACCGGTTTGCGCGCTTTGGCCGACTGCCCCAATGTCTGCACCAAATTGTCTGCCCTGAGCACTTTTGAGCGCCGTTGCGATCTGGACATTTGGCAACCCACTGTTCATGAAACCTTGTCTATGTTTGGCGCTGAGCGCTGTATGTTTGGGAGCAATTTTCCGGTGGAGAAGTTGTGGACCTCTTATGCCCATTTGGTGGATGTGATGCACCAATGCCTCAGGGATTACCCGGAGTCCACAAAGCAAGCCGTTTGGCACGACACGGCCTCCCGCGTGTATCGACTCGGGTAAGCCCCATACTTGGCAAAAGGTAACGCTGTTATATTTTTCTTCAATGTCTTGGGGTTGAACGATGTCCGCTACAACTCTCTTGGATGCTTGGAGTTTTTGATTTGAGCTCAGCTGCCACTGCCCGTATTGCCGCCGATGTGGGCGGAACATTCACCGATATAGCCATTTTTGACGAGTCCAATGGCGGCATCCGTTTGGGCAAATGCTTGACCACGCCGGCCCATTTGATCGAAGGCATCAACCAGGGGGTTCTCAAATCGGGTTCGGGATTTGAGCAGGCGAACTTGTTTTTGCACGGCACCACGGTGGCGATCAATACCTTGTTGGAGCGCACCGGTGCCAAAACGGCCTTGGTCACCACCCAGGGCTTTCGCGACATGTATGAAATTGGGCGGATCAACCGGCCCGAGGCTTACAACCTGTTTTTTCGCAAGCACCGCCCCTTGATTGATCGCGCTTTGCGCTATGAAGTGGATGAGCGACTGCTGGTCAGCGGCGAAGTTTTCAAGCCATTGCTGGAGTCTGAAATGGCGGCGGTGGCCGATCGCATGGCCGCCGAAGGGGTCGAGGCCATTGCCATCATGTTCATGCATTCGTACCGCAACCCGGCCCACGAAGTGGCGGCCAAAGCCTATTTCAGCCGGCGCTTCCCCCATTTGTTTGTGTCGGCTTCGCACGAGTTGTCGCAGGAATACCGCGAATACGAGCGCACCTCCACCATTGCCGCCAATGCCTATATTGGCCCCCGGGTGTCGTCGTATTTGACGGAAATTGTGGACCATTTGGCGGCCAAAAAGTTTGCAGGTGGTTTCCTCATCGTGCAGTCCACCGGGGGCTTGTACGACGCGGATGCTGCCGGACGCGAATGCATCCGCATGCTGGAGTCGGGGCCGGCGGCCGGCGTGATTGCAACCCGAGATTTGTGCCGGCGCATCGGCTTGCAAGATGCCATTGCCTTTGACATGGGCGGCACCACCGCCAAATCGGGCGTGATTTTGCGCGGCGACGTGATGATGACCACCACCTCGATGATTGGCGGGTATACCGAAGGTTTGCCGGTGCAAATCCCGATGATTGACATCCAAGAGGTGGGCACCGGTGGGGGCAGCATCGCTCGCTTGGCGGCGGGCAAGTCCTTGCGCGTGGGGCCGCAAAGTGCGGGCTCCGTGCCGGGTCCGGTTTGTTATGGCTTGGGCGGTACCGAACCCACGGTGACCGACGCCAATTTGATTTTGGGGCGCTTGTCAGCCACGCGGTTCTTGGGTGGCGACATGCGCCTCGATCTGGCCCTTGCCCAAGCGGCATTGCGTGAGCACATCGCCGAACCCCTGGGCATGTCGCTGGAGGAGGCCGCAGAAGGCATCATCCGCATTGCCGCTTCCACCATGTCATCCGTGGTCAAACGGGTGACCACAGAGCGCGGATTGGACGCCCGTGAGTTTCCGATGGTCGCCTTTGGTGGCGCCGGTCCCTTGCATGCGGTCTTGGTGGCGCGGGAACTGCAAATGCCCAAAGTGATCATTCCCAATGCGCCAGGGCATTTTTCTGCCTATGGCATGTTGGTCGCCGATTTGCGCCGCGACTATGTGAAAACCCGTTTTTTGCCTCTGGACCAGTTGGATTTCGATCTGGTGAACCGCTTGTGCAGCGAGATGGAGCAGCAAGGGCAAGCTGAAATTCGCCAAGCCGCTGTGCGGGTGGGAGACATCCATGTCGAGCGGGCTTTGGACATGCGCTATGTCGGCCAAGAGCATGCCGTGACCGTGGAAATTCCCACCCAGGTTTTTGAGCAAGGCAACAAGGCAGAAATCAAGCGCTTGTTTGATGCGGTGCATTTGCAGCGATATGGTTACAGCTCCGATGCGGAAAAAGCAGAAATTGTCAGCATTCGAACTTCTGTGGTGGGCCACATGCCCAAGCCTGAGTTGGCCAAGTTGGCGGCAGGCTCGACCCAGCCCCAGGTCAAGCCAGCCCGCAGACCGATTTATTTCACGGCAGAAACAGGTTGGCAAGAGGCGGATGTCTATCAGCGCGAACATCTCCAGACGGGCAACCGCATCGACGGGCCATGCCTGATCGAGGAATATGCATCCACCACCGTGGTCATGCCTGGGGACCGGGTCGAAGTGGATGAGTTTGGTAATTTGATCATTGAGGTGAACAACCATGGCTGAAACGCGCAAGATCGATGCGGTGACCACTGAAATCATTCGCAATGGCATGGTCGCTGCGACCGAGGAGATGAAGTCCAACCTGATGCGGACCGCCTACAACATGATCATTTACGAAGCCCTGGACTTCACCGTGGGCATTTTTGATCGTGCAGGTAATACGGTGTCGATCGGCATTGGCTTGCCCATGTTCATCCGTGGCATGAGCAACACTGTCAAACGCATGATCGCCCATTTTGGCTACGACCAGATTGAGGATGGTGACGTTTTGTTGACCAACGATGCCTACATCACGGGCAGTCACCTCAACCACATGACATTTGTGGTGCCCGTGTTCTTTGAAGGTGAAATCGTTGGTTTTTCCGCTTGCATGGCGCATTGGCAAGACATTGGTGGCACTTTGGACGGCATGACCTTCGATATCTTCTCCGAAGGTTTGCAAATGCCCATCGTCAAGATCTACCGCAAGGGCGTGCCTAACGCGGAAATTTTCCAGATCATTGAAATCAATGTGCGCATTCCTGAGCGTGCCATGGGCGACTTGCGCGCGCAAATCGCTGCGGTGAAAACGGGCGAGCGTCGCGTGTTGGAGATGCTGCACAAATATGGCCACGACACCGTGGTGCAGGCCATTGAGCGTATTTTCGACCAGGGCGAAGCGGGCTCACGCGCGCTGGTGGCGGCCATTCCCGATGGTGTTTATGAAGCCGAGTCGTTTTTGGACGATGACGGGGTCGATATGGGCAAGCGCATTGCCATCCGGGTGAAAGTCACCGTGGCCGGTGATGAGATGGTCATTGATTTGTCCGGTGTGAGTGACCAGGTGCGCGGTTTTTACAACTCGGGCGAGTCTGCGGGTATCGCTTGTGCACAGGTTGCTTTCAAATGCTTGATGGCCCCCAATGAGTTGCCCATCAACGATGGCTGTTTTCGCCCGCTCAAAGTGATCTTGCCCGAGGGCAAGGTGGTCAACGCGCGCCGACCCGCGCCCATGCGCTGGTGGATGACCTTTCCCATGACGGTGGTGGACACCGTTTTCAGGGCGCTTGCGCCGGCCATTCCCGATCGCGTCATTGCTGGCCACCATGCCGATTTGGTGATTGCCTCCATCCACGGCCGCCAGCCCGCGGATAACAAACTATTCCTTTACTTGGGAGGCCTGATCGGTGGCGGTTGGGGTGCCAAATTCAATGAAGATGGCATGAGCGCCACGATTGCCATCAATGATGGCGACACCCACAATGGACCGTCCGAGCAAGTAGAAGCCAAATACCCCTTGCTGGTGGAGAAATACCAACTCCGGCCTGACTCAGGTGGTGCCGGGACTTTCCGTGGCGGTTTGGGCACCGAGCAAACCATTCGTGTCATGTCTGACATCATGTTCAACACGCAAATTGAACGGGTGGAGTGCCGCCCTTGGGGTTTGTTTGGTGGCCTGTCTGCCTTTGGCAACGAGGTCTGCATTCAACGCAAGGGCGAAGAAGAGGTGGTTTACAAAACCGGCAAGGTGTTTTCGCAAACCCTGCGCAGTGGTGACGCTTGGACCTTGCGCTCCGGTGGCGGGGGCGGATACGGGACACCGACCGAGCGCAACACGGCCAGTGTGGAAGACGATGTGCGCAATGGCTATGTGACTGGCGAGATGGCGCACAAGTTGTATGGTGTGGTGCTGGATGCCAAAACAGGTCGCGCCCAAGCCGCTGCCACTGCTGAATTGCGCGACTACATGCGTGCCAACCATTTGCCGGTGGATCAGCCCTACACCAGCCAAGCCACAGACCCCGGCGGCACCGACCCCCAACTGTCGCGCCGCGTGCGCCAAAGCACACCCCACCAGGCTTTGTTTTCTTTCGAGGCGCGCGAGTTCCAAGCCGAGGTCCGTGCGGCTGGTTTGTTGGTTGACCGCTGCTGCAGCTGATGGACAAGCCACGCGTTCAACGACTGCGCACACGGCATTTGGAGCCGTTTGCGACCGACGCCGATGGGGGTAAATTGCCCGGGGGTGTCTTGTCATTGCGCCGGGGTTTGCGCTTGCTGGAGTTGTTGGGTGAGGGCGAGGGCGGCTGGAGCTTGGCAGAGTTGGCCCGTCAATTGGACGTCAACAAGGCCATTGCTTTGCGCTTGCTGGACGAGTTGCGCCATGCTGCCTATGTGTACCGAGACGACACGTCCGAAACCTACCACCTGACGTATAAATTGAGCAACTTGGGCTTGCGCAAGCTGTCACAAACCCGGGTGCTGGACCAAACCAATGGCGTATTGCGCGAGTTGGCCAATGAAACCGGCGAGTTGGTGCGCCTGGCCGTGGTGGAGCCGGAACAGCGATTGACTTGGGTGTTGGCCTTCACCGGTGCGCGCCGTAGTTTGCACATCGACCCCAATTACCGACTCAGCATTGGCTACAACACCCATGCAGCGGGCAAAGCTTGGTTGGCCCAACTGCCCGTCGATCAAGTCTGGCCCATTTTGTTGCGCGAGGGACTGGAGCCCTTGACCCCCCGCACCAAAACAGATCGTGCCGCCATTGACGCCGATTTGCGGCAATGCCGTGAGCGGGGCTTTGCCTGCAGTGATGAAGAAAATGAGATGGGGGTGCGGGCCATTGCCGCACCCATCACCATTTTGAAGCTCACCGGTGAGCGCCATTGCGTGGGGGTGGTCAGCGTGGCGGCGCCAACTTCACGGATGACGCAACCTGAGCTCGAGGCCCATGCCCCTTTGCTCAAAGCCACGGTGGCGCGTTTGGGTGAGATATGGCCGATGGATGACAAGTCCCAATCCATCCCCCCCGTTTATAAAACCGCCCATTGATCGATTTTCCCTCGCAAGTCCAGAACCTTTAACCCAGGAGACAGCCATGAAAAAAACCTTCTTTAACCCACTGGCCGCGGCCATTGCCCTCAGCGCTGCAGCGCTGTGCACGGGCGGTGCGCAAGCGCAAGCTGGCAACCCGATCAAAATCGGCTTTGTCACCGAGCTGACCGGCCCGTGGACCTTTTTCGGAACCAGTTGCGTGGCCGGCTTGAAGATGGCCACCGATGAAATCAACAAAGCCGGCGGTGTGCTCAAGCGTCCCTTGGAATTCATCGTGACCGACAACCAAACCAACTCCTCCCAAGCCCTGGCGGCTTCGCGCAACTTGGACGTGAACGACAAGGTGCTGGCTTTGAGTGGACCGACCAGCTCTGATGTGGCCTTGGCCATGTATGGTTATGCCGAACAGCAAAAATTGCCCTTCTTGGTGCCAGTGGCTGCCTTTCCCCAGTTGACCAAGCCTGGAACCAAGTACACCTTCCGCATTGAGCCAGACGCTGCCGGTTGGGGTTATGCGATGGCCAAATACATTGAGCAGGTCAAGCCAGGCGCCAAGGTGGCGTTGATGCATTCAGATGCTGCACTCATGCGCGCCATCATGGCAGGATTCAGGTACCAGGCCCCGCGCTCCAAACTCACCATCGTCTCTGATATTTTGTTTCCCCAAGGCTCTAGCGACGCCACGGTGCAGGCTGCACAGGTGCGCGCATCCAACCCTGATTACGTGATCGTGAGCGGCGCGGGTGCATTTGACAACGTATTGACCAACCAGCTGCTGGATTTGGGCATCAAGCCGCAACAAATCATTCACCCCTATGGCATCACCACACAGGTGTTTGGCTGGGGCTCCAGAAGTGTGGGCTCCATTTACGGAACCTTTTTCGACCATGGCATTGATGCCCTGACCAAAGAGGGCAAAGACTTCATCAGCCGCTTTGATGCCGCCAATGGTCGCCCACCGTCTTATGTGGAAAACTACTGCTATGTCACGCCTTATATTTTCAAGGAAGCCATTGAAAAAGCAGGCACGGCCGACGACAGAGAAAAATTGCGCAATGCTTTATCGGCATTGAAGACCAAGGAACACACCACTGGCGTGCCCATTGAGTTTGACAAAAATGGCGCGCGCAAAGAGTACATGTATTTCATGGAAATCCAGTCGGTCAATGGCAAGCGGACCTATCAATCCAAGCAGCGTTACTACATCGAGTGGGATCCAGAAGTGATTCCCGTCTATGACCTGGTGAAATAAAGAACTGCATGGGGCCGTCGCACGACAAAAAGCGTGCGACTGCCCAGCAGGTGATTGACCACAAGGAAATTTGATGACCGACGCGCAACTGCTCATTCTGCTCTCGACCTTGTCGACTGGGCTGATCCTGGGGGCCATCTTTTCATTGGTGGCCGCAGGTGTGACCATCGTTTATGGTTGCGTCTGGTTGCCCAACGCCAGCAATGGACAGTTTTTTTTATTGGCGGCGTTGGTGGCATGGACTTTTACCGCCTCACTGGGTTGGAGCAGTTGGCTTGCGGCCATTGCGGTCATCATCCTTGGCATTGGCTTGTCGTACTTGCTGGAATGGATTTTGATTCGGCGCTTGTATGACACACCCAATCGGAACGTGGCTTATTTTGTGGTGACGCTGGGCATCACGCAAATCATGACGGGCGTTTTTTCTCTGACGTATGCCAAATGGAGTGATCAATTCAGCTTGCCCCCGGTGATAGACGGAATTTCCATGCTGGGCCCCTTCCCCATCCCCAACAACCGCTTGCTGGTGATGGCTGTGAGCTTATTGGTGTTGGTCGCATTGTTTGCTTTGCTGCGCTACCACCCGTACGGTCGAGCGCTGCGCGCCGTTTTTCAAAATCGCGAGGCGGCTGCGCTCAGAGGCGTCGATGTCCGGTCCATTTACCGCTTGTCGTTTGTATTGGGTTCCACCATTATTTTCTTGGGCGGCATCTTGTTTGCCTTGGCATACAGCTTTGATTTGACCGTGGCTTGGACCATGTCCATCACGGCTTTCGCCATCATGATCATTGGCGGCCCAGGCTCTGTCATTGGGGCCTTGGTGGTCGGAATGACTTTTGGTTTCACCCAAGCCATCGTCAGTATTTTTGCCAGTCCCACCGCAGCGACCTTTTCATACCTGGGCGCCATGTTGGTGATTCTTTTGTTTCGTCCCAGCGGGTTGTTCAAACGATGAAGCCTTATTCCAAAAACGTCATTGGGTTGCTTTTGCTCATGGGGCTGATGCTCCCGTTGGCAGCGTCGGGCAATAAGTTTTTTGCATTTGTGCTGGGCATGACCTTCATCAGCTTGTTGTGGGCCACCGGCATGAATTTGATGTACGGTTATGTGGGTTTGATGCCGTTGATGTTTGCTGGCGTCGCTGGGGTGGCTGGTTATGCGATGGTTCATTTCACGCGCACGCTGGGTTGGTCATTTTGGCTGGCCATGCCAGTGGCCTCTCTTCTGGCGGCTGCCGTGGGCGTGGCTTTGGGTTTGCCATCTTTGCGGCTCAAAGGCTTTTATTTCACCTTGTGCTCCTTGGTGATTCAAACCGTTTTGACATTGGCATTTATATTTTTTCCTACCTATACCAACGGCGATACCGGCATCAATCAAATCGCCCCACCAGACTGGTTTGGGGGTGAGCTCACGGGCTTGGGCATGGACATGGCCTTGGCTGTGATTGCGCTGGCTGGGGTGATTTTTTGTGCTTGGCTGGTCAAAACCCCGTTGGGGCAAAGATTTGTGGCGATTCGAGAAGATGATGTGCTGGCCGAAGGCCTTGGCATACAGGTCGTGCGATGCAAGATCATCGCCTTTTTCATCGTCTCTTTATATGCAGGTATCGGTGGGTGTTTTTATGCGGCCTATGTGGGATTTATCTCACCCCGTGCCTACGATGTTTTGGTGTCCATGAACATCTGGTTGTTCGTGGCTTTTGGTGGCAGGGCCACGATTGCGGGACCGATCATTGGCACCGCCATTTTGGCGCCCATTCCATTCTTGCTGCAAGATTTGCAAGCCTTCAAAGATATTTTGTCAGGTGTGCTCATCATTGTGGTGACACTGATGATGCCAGGTGGAATATATGGTGCTTTCGTGGCCTGGCGCTCGCGCCAATCCCAAGTGGCCAGCGATGGTGACAAGGTGCAGGAGCAACGTGTATGAAACTGCTGGATGTCAATGGATTGTCCAAAAGCTTTGGTGGCGTGGCTGCTTTGCGGCAAGTGCAAGGCCACTCTGTGGCCGGCGAGACCTTGGGCATGATTGGGCCCAACGGGTCGGGCAAAACCACCTTCGTCAACATCGTCAGCGGCCATGTTCGACCTGATGCGGGAAGTCTCACCTTTGATGGCGTTGACATCACAGGAAAAAACCCACACCAACTGGCGGCAATTGGTTTGTGCCGAACCTATCAAGCTGTGCGTGTTTTTTCATCGCTTTCAACCCAACAAAACATCGATAACGCCCGCTTATTGCTGAGCCACAGGGGCTTGGATCAAGCTGAATTGAGTGAGTTGCTCGAGTGGCTCAAACTGGACCACGTCTTGAACAAGGGGGCAGGCAGCCTGACCCTTTTTGAGCAGCGCCGCTTGGAGCTGTTGATGCGCTTGGTGCTCAAACCCAAGCTCATCATGCTGGATGAACCCGTGGGTGGCTTGGCGGTGACAGAGGTGATTGAAATGATCCATTTGCTCAAACAACTCAAGTCGCGTTGTTCCATTTTTGTGATTGAGCACACCATGCGGGTGATCAAGGAGCTGGCCGATCGGGTGATGGTTTTGATTGCTGGTGAAAAAGTGGCCGATGGCCCACCCTTGGACATCTTGAAAAACAAGCGCGTGGTGGACGAGTACTTGGGGGCCCAACATGCTTGAGGTCAAAGATTTGGTGATCAGGTATGGCCCATTCCTGGCTTGTGATCGCATCAGCATTGAGGTCAAAGCGGGCGAAATTGTCGGCGTCATTGGACCCAATGGGGCGGGTAAGAGCTCAGTGGTTCGGGCCATTGCGGGATTGGTGCAACCTGCCGAGGGCAGTGTGCGCTTTTTGGGCCAATCTACCTTGGATGTGCCCGTGCATGAATTGATTCGCCGGGGTTTGTCATTGGTGCCAGAGGGTCGGGGGCTGTTCCCCCAAATGTCGGTGGAGGAAAACCTGTTGATGGGTGGGTACTCTTTGAGCAGCAAACCTCGCCGCAAGGAGTTGATGGAAAACTGCTACGACTTGTTTCCCATCCTCAAAGAGCGTCGCAACCAATATGCCGGAACCTTGTCCGGTGGTCAGCAGCAGATGGTTGCTGTTTCCGTGGGCTTGATGGGTGACCCTAAGTTTTGCATTTTTGACGAACCTTCACTGGGCTTGGCGCCCATCGTGATCCAGCAAATTGGCGAGACCTTGCAAAAAATGAGGGCCTTGAACCTGACTGTTTTGTTGATAGAACAAAATGCCATGTTGGCCAGCCATGTGGCAGATCGGATCTACATCATGTCTGCGGGCCGGGTACAGTTTCACGATACACCGGCCAGTTTGATGCAAAACCCAGAGGTCATTGAAAAATTCCTCAGCGCATGAGAAGCGGTGTTTCCAGCCAGTCGTTCAAGTTGAGGTGAAGCGAGGCCGTGGAAAGGCCAGGATCATCGGGGATCTCTGGTCAAGCTGAGGCCAGTTTTTGCTCAACTTCACGCTTGCCCATTTTTCGCGCAGCAGAAATGGCTTTGAGTTGACTGGCACGGGGCTTGGCCTTGCCCTGTTCCCATTTGTAAATGGATTGACCACTGACCCCGATCAGTGCGCCCATTTCGTTGGCTGTGAGACCCAGTTTTTTACGCAATGCAGCAAAACCATCCACCCGAAAGCGAAGGTTTTCGTTGGGGGTGGCCGCTTCCAAAGGGCGCGTTTGGGGGATTTGTTTGTGGAGCTTCTTCGCCAAGCTCTCCAGTTCGCTCAAACGCCGTTTAAGAGCGGCGATGTCTGAGCGAAATTGAGCATTTGACTTTTTGAGGGCAGTTGTTTCAGCGCGAGTTTCTTTTTTCGCGATGCGTCCAATTTCAGACTTTAATTGCGTTGCAAACGTGCTCATTGATGTCATCCCAAATAAAAAAGTTAATTTTACCCAAATTGTTAGCGTGGATCTTTATCGACAAAGTTGTATTTAAAGATGGCTCGCATGTCAATCTGTGTGATCACAAATGAATGCCCGTACAACTTTGAACCCCTTTTCACCATGAGCGACAGGTCAAGAGAGTCTTCTCTTGATATCGAATCACCAAGCTTAAGAACTTTAAAGGATATTATTTTTATATTCATTTAAAATATAAATATTAAAATATGGGTCGCTATCGCCGTGATTTCCGCCATTCTTATGCCTCGTTTTTAATGCAGTTTGGTCATTCTTTGTAGGTTCAAGAGTTGTTTCTCAGCGAGTTCAGTGACTTTTGGGCAATTGCCACACCTTGACTTGAAATGGGTAGCCAGAATAACCGAGTTGTCGCCAAGAAGCTCGTTTTTTGGCATTGAAAAGCATGGGTAATAAAACTCAATGAATGGAGATGATGTAAAATATTTATTGAATCTCATTATCAGATGAGATTAACTCTCAATTTAACTTTATTTAGGAGCATATTGAACATGGCTACTTCTGTTGCATCACAACTCGCCAAATTGCGCAAAGAGCGTGAAGCGCTTGAAAAGCGTGAAAAAGCCTTGCAAACCCGGACACACACCCGTGCCATAGAGAAAATTTTGGCCATCGCCAAAGATGCGGGTCTGTCTGCCGCTGATATTTCTGCGGCAATGGGCGGTGGCAAAAAGAAATCAGCCAAAGCCAAAGTCGCTGGTGCGGTCAAGAAGGCTGGCCCACGTGGAAAAGTGGCCCCCAAATACAAAAACCCTGCTGATGCGACACAAACATGGACAGGCCGCGGTAAATCCCCAGTGTGGGTTCAGGCTTTGAAAAGTGCCGGCACATTGGATTCGGCCCTGATTTAATTATCTTTTGCCCATCCGCTAGGCTTATGTCGTGTTGTGCGACATAAGCCTTTTTTTGTGCGGGACGAAATGACAAACGCAAGGGCCCCAAGCATGTGGCTGATGAAGCCTTGGGCCAGGCTTAGGGCGACTTTGTCAGGGCCTTGACTTTGCGCTGGAGTAAAGCCGTGGCGGGTTTGTCATGGCGATGGAGCAGGCATTCTTTTTCCAAAGCCCATTGGGTGGGGTTTTGCCAGCGCTTTCCCATCTCCAAGATGTCGTCGCACAAGCCATGGATGGGTGTTTTTTCGTTGGCAGGAATGCGTTGAGGGATATTCAAGATATTGAATTGATCGGTCGCAAAGGTTTTGAATAGGGGGTGACCGAATTCGCGCTCCATGGGGGGCGATAAATTTGTTTTTCCCCAATGGATCAAGCCCGGCCGGTGTTTCCAGGCCTGGTGACTGACCCAACCGGTGTCAACCAGCACCAAAGCGGCTCCAAAAGCCAAAGCACAGATGGCGGTGATGCTTCCTTTTCTGATCCAGTTGGGCCCCATCCAATGCACCTGCCGCCATTTGGGCGAAGGTATTCCAGAAACCAACACCATGCACCAAAGCCATATGTGTGCCATGGATGAATGGAAAGGAAACTCGGTCAACTGGTGAAGACTGATCGGTAACAAGCAAGCCACCCAAGCCAGGCTGTTCCAAGATTGTTGGTAAATGAACCAGCCGATCACGAAAATCCAAGGCCCCACTATCCCTAAAACACCGATGGCGCCTGTTTCAACGGCCCACAATAAAACTTCGTTGTGGGGGTGGCCCAGATTGGGTGTGTAGTACAGGCTGTGGCCAGCCTCGATCAACTGCACAAAGACCGGGACGATTTTTTCTGAAAATGTCCCCACGCCATGTCCCCACCAAGGTGATTGCCACCACAAATGGGTGCTGGCTTGAATAAAGCTCAGCCGATAGGTTGTCGAATGTCCCTGAAAAACGTCCCACAATCGATCGACAACATTCCCCAGCCATGCTGCCAGCAGCGCTGCCATGAGCAAGCTGATGAGGCACCACCCCCCAAACCGCCTGTTTTGGGGGCTGTACAGATGGATCCAAATGCCCAGCAGAACCATGGAGGCGGACAGGCCCAAAATCCCCACCCGAGATCCAGACTTGAACACGATAAATACGTGCAGCATGGTAAGGATCAGCAACCCGATGGACCGCCAAGCTTTGATGGGTGTGTCATGGCGCAGTTGCTGCCAGAGGGCAAAAATGATCGAGGTAGCCAAAAAGCTGGCCAGTAAATTGGGTTGTTGAAACCCGCCTTGGGCCGCACGCAATGGCAGGGGCAATGAAAACCACAAGGCATTCCATGCCAAGTATTCGGGGCTCAACAGGGTGATCCCGCAAAGCAAACTGGTGCCTGACAGCAGCACCAGGCTGATCGAAGTCCATTGTGAGCGCGTCAAGGCCATTTGCGATAGGCCAATGCACAAGCAGGCCATCAAAGCCAAGACCAGGCCCGCTAACCAAGGGTAGTGGGGGAAGCTGCCCACCGGGACCCAAGCGGCGTGAAGCCCGATCACCACCGGAGGAATCAGCAAAACGCCCCATACAGGCGTCCACCGCATCTGCCGACTGGCGAAGACATGTGTCCAGCAAGCAGCGCAGGCCAGACACAGCACGGCCGCGACAAAAAAATTACGGGGAATCAAATTGTTGCCGAGATTGGGCAAATTCCATTGCAACACACCCCACGAGACCATGGCTGTGATGGCCAGCATGCGCACATTGGCGGCTTGTTTTAAAAACGCTTTGAGGATTTTCAGCATGGCGTGGTGCCATCAGCGGGTTCGGCGGAACCGATGCTTGAAGCTCGGGGTTGGCGCTCCCCCATGGCGTTCAGCGCAATTGCAAATTGCGCCGCAACACCACTGGTTTTCCGCCCAGGCTTCGTTTGCACATCCAATGGGCCAATGCCGAATCCAAATGGTCAGCGTGAGAGGGGAACCATCTGATCAACTCATCAATCAGGCTGCGGCCATAGGCATATTGCCCATGGTTGACCAGCTCCAGCACTTCTTCGATGGATTTCATGACCGCCGCATGCTCATCAATGTGGCAATCTCTGGGGGGAAATTCAGTCTCCACCATGAGTTGGTTCTCCAAATCAAAGTGTGCCTTGGCATGTTCCGCAAAAAGGGCCAAAAGAGGGGGTAAATCGGGGTCGGCCGCAGCTTCCATTTGCCGGACCAGATCAACAAACTCTTCATGGGTTTCATCGATGGGGCGATAACCCAAGATAAATTTATCGCTCCAAATAAAGGCTTCTTCAGTGGTGGGGCCGGTTGTCATGGTTGGGAAAAGTGGTTCTGCGGTGGAAGATGGAAAGGCCAGATGCCCCGCGTTGTCAACTAAAAAGGCTTTCTATGGCCGAGCGCCAAAGATATTTGCTGCACGGTGGCTTGCAATTTGGGGCGCCATTCATCGCTCATCCGATCGCTGGGTGCAGAGATGGACAAGCCAGCCACCAACTTGGATTGGTCATCGTAAATTCCCGCGGCCAAGCAGCGCACACCCAATTCCAGTTCTTCGTTGTCATGTGCAACGCCGTATTGCCTGACTTTGGACAACTCTCGCTCGAGGATGTTGATTTGGGTGATGCTGTTGCGGGTTTGACCATTCAAGCCGGTTCTGGTGGCATAGGCGCGCACTTTTTGGATGTCATCAACAGACAAAAACAGTTTGCCCACAGACGTCAAATGCAAGGGGGCTCGACCCCCGATGGCGCGAACCACTTGCATGCCAGAGCGCTCACTGAATGCCCGTTCAATATAAATGATCTCATCACCTTGTCGAACACTGAGGTTGATGGGCTGCTGTATCTGACGATGCAGTTCACGCATGGGCAACAAGGCGGCATCGCGAACATTCAGGCGGCCTTTGACCAAATTGCCCAACTCCAATAAGCGCATGCCAAGCCGGTAGCTGCCGGCTTCGGGTCGGTCCACAAAACGGCCACAGGCCAAGTCGTTGAGAATTCGATGGGCTGTCGAGGGGTGCAAACCGCTTTTTTCACTGATTTCTTTGAGTGAAACCGCCTCTTCTCGAGATGACAAGACATCAATCAGGGTAAAGATTCGCTCAATGACCTGAATCGATGGGGTGGCTGAATTGAGTGCATCAACTTTTCGCATTGTGCAATTTTAGCGGATGATCAATCTTGGCTTTGCCAATGGCCGTCGACCAAAGTTTGGTGAGGTTTGAAATGGGCCTTGTAATTCATCTTGGGGCTGTTTTTGATCCAATAGCCAAGATAAACATAGGGCAGACCCAGGGTTTTGGCTTGCTCGACTTGCCACACCACGCCATAAGTGCCGTAGTCGGCATGGGCCTCAGGCTCATAAAAGGTGTAAACCGCTGAAATGCCGTCATTGAGGACATCCAGGATGGACACCATTTTGAGGCTGCCAGGAGAGCCATCTTCGGTGGGGAGCCGAAACTCGACCAAGCGCGAGTTCACTCGGCTTTGCAGCAAAAACTGGGTGTACTGGTCAATGCTGTCTTGGTCCATGCCTCCGCCAGCGTGCCGACCCGTTTGGTAGCGCAGGTACAGGTGATAGTGGTCGTCTTGGTAGGCCAAATTGGTTATGCGCGGAACCAAATGTTGATGCTGCTTGTAGGCCCTGCGTTGGCTTCGATTGGGCTTGAAGTCATGGATGTCGATGCGCAATGGGATGCAGGCGCGGCAACCATCGCAATAAGGGCGATAAGTGAAAAGGCCGCTGCGGCGAAACCCTCTGGCCACCAGCTCAGAGTAAATATCGTTATGGATCAAATGGCTGGGGGTGGCGACCTGTGAGCGCGCTTGGAGTTGTGGCAAGTAACTGCAAGGGTAGGGTGCCGTTGCATAAAACTGCAGGGCTTGAAGTGGTAAATCCTTGAGGTGGGTCACGGCATTTGCTGGGTGAATGGCAGGATGTGGTTCCAGTATACGGGGAAGAACTCCCACTGCGGGTGCGGCTGCGGGGTAAAAAGCTTCAAGTCTTTCAAAAAGACTTGCCTGGAAATGGGGCGCGCGCCCATGGACTTTAAATGGGGTGTTTGTTGCTGGCAATCGATGGATGGGATGCCATGCTGCCGACAAAAACCAATCAGCGCTGAAAGTGCGATTTTGGACGCGTCGCTTTGCAGAGAAAACATGGACTCTCCAAACACCGCTTTGCCGATCGCCACGCAGTACAAGCCACCCACCAAATTTCCATCGAGCCAACATTCCACACTGTGGGCGTTTCCGAGTTGGTGCAATTCGCGATAGGCCACCATCATTTCAGGTTGAATCCACGTCCCGCTTTGACCCGGCCTATTCGATTCAGCGCAAAGCCTGACCACTTCTTCAAAATTTTGGTCCATTTTGATTTCCAAGCGACCTTGAGAAATCGTTTTGCCCAATGTCTTTTTGAAGGACCGGTGAAGTTTGAAGTCGGACACGGCCAGCACCATTCTGGGGTCAGTGCTCCACCACAAAATGGGTTGGCCTTGGCTGTACCAAGGAAAGATGCCTTGTTGATAAGCCTCGATCAGGCGACTCGCCGATAAATCTTGGCCTGCTGCCACCAGGCCGGGGTAAGGTGAATCTGGCCCCAAAGCTGAATCTGGCCCTGGTAACGGGTCACCAACGCGGATGATCGGAATGGGGGCGTAGGCGCGAGACATCAATAGGGCATGTATAGAATGGTCATCAAAATATTAAAAGTCAATGACTTGAATAAATTACAAGCCTCATCTCCATTGATCGGCCTCTTGAAATGCTTGGCCGCGCAGGTGATTGTCGCTCACCACCTGGCTGCTTATGGGCCCTTCGCGGAAATAGGGCACGCGAAAATGCCGCAGCTTTTTGGGTTTTTCTCTGACTGTGGTGCGTGGGCTGTCTCGGTTTTTCTGGTCATCGCTGGGTTTTTAGCGGCACAAAGCCTGGATGGAAAAGCGGTTGGTTTTCAAAACATACCCCGCTTCGCAATCCATCGCTATTTGCGCTTGGCGCCCGTGTATTTTGCGGGTCTCACTTTGACAGTGGGAGTGGCGCTTTTACTGCACCCGTGGGTGAGCCCAGATATGTTGCCCACACACCTCGATGCATCGGTGTTGCTGGCGAACTTTTTATTTTTGCAAGACATCCTTGGTTTAGAAGCCCTGTCAGCTGGCGTTTGGTATGTCGCCATTGATTTGCAGTTGTATGTGTTTTTCTTGTGCTTGGCATCCTTGTCTCATTTGACAGCCAGGCAAGAATTCTTTTTGGACAAGCGATGGTTGTGGGCTGCTGTGGGCATGCTGTCACTGGGCTATTTCAATGTGGACTCAAACTGGAATATGTGGGCCATTTATTTTGCAGGCACATATGCCTTGGGCGCCTTGGCCTATCGATCGACGCATTCATTGAAAAATGGTCATGGCATATTGGGGCTGTATGTGGTCGGTGCCGTTTTTTGCGTTTGGATAGAACCCCGACCCAGGTTGTTCGTGGCCATTTTGACGGCGGCGGTTCTATACAGCGTTCAATACATTTCCATTTCGCCCCATTTTTGGACTGCCGCAGCCAGAAAAATGGGGGATTGCGCCTATGGCTTGTTCATGTCGCACTTTGCCATGTTGATGCTCTTGAGTTGTGTTTATCCAAAATTAAAGGATGGGGGCATCCCGTTGGAAGTTTGGTTGCTGGCGATTTTTGTATGCTGCAATGCGTTGGGTTGGTGCATTTGGCGCTATATTGATGTGCCAGCACAACGCACAATGTTCAAGCGACATTCAAACAAAATCGCCCGTCATTTTCTCTGAATGGGATCAGGGGTCTGCTACAAATATCCGCATGAAAAATGGAATTTTTGTCCAAAAGGCCAATGCATGGGCCCTTGAGGCGCAGGATGAGTTTCTGCGTTGGGTCCACCATTCGCCTTGGGAGGCGTGGTTGGAGGTCAATACCGAACCCAGCGCAGGAGGTCATCAGGCGCATTACCAATTGAGCCGGGGAGGCCGGGAATTGCTCACGCCGCTTGAAAATACGCTCAATATCAGGGGCAGTGTCCAACTCAAAA
>Ga0209768_10000867_pt1 | contig 19727 bp, 18 predicted proteins | sample LauGreSBDMM110SD_3_FD_187564 | JGI IMG/M metagenome (GOLD analysis project Ga0209768, IMG submission 187564) | Freshwater lake microbial communities from Lake Michigan, USA - Sp13.BD.MM110.SD (SPAdes) (version 2) | ecosystem: Environmental > Aquatic > Freshwater > Lake | place: Lake Michigan... | reverse complement strand
CTAGGGTAGCGGCATCGGTGTATCTGCCGGTGGTCTTGATGTTGCGGATAAAGCTGTCTGAAAATGCGGTGCTCATGGCTTTCCTTTCGTTTTTCCCCTCAGCTTTCCCCACACAATGTGGTTGAGTAGCCATGAGAGGTCTTGCTACGTAAGGTAAGGTCTTGAGCTTGTGCCGTCCAACACCGTCACTACTTATTGCCGCTTTTCTCCAATGAAGGCAACGTCAGTATGTGTACAGGAACAGTTAAGACTTATCAGGGGGACTCAAGACCCAACCAAGTCCTGAGTTGACACCCTCTCCGCCAGTAAATACAACGGCTTGTTGCTATTGAGTTGATAGCACCCTAATTCCTTTAGATGTCGCTTGTAGGCAATCTGTAGGCAACTTGCCTAAATGTCTCAGGTTAATCATCGGCCCTTTTGAGGCTGACTGGTTCTGATTCTAGACTTTGTGCAAAACTTTAATCGAAGCTGCCCAGAGCCTAGCTTCAAGCCGCAAAGACAGACCCCCACCGTACCCCCACCCCCCGATTTGTCAGATGGGACTCCGGTCTACCTATAAGCTGTGATTTGCACATCCGATATCTGCCCCCAGCCCCACGCGAACGTTCTCAAATGACCCCGGCTGGTCATGGATTTTCGACCCCCGGGTCAAATCGGTTACGGCGGCAGCAATATGAGGGTTTTCCATAGTCTGGGGGGACTTGCCAGGCGATGGAGGACTTACTATGCTGAGCATGTAGATTTTCAACACCTCTGTTGATTAATCAACAAGAGCAGTTGCTATCATGAAAATATCCATGATTGGGAGCTAAACAACCGGGGATCCCGTCGCGATTGCCTTTATCAGCATCGTGGGGCTGACCCTGGTCTCAGCGTTGCGTATGGTTAAAAAGCGGGTTTTGCATTGGTCCAAAGAGTTCCGTGACGAAAGATGATCAATTGGGCACCGCAGCGGTCCTCGCCCACACCCTTGTTTTTATACGTGACTTTTTATCTGGGGAATGAGATTGACATCACTGGTAAGTCTTAGCCCGCACTACGATGCGGTCGTCATCGGAGCGGGTATTTGCGGGATTTATCAGGCTTACAGACTGAGCCGGATGGGTCTGCGCGCAACGGTTCTGGAAAGGGGCTCGGGGCCAGGAGGTACCTGGCATTGGAATCGCTATCCAGGCTGCCGGTTCGACTCTGAAAGTGAGACTTATGGATATTCCTGGTCCGCCGAACTCCTCGCAGAGTGGGACTGGACTGAACATTACGCGCCTCGTGAAGAGACTGAAAAATACCTCCAGCTTGTAGTGAAGAAATTCAATCTTGAAGCCATGATGCAGTTCGGCTGCGAGGTCAGCGCAGCCCACTGGCAAGAAGATAACCGCATGTGGACCGTCCGGCTAACTAACGGTCGCACGCTGAGCACCCGTTTTTTGTTGACGGCCGTCGGCTTGTTATCTGCGCCCACTATGCCTCGGTATGAAGGCGTCAGTGATTTTCAGGGTCTGTCGTTCCACACCTATTACGCTCCAAAAGATCCCATCGACCTGCGAGGCAAGCGGGTTGCGGTCATCGGGACCGGGGCGACCGGTGTCCAACTGATCTCGGCCATCTCAAAAGACGTGGCGAAACTCTCGGTGTACCAGCGTCGTCCCAATTGGTGCGCACCACTGAACAACAGTCCGATTTCTACCCAGGAAATGGCCGAGATAAAGACACGCTATGCCGAAATTTTTGCCAAGTGCCGCAGTACACCCAGCGGCTTCGTTCATGACGTAGACAACCGGACGACTTTTGAAGTGACACAGGAGCAGCGCGAGGAGTTCTGGGAGCGCCTTTACCATGGCGCAGGCTTCGGTGTATGGCTCGGAAACTTCAAGGATATGCTGGTCGATGAGGCTGCAAACGCTGAGTTTTCAAAGTTCGTTGCACGGAAAATCCGTCAGCGGGTCAAGTCCCCCGTGCTGGCGGATAAGCTGATTCCCAAAGACCACGGGTTTGGGACGCGTCGTGTTCCGATGGAAACCGGATACTACGAGGTGTTCAACCAGAGCAATGTCAAGCTGGTTGACCTTGAGGAGTCGCCTATCGTCCGAGTCACAGAAAGCGGCATCCTCACGACTCATGGGGAAGAATCGTTTGACATTATTGTGTATGCCACGGGCTTTGACGCGGTGACAGGCGCGTTTGAACGTATGGACATCGTGGGCACTAACGGGCTGTCCCTCAAGGAAAAATGGCGTGACGGTCCCGTAACCGGCTATGGAATGGCCATAAGCGGCTTCCCGAATCTGCTGACACTTGCGGGCCCCCAGAGTGGATCGGTGGCGACCAACTTTCCAAGGGGAATAGAAGAAGCGGTCGATTGGTGCACCGGTCTTCTGCAAGCCGCACTGGACAGGGACGCGACACGCATTGAGTTGAAGCCGGATGTAGAGGTGTATTGGGGAAAGCACGTGATGGAAATGGCGGAAAAAATCCTCTTTACTAAAGAGCGCTCTTGGTTCACCGGCTACAACTCAAACGTCAATCGCGAATATGTCAAGCGCTATTTGATCTATGCAGGCGGAGCTCAACGCTTCCGCGATTATCTGCATAAGGAGACCTCAAATGGTTTTCCCGGATTTGAGATCGGCTATGGTAGGGGCGCCGAAAGGCATGAGGGCAGCCCTACGAAACGCTCGCCTTAAGCCGAATTTCTCAAGGACTTGAACCATCTATATGCCGATACGATGTCAAGTACGTGATCCATAGTTGAACAGATGAGGAGACCGGAAAAATGAAATTCTTGGGTGGCTTATCAGGTTGCAATCTTGACGCGAAACCGGATTCGATCTGGGACATTCTTCAGGAAAGATCGACCCTACTTGGAGAAAAATTATTTCTGAATTTCATCGATCTTGAACAGACTCTAACTTACCGCGAGACTGCTGATCGAGCCGGGGCCGTCGGCCTGGGTCTTCGAGAGCACGGAATTAAAATCGGTGCAAAGGTTGGTCTGCTTCTTTCCTCTTCGCCGCTTCACATCTTGGCCTGGTTTTCAACGATCGGCTCGGCCATGGTGGACGTCCCAATCAACCCGGATTTTCGTGGGGACGTGCTTGATCATGCCATTGAGAAGATCGATGTGAGCGCTGTTTTCGCAGATGAAGCGGGTTTGGAGGCTTTGCAAACAGCCAGCGCTTCGGCAAGAGCACGGCTGGAGTTGGTCGTGGTCACCGATGCAGTCTACGCGTGGGCCAATGCACGGGCAATGGCACCGAAGGACATCAAGTTCGTAAGCCTGTCGAAGCTTGAATCAGCCGGACGGCACAGTGTCCTTAGACCGCCCGAAATCGACTCCCGGGCCTTGACGTCGATCCGCTTCAGCTCTGGGACCACCGGTTTGCCCAAGGGGGTGATGATGGATCACGGGCACATGCTTTCGAGTGCGCGGAAGTTCAACGACATGATGGATTACACGCAGGGCGAGACCATGTACACCTGCTTCCCCTTCCATCATGTCTTTGCGACCATAACTGGCGTCATTTCGACCCTGTGCGCCGGGGGCACTATGGTGGTCGCCAAAAAATTCAGTGCGACAAGATTCTGGGAGGATATGCGTACGTATGGCGTCACTCGGTCCCATATGCTCGACCCGCTGATCCCCCTGCTAATGAAGCAGGAGCCCAGCCCTCTTGATAGGAAGCATGATGTCCGCGTGATGTACACCGCGGCTGGACACTACCCTGACTTTGAGGAGCGCTTCGGTATTCGAATCATCGCGCTCTATGACATGAGTGAACTGACCGTAGTTGCCTGCTACCCGGATGGCATGGAAAGACGGGCTGGGAGTTGCGGAAAGTTGACCGGATTGTTTGACCTTAAGATAATTGATGATGTTGGATGTCCGCTTCCCATAGGACAGGACGGGGAAATTGCGGTTCGACCGCGACACCCGTCCATAATGTTCATGGGATACTATAACGATGCTGAGCAGTGTGTCGCGCGCTGGCGGGACATGTGGTTTCATACCGGCGACCGGGGAAAGTTCGACAGCGATGGATATTTCTACTTTCTTGGGAGAGTAGGCGACCGGATACGTCGGCGTGGCGTCAACATCTCCGCGGAGCAGATCGAACGAGTGGCGCTACAAAACCCTGCTATTCTCGAATGCGCTGCAATTGCTGTTCCAGGGGAACTTGGCGAAGACGACATTAAGTTGTGCGCGAGGCTGGTTGATGGGGCGTCCCGTACCCCTGATGAAATAGCCCTCTTCATGGGAGCGAATTTACCCAAAGCCATGAAGGTTCGCTATCTTGAGATTTTTTCTTCTTTGCCCAAAACACAGACCGAAAAAATTCAACGTGCGGAACTGCGAAAGCTTGGCGAATCCGGAATGACCGCTAAGACTTGGGACCATGATCTGCAGAAATACTGGACGGGTGCCTAGCCCAATTGCCCGCAATGCCTGAAGAAGCGCACGCCCGAGGTTCCTGCCTCTCAGACTGATTGAGGAAGCTGCACCGTGATCTCACTTGTCCATGACCACAGCAAGACTTTAGAGCTCGTTGCCGCCTGTGATTGTGAGGTCGGCGAAGGACCTTTCTGGAATCCGCAGGATCACACGCTTGTCTTTGTTGAGTCGTTCACAGGGGTCTTACTACATTACAGGCCTGCTGACCGATCTCTGCAACGCTTCAAGATTGGTCAAGCGCTAGGGGCAGTCATTCCTCGCGTTCGCGGGGGGGTTGTGGGCTCGAGTAGCGACGGATTGCTGGCCTTCGATAATGACGGCAGTCATGTCCAATTGCTTGTCCCAGTCGAAAAGGATGTTCCTGACAACCGGATGAATGACGCTAAATGCGATAGCCGGGGGCGGCTCTGGGTGGGCACGTTTTCGACCCGTTTGGAGCGGGATGCAGGGAGGCTCTATCGTATTGACAGCGACCTGACCGTGACCGAGATATTCGCCGGTGTTCATATCTCCAATGGATTCGCTTGGAATCCATTGGAGACGTTGTTTTACTTCAATGACACGGGCAAACGGCTGACTTATGTTTTCGACTACGAGATCGAGACGGGAACCGCATCAAACCCCCGAGTGTTTCTGCGATTCAGTCGAGATGAAGGGATGCCCGATGGAATGTGTGCCGATGCGCAGGGCTGTCTCTGGATTGCCCTCTATGGCGGCAGCGTAGTGCGCAGGTATAGCCCAAAAGGTGAACTGATTGGCGTGATCCATTTGCCCGTCAAGGCTGTCACCAGTTGCTGCTTTGGAGGTTCCGATTTTCGGGACCTCTACATCACGACGGCCTGGCACGAACCTCCCTGGGTCAAGCCACCCTCTCCTCGCGAGCTGGCCGGCTCCCTCTTCTGCTGCCGTCTGGAAACGGGCGGTTTACCGGCTCACTGCTTTAGTGGTTGAAGCCCTGGGAAGTACTGCTACGGATCACAGTTGCGCCTCTATCAGACGGGCATGCTCTTTTAGAGCGATGATCACCTGCTTTTTCAATTTTGCGTCAAGTTGGGCACTGATCGCCCCGACGCCCACGACACCTGCCATCAGTCCCCCTTGCCCACGAATCGGAACGGCCATCGTCGTTATGCCACGGGTAAATTGTCCAGGATCCTCGGACCAGCCTCTGCGATCGGCTGCTTTGACCTCTCGCGACCACTGCGGGTAAGACGGTGCGGTTTCCCATCGCACGCGCAAAAAAGCCCTTTCCATTTCTTCGGCGGAATGGATGGCATGCGCTGCAAATAATCGACCGGCCGCGCCTGAGAGCACCGGAACCCGCCCTCCCGGTTTAACGTTTATCGACACCGCATCGGAGGGCTGCGCATATGCAAGCAGCGCTACATGCTGTCTGTCGACCAATACCGTCACCGTGACCGTCATGCCAAAGGCGTCGGCTAGAGTTTGAAGATAGGGCTTACAAGCTGTGGCCAGCGTGGGATGGTCGCCAGCTTTGCGTGCAAGCTCAACCAGACCACCGGCCAGGCGGTATCTCTTTCGGACGGGGTCCACCGCAACCAATTGCCCCACCATCAACTCGCGAAGGATGTGCAGGCAGGTACTGGGCAATGCACCGACTGCACTTGAAATTTGCGACAAGGACAGGGGTTCGTCATGTTGCGCCATTAGCGCAAGGATTGCTACGGCCTTCCGGACGGCAGGGACCGACTTGCGGGTGATCGGAGTGCCCGATTCGGTTTGCGTCTGATCGGAGTGTTCTCGTGCGGTCGCCGATAACGCTTGAATGTCGGACTTAGGCATCGTGGACTAGCATTTTTGCGTCCGCGTTGGCAACTTCCAAATTATTCTGGTTGGTGCAAAGGCCGCGCAATTCGATCAGACCGCCTTCGATCTTGGGCTTTGGTTCCAATGATCTCACGGTCCAGCGAATGGTCAAGGTATCGCCGGCTAGAACCGGATGGGTAAAGCGAATCGAGTGTTCCACATAGGCGATCGCCGTTCCATGAAAGACCATGCCCAGTAAGGCCGCCATAGCGCTGCTGGTCAGATAACCGTGCGCGATACGCCCCCCGAATCGACTTTGGGCCGAAAACACCTCGTTCGTATGAAGCGGATTGAAGTCATTGAACAGGCCAGCGCCCATGACGATGTGTGTCTCGGTCAGCGTCCAGCTGTTTTCGAATGTGGACCCCAAGGTCACTTGATTGAATCCTTTTCCCCTGTAGAAATCCATGCTCGCGGTCTCCTGCTTCTTGCTAGTGAAGTCTGATTCATCCGAGGGATCGATTGGACTCAGATGATCCAGAATACATCCTAGGGGATCTTCTAAAAATTGTCCATAGAAAATTTCTTTTTTATTGCAAAAAATTGTCGCGCGCGATACATTGAGCCCACTACGCCAATCATGAAAAGGACAGGTAATGTTTAACAGCGAACAGCGGGCTGACAGCGTGTACCCCAGCGACCGTGCGAGGTTCAAATGAGTGCCTTGCCCCTGAGCGGCGTACGTGTGATCGAGTTGTGCTGGGTCTGGTCCGGCCCGCTATTGGGACAGTTGCTGGCTGACCTCGGTGCCGAAGTCATCAAGGTCGAGTGGTACAAGCGCTTCGATATGTATCGGACGCGCGGAGTGGAGCGTCTAGTGGGGAAGTACCCCGAGCAAGTTCGTCGCGAGATGTCACAGTCGTTTCACGGCCTAAACCGCAACAAGATCGGAGTCACGCTGGACCTCAAGGAGCCGCTGCATCGGGATGCGCTGCTAGAACTGGCGGGCAAGTCTGATCTGGTCCTGGAAAACTTCACTGCCGGAACTCTGGACAAGTTGGGCTTGGGCTTTGATGATCTGATGCAAGCCAATCCTGCGATCGTCCTCCTTTCACTGGCTGGCTTTGGAGCCAGTTCCAGGCTGGGCCAGATGCGCGCATATGGCCTGGTCTTGTCCGCTATGTCAGGCCTGGAGGGCAAGGTCACCGACCCGCGTGATGGCAGTTTCCTGGGCTCCCCCACGTTCGTGGCCTCCGATCCCAATGCCGCGACGTTCGGTTTGGTTACTGCCATTGCTGCCGTGCTTGAAGCCAGGCGCACCGGCCTGGGGGCGCATGTGGAAATCTCACAGCTTGAAGCGGCAGCCTTCATCGGGCAGGACGATGATGCTGAGCTCAATGCGCTGGCTGAGGAACTGGGCGTCAGCGGTCCACCATTTGCTGGCGAAAGCTCCATCCTTCCAATTGCAGGGGGTCAACACCTTTGCGTGGATTGGCGCGGGCGCATCAGTAACGAAATGTTCGTTGACCTGTCCGCTCGGGTGGCTGACCTCGATGCAGCTCACGCTTGCCGGGCCTGCGAGTCGGTCGGCGCCCGAGCCGTGAAGGTTATCGAGCAGACCACCGAGTTTGGAGCAGGCACTTTAGCGCTGGATACCCTTTTGCCGACTATCCACCCCGTCACAGGGGTAGAGAACATCGTAGCTGCTCCATGGTGGATCGATGGACGCAGGCCTGCGCTTCGGAAAACAGCACCCACGCTCGGTGAGGGTAATACCTACGTGCTCGGCAAACTGCTCGGCTGGTCGCAGGAATCGGTCGAAGCCATCACCGACCCAGGTCGGGACTTGTCCGGAAAAGCCAGCCGGGAGGCATCCAATGCTTGAGGGAAGTGAGAATCGAGCGATTTCAGCAAATTCGGCGCACTTTGTGCTGGTTGGCAAAAGTCGGTCTGCTCTTTATGCGGCGCGCTGGCTGCAGCGCTTCGGGGCTAGGCTTACGGGAGCCGTCAGTCTCGATGAGGCGCGCGATTTGACGCCTGCCCCCATGGCCATTCTAGTTGCCGGCGATGGGGTCGACGCAGCCAGACTGGGCGATATATCGGCCACGGCCACCACGGAGATTCGGATCTGGGACTTCGAGGTCGGCCGAAGTGGTCCAGGTGCGTTCGCCTCTGCGGTCGGTGGCGTTTCCACTGTGATTGGGGCTGCCGATGGCCCTCCAGGCGTTATGCCCGCCTTCATACCCGAGAAATGGGCCGGGATGCTGGCGGCTGGCTTGGCGCTTGCCTTGTGTTTTACTGAAAAAAATGGACAGTTAACCCCCCGCACCATCGATGTGTCAGCCGCTGACATTTTGCGTGCTTACTCGGAACAGAACTCCGGCAATCATGCCGGCGTGCCTTACGGTTGGCGGCGAAACGGCCGTACGGCGGTCGAGCATGGCGGCGTGTTTCCGCAAGGCTTCTTTCCCTGCAGCGATGGATATCTTGCTGTTCAGGCGCGTTCCCGGCAAGACTGGCAAAACATTCTTTCAGCCCTTGGAAATCCTACCTGGGCAGCTGATAAAAAGTTTCAAAACCCTTTCACACTTTCTCTGGATGATGGGGAAGTTTCACGGCTGCTTGAATGCGAACTGAAAAAACACTCCCGTAGAGAGTGGCTCGACAAGGCACTTCAAACAGGCGCGCCAATGGCACCAGTGTTCAACCTTGAAGAGGCGTGCTCAGCCCATGTTTTCCGAGCCGGCTTCACCGATGGAGAAGGCGCTGTCAACGCCCCCTTCATCGTGCGACGAGTTTGATTCAACACTCGATCTGTTCCGAGTGCCTTGCCAGCCTACCCAAATTACCCGTGTTACCTGCACATCCTTAATCCAATTGAAGTTCTATAAAAGAGGCAATCATGACTTGGGGTTTGATTACTGACGAGAAAATTGCAGAAGCAGAGGCGTTGATCAATGTTCCTCTACGGCGAGACCGCATGCGATGGATTGAATCGAGCACTCGGGACGGCATTCGCCACTTTGCATGGGGTGTCGGTGACAACAATCCCCTCTGGCTCGAGCGGGAGTATGCAAAAACATCTCCCTGGGGGGACATCATCGCCCCTCCTTGTATTTTGTATGCAGTCGACAGCACTATTGTTGCGCCCAAACTCTCTGGGGTTCAGTGGGTATATGCGGGAACAGGATGGACCTGGTATGAACCCATTAGGCTGGACGATACATTTAGGGTTGACGCGCGACTTCTTAAGCAGGAGATAAAAAGCGGACGACGCTTTCCGCACTGGGTTCTCCAGACGGGCGAGGTACGCTACTACAACCAGCACGGTCGTCTGGTTGCCACCGCACTTGCCCGTTGCGCACGAACTCCTCGCGGCGAAAGGCTGGTCGAGGCGGCTGGGGAAAAGGCGGTCAAGGGACACGAGTCACATCGGTACACCGCAGAGGAGGTCGAGGATATCGAGCGTCAGGTTCTTGAGGAACCGCGTGCCGGTCACAAAGCTCTGTGGTGGGAAGATGTAGCCATCGGCGAGGCCGTCCCACCCGCCGTACGAGGTCCGCTCAATATTATTGACATCATGGCTTGGTATTCGGGGCAGCAGGGTGCACAACCTTACGGCGGTGTTCATGGGGACGCGATTCGATATCGCCAGCGACATCAGGATTACCATCTGAACAAAAAAACCGGTACCAAGGAAGCGGCAGGTCGAGGGCATCTGGAGGCCGCCACCGGCCGTGATGTTGGGATGGGCGGTGCTTATGACATCGGCCCACAGCGTATTTCATGGGCCCAGCACATGATGACCAACTGGATCAGCGATCATGGCTTTCTGCACACGCTTGACGTCGATGTTCTTAGCCCCAACATGGTCGGTGATACTTTGTGGTGGCGTGGCACTGTGAGCGATAAATTCGTACGCGATGGGGCCAGTGTGGTGTGCGTCGACATCGAGGCTAGGAATCAGCTCGGGCACTTATCGGCTCGAGGTACAGCCAGCGCTGTATTACCGTCGAAGGAGAGGGGCCCGGTCGTCGTCCCATTACCTAAGGCGTTGGTTAACGTCCGCGGCCTTTAGCTCTCGTAACATTATTGAAGGCCTGGGATGATCATCCGTTGATTATGAGGAGCTTGTCATGCAACCTGAACGATCGGTAGAACGAAACAAGCGTCTGCTCATCAAGCCGCTTGATTCGCAGACGGTTCACTTTATGGCTAGTTTGGAGGACTTCTCCGAAGGTCCGGAGGGACGAGAGGTGATCCATTCCTTGGTTTTGGAGGGCACACTTTCAGTGCCAGATCTAGTTATCCTCAGTGTCGAGGCTCGTGCTTTGAAACAACCCTACAGGGAGTGCGCCGCGAGCGTCAGCCCCATGCTGCAGCTGTCGGGCCTACGTATCGGCCCTGGTTTCAAGCAGAAAGCGTTCGAGTTGCTCGGTGGTGTGCGGGGGTGCTCGCATTTTCTGGCACTTGTGCTCGACCTCGGTGCTTCGCTCACTCTGACGACTTACCTTCGCATTCGTGAGCAGGTACCGCTATCCACATCGGACGATGATGACTCCGACTGGACAAGCGTCGCTCTGGGGCTTTCTCCCCGATTGGAAAATGCATGCATCGGCCTCCAGGCCGACTGGCGGCCGATGACTAACGCACGCCGCAAGCGTGACCGTTCGCTCTGACGGCAGGGCAGCCCACTCCAAAGCCTGACCCTGATCGAGCATGTCTGGAATCTTGCCTTCGTTTCGTACTAACGCCCCCGATTCGATCGATTCCTTTGACGGCTGCCTTTTGCAGCCTCTTTTGATAAAAGAAGATATACTTTTATAGCTAAATCAAGCTTGCGGCCCATATATATTACTAGGTTTAATTACAATTTAGTTATGACTTTGCCATTAGTCTTCTCCAGAAATAACATTCTTTTCGCGACGAAATTTTCTTCTAATGAGCCCTCCACGTGTCTGTACATAAGACTAATATTGGAAAGCGGCGCGCAGCCAATGCGCGTGAGAGCAGCGATTTCTACCAGGAACGACAACAGGAAGTATTGCGCGCAGCCGCTCAGGTTTTCGAGGAGCGAGGCTTTCAGGCTGCCACGATAGGTGACATCGCGGAAAAACTGGGTACCGACCGCGCGTCCGTATACTATTACGTCAGTTCCAAGACCGAATTGCTTCAAAGGGTTGTGAGAAAGGCAACCGCCGAGAATGTAACCCTGATCGAAGGAATAGTCGCTTCAAACCTCAGGGCCAGCGAAAAGCTGAGATGTGTGTTCATCGCCCAGATGGATAACTACAAATCCTCATATCCCTACATGCAGGTATTCCTGCAAGAAAAATTTCCGGTTCTCAAAAATGAAAGTAGTGCCTGGAAGCGCGAATTGCGGCAATGGACCGATCGTTACTTTCTTGCCTTCCAACGAATTTTGGAGCAAGGTGTGGCCGAGGGAGAAATGGAGTTTTCGCTTCCACTGGACTTAACAACCCATGCACTTATCGGAATGATCAATTGGGCGCATCGATGGTACAAGCCCGACGGATCGTTCTCCGCCGAAAAGATCGGTGACGGATTTTCCGAGATCGCTCTTAAGGGCCTGTTGACGCTCAAGCGATCGACACCAGGCTGAATGGCAGCGACTCCTTGGATCGATTCCAATATATTTACTCGTACCCTCGCAGCCGCAGAGTCGCCTGCCGCAATAGCACTATCGCTGCCAATGAAGTCAGCCCAGCGGGTTTAGCTACCGCGCATCGTTTGACCGGTACCTTCCCAGAATTTCCGACGTATTTCATTGCGCCGTATTTTTCCGACCGGTGTACGGGGCAAGGGCTCATTACGGAACTCGATGATTCCAGGGCGCTTGATTTTCCCCAGCCTATCCTCGCATACGCGCACGACCTCTTCTGCATCTAGCGTGCTGCCCGGTTTGAGGACGATGACTGCGGCCGGAGTTTCACCAAAACGATCATGCGGTGCACGCACCACCGCCACCTCTTGCACCTGTGACAGATCACCAATCACCATCTCCAACTCGGCCGGCCAGATATTGAATCCGCCCGAAATGATTAGGTCATCCTTTCGGTCTGACAAATAGACAAAACCATTCGCATCTAGACGGCCCACATCACCGGTCAGTACCCACCCGTCCACAATTCTTTGGCGCGTCAGCTCTGGAGAGTCCCAAATCTCGCTGATCTGGCCGTCAACCTGAATGGCGATCTCCCCAACCTCACCGGTTGGCAATGCCTGATTGTTCTCATCTCGGATCTCAATACGTCCGAAGGGCATGACACGACCGGCAGCCAGCATCGGATCAGATCCCTCGGGTTTACTGAACCAGTCTTGGGGAGTCATCCAGGCTATGGGACACGCCTCCGTCTGACCGTAGAACTGGTTGAGTACCTCCCCAAACACGTGGCTGGCGCGCTGTGCCGTTTGGGGCAGGATGGGTGATCCACTGATAACCAGCGCCTTGAGCTTTTCGTAACCCAATTTTGTGGAGTCCGCTTCAGCTACCAGGTCGCTGATCAGAGTGGGAACCGCGAACATGTAGCCGCCATGCTCGGACAACAACTGCAGGGTGCGCCGAGCGTCAAACTTGGGCTCCAGAACCTGGTAACCACCGTGTATCCAGATCGGCACCCACAGATAGCCTGATCCGTGTGAGATGGGAGCGATATGGATGCATGCGTCGCCATGCTCGATCCGATCGAGCCGATATGTAAGATCGCGTTGCATGTTCATCCATGCACGATTGGAGAAGCCCATTCCCTTGGGTAGCCCGGTTGTGCCCCCGGAGTGTCGGATGATGTAGAGATCATCTAGGCTTATCGCTGGATCTGGGTCCTGCTCGGGAAAGTTGCCCAGCCATGTCTCGTACTCTGGGCCACGGACAATAATATGCTCGAGTGTCGGTACAAGCTCGCGGACACCTTCCACCTCATGCAGATGTTGCTGGTCAACGACAAGAGCGCGGCATGCTGTGTGCCGCATCATGTGCGCATGTGCCTCAGGTGCGTTGCGCTTGTACAATGGTACGCGTACATAATTGCCGATGATGGTCGAGAGAAAGAAGTCAGCCGCCAGTAGGCTGTTCTCTTCGAGCACCGCGATCTTGTCTTGCGGCTTGAGGCCTATCGAACCAAGAGCATTTGCGAGTCGGCAACCACGACTCCAAGCTTGACTGAATGTCAGTTGCCGCTCCCCGCTGACCACCGCCAAACGATCCCGATTCCACTGGGCGGCTCGCCGCACTGCATCACGCACTGTAATCATAAGTTTTGCCCCCTTATTTGTTCGAAACTACCGGTCTTTGAGTGGGCTGCACTAGGCGTTGAGTCAGTCCCCCCATAAACTAGCCCGTCGCAATATCTTCATGGACTCTATCACTAAAGAGCGTCTTGACGGGCTGGGATCGGCGAAAACCAGATGCGAACATTCGTGCATCAAGGTGGGCCATGTCAACCCTTGCCCAGATCGGGCTTGGGTCCGTATGAAATACATGAAGCGACTTGCTGCGCGTGTTTGACGAGAAAAACCGAAATTACTATAATTAATTGTGAAGCGCTCTCAGGCTCTGTCAGCGTGGTTCAAGATGGAGCACACTCATGGCAGGCAGGCTTAAAGGAAAAGTGGCTATCGTAACGGGCGCAGGCTCGGGAATCGGCCGCGCAACAGCGCAATTGTTTTCGGCAGAGGGCGCGTATGTCGTCTGCTCTGACCTCAACCAGGAAGGCGCCATGCAGACCCTGGAGGCGATGCCGGGGAAAGTGGCCAGGACTGCCATCGCGTTGAAAGCCGACGTCACAGTCCCGGCAGAAGTCGAGTACTTGGTAGCGCAAACCGTCAAAACCTTCGGAAGGCTCGATGTGCTGTACGCTAACGCTGGTATCGGCGAGTCGTGTAACGCCATCGACCTGACGATCGAACAGTGGAGCCGCATGATCGCAGTCAACCTGACGAGTGTGTGGCTCTCGGCAAAGTACGCCCTTCCACACATGATCGCCGCCGGCGGTGGCTCGATCATCAACCAATCCAGTTCGGCCGGCTTGATGGCCGTGCCGGCCATGCCCCATTACTGCGCAGCGAAAACCGGAGTGATCGGCCTGACGCGCCAGTTGGCCCTCGACTACGGCCCACAGGGCGTCCGCGTCAACGCCATCTGCCCGAGCGCGATTGCGACACCACTGATGGATTCCGTATGGGCCAAGCGGGCGCGTGATGCGGGCAGCGACATGACAATCCCGCAGCTTGAGTCGGCAGCCGCCGCAAAACTGCCCTTGCGACGTCTGGGCGTCGTTGCGGATTGCGCTCATCTCGCCCTGTTTCTCGCCAGCGATGAGTCGTCGTGGATTACCGGCGCAGCGATACCGCTCGATGGGGGTTTGGCTGCGACCTAAGACATTTTGCGGCCATACGCGCTTGCCCTGTCTCCAAAGAATCACACGGATGCTGCCTGCAACGGGTCCCGCTTCTTGCATCGAGATCTATTCGCTTTGCCCGAACAAATCGGTTAGGAAAGCTGTACCCCGGTCAGATTCCAAGATAGGCCCGACGAACGCGATCATCATTGAGCAGGTCGGTGGACCGTCCAGCCGCTGTGATGTGGCCGAGATCGAGCGCGTAGCCGCGCACGGCTAAATCAAGGGCTTTCGCCGCATTTTGCTCAATCAGCAAGACGGTTACGCCCCTCGCACGAATATCCTGTACGGCTGTGAAGATCTTTTCTACCATGATGGGAGCAATGCCCAAGGAGGGCTCATCAAGCATGAGTAGACGAGGAGAGCCCATAAGGCCCCGCCCAATGGCTAGCATCTGCTGTTCACCGCCACTGAGCGTTCCCGCCATCTGCTCGAGCCTTTCCTTCAAACGCGGAAAGAGTGTCAGAACATATTCAAAATCGCGAGAGATCTCTGGCTCGGCAAAGCGGACATGAGCCCCGAGCAACAGGTTCTCGCGAACCGTCATTCGCCCCAGAACCATTCGCCCTTCAGGTACGTGCACCAGACCGCTCCTGACGATCAAGTCAGGTTCCATTGACAACAGGTCGCGCCCCTCGAAGCGCAACGTACCAGCGCTGGGCCGGACCAGACCTGAAATCACTCGAAGGAGAGTTGTCTTTCCAGCTCCGTTGGGACCAATGATCGCCACTAGCTCTCCCGCTTCGATATGGATGTCCAAGCCGTGCAGAACTTCTGCGCCGCCATAGCCTGCCTTGAGATCTCTGATTTCAAGCATGTCAGTGCGACTTGCCCAGGTAAGCTGTGATGACCTCAGGGTCGCACGAGATCGCCACGGGTGCTCCTTCAGCGATCTTGGCGCCAAAATTGAGCACCGCGATGTTGTCACATACATTCATAATGAGCTTCATGTGGTGCTCGACCAAGACGACCGACACGCCGCTTGCACCGATTTCACGTATGACCTTCATCAGCCATTCGAGTTCTACGGCGTTCATTCCCGCGGCGGGTTCGTCTAGCAGCAGCACCTTGGGCCGCATCGCTAATGCCCGCGCCATCTCCAGGCGTTTCTTCTCGCCGTAAGAGAGGACGCCTGCGGGCCAGTCCCTGCGATCCCATAATCCAAACCGCTCAATCAAGGCATCCGCTTCTCGTCTCAACTCAAGCTCCTCCTTCGTTGCGAAAGCGCTAAAACGCGAGAGCATGGACTTGCAAAGGATGGACTGGCCGGTTCGAACGTTGTCCATGACGCTGTGGCTGCTGAACAGTCTGAGATTCTGGAAGGTGCGCACCATCCCTGCCCTTGCTATGACCTCGGGCTTGGCGTCAGTGAGTTCGTGGCCACCCATAGAGAAATTACCCCCTGAGGCTAGATAGATTCCCGTCAGGACATTGATCGTCGTTGTCTTGCCAGACCCATTGGGTCCGATCAGACCGAATATCTCTCCTGCACCGACGGATAGCGAAAGACCTGAGAGGGCTTGCAAACCCCCAAACGACTTACTAAGATTAGTTATGCGGAGCATGGGCGTCAGTAATCGTTGGGACCGGACCGGGCCGCTGGCCTGGCTCGGCGAAACAGCGAGCCCACGCGCAAGCGAAGCTCATCGGCAACGCCCCGTGGAAACAGGAGCATGAGCGCCAGTACGATGACGCCATAAACAATCATCCGGAAGTCTCCGGTAATGCGAAGCAACTCCGGCAGCGCCGTCAGTAGCAAGGCACCAATGACCGGACCATAAAAGCGTTCAGTTCCACCGACCGAAACGTAGAAGATCGATAACAAGGCCAGATGAAAGCCGAAGTTGTCGGAATTGACGAACGATACATAAGTGGAATACAAGCCGCCGCCCATGCCGGCAATAAAGGCCCCGAAGGCGAACATGCCGACCTTTATGGCAACCACATTGACACCAGCGCATGCTGCTGCCGTCTCATCTTCCCTAACCGCATTGGCCGACAGGCCCAAACGGGAGCGCTCGATCCAGGCAAACACGAAAATCAATATCAGGACCGCGCACAGGATTTGTGGCCAGGCCGTCAGGACCTCGATTCCCCGAAACCCAAGGGAAGCATCGGGTCCAACCAGCTTTCCGTCGCGCTCTACCTGAAACTTGAAGTTATGGAAAAACACACGTACCACTTCAGAAAAAGCGACGGTGGCCAAGGCTAGATAAATGCCGCGAATACGCAGGCAAGGGTAGCCCAGCAACAAGCCGATCACTGCAGACCCCAAGCCGCACAGGAGCACAGCGGGCAAGAGAGGGAGCCCATAAAGGGAGGTGAGAATGCCGGTTCCGTAGGCGCCTATCGACCAGAATCCCACTTGCGCTAGCGAGAACTGACCCACCTTGAACGTGGCATAAACACTAAGCGCCAGCAATACATTGAGGCCTCCAAGTTCAAGAATCGAAAGAGCTGCAGTCATGTAATCTAGTCCCTCTTAGCTTCCGGGTCTGAGAAAAGCCCCTGGGGACGGACAATCAGGACGGCAAACAGGATGATGAAAAGGACGGCCTCCTTCATGGAGGCCGAGACCATTCCGACAATGGTCATCTCGATAACCCCGACGATCAAGCCACAGACCATTGCGCCACGAAGACTGCCCAACCCCGCCAGCACAAGAATGACAAACCCGGTCAGCAGCAGGTTCGCGCCCATGAACGGGCCTACAGTCCCCATGGCCACGCCAATCAGACAGCCAACGGCACCCGCTATTGCAGAGGCTACGGCAAAAACAGTGACTTCGACCCGCCTGACATTAATGCCAAGTAGCCACGCCATGGTTGGATTCTCCTCCACCGATCGAATCGCACGGCCCATGCGTGTCTGAGTGATCCACCAATGCAGCGAGACCATCAACAACACCGCAATAATAAAATTGACCACGTAGGCGCCTCGGATAAGGACCGGGCCGACAAAGAAGACCAGATTCTCCAGGGGTGAGGGAAACTGGGAGAATTCCGGTGAGAACAGAGGTACGCGTCGGCTGATAAGAACGAACACCTCTTCGAGGATCACCGTCACCGCCGCACTTGTGACGAATGGTGCAAGCGGCGACGCATTTCTGAGCGGAGCAAAGGCAACGGCCCGAACCAGGATTCCGAGCAAGGCACCGGAGACCACGGCTATGAAGAATGCCATGGCAAGGACGTAGTAACTGTCCTTGCCCCCAAGCCGCAGGCTGACATACGCGCCTGCAAAGGCCGCTACCATGATGGTGGCTCCGTGTGCAATATTGAGCCGGTTGAGGACCCCGAAGATCAGGGTGAATCCGATCGCAACGAGCGAATAGGTTGCGCCGAACAAAAGCCCATTAATCAGATACTCAAAGAAAATCATTAAGCTAGTTCTTGAGTATCTGTCCGGGGAAGATAAGAGGCCGTATCAGGGCAAGGCAACGAACTGCCCATCCTTAATATGCAGGAGGACACCCGCCTTCGGCGTTTCGCGGTCGGCGTTGAATCCGATTTTCTCGCCCGTCACGCTGGTTGTCGAAGACTTGGTGAAGGCATCCCGAAATTTTCTGCGATCCTCTGCAAGCGTCTCTGGCGTGTTCTTGACGCCGGACCTCTCCAGCGCATCCTTGATCAGATAAACCGCCTCGTGACCATTGACTGCAAACAGGCTGATGTCCTGCTTGAAGCGCTTCTGATACTCGTCCGCAAATTTCTTTAATGCCGGGGAAGCCGAATCGTAGGACCCGGCCATGATCATGCCTTCGACCGCATCCCCGCCAGACTTCAGGGTTTCAACTGTCAACTGGGATATCCCGCCAATATAGGCTTTAGGCTTGAGCCCACGGCGCTTGGCCTCTTTCATGAAGTTGATGGCGGGAAGCGTGGTGGCAAGCACATATACCAAGTCTGGGTTAGCTGCGCGGATTTGGTCCACCTGCCGGGTGAAATCCCGATCCGACGTGACTGCATCAGTCACCACCTTGACCTCGATCCCGAGGCCCTTGAGGGCGGGAAATATGGCCTTCTCTGCAATCGAAGGAAAGTAAGGATTGTCTTTTGTGATGAAGAAGGCCGCCGTCTTGGCGCCCGTGCGCTTTTGTACCGCCGCGGCCACGCCACCAACGATGTCTACCTCGCTGAAGGTGTTGCGGAAGCCCCACTTAGAAATCTGGCTAAGACCGGGCGCACCCACCGCAGATGAATGCACCACTATTGGGTTACCCTCCTTTTCCAGCTCGTTGAGGTAATTAAACACCGCAGTGCCTGCGTTTGAGAAAGACAGGCCCTTGATCATCAGCACCTGGTTTTCCGCCTGCAGCCTCTTCAGCAAAAGGATGGCCTGAGCGGTATCAGCGCCCGAGTCGTAACCGTTGGGATTAGGAGTCACCGCCAGCCTGACCTTGCGACCGTCAATCATGACGCCGCCCGCCGCATTGATCTCGTCGATCGCGATCAGCGAGCCCCACAGTCCGGGCAATCCGAAGGGCGCAAAAGTACCGGTCTGAGATTCCAATAAGCCGATACGAACTGTACCTTCACTTTGGAAACCCAAGGCAGGCGCACTGGCCGCCGCCAGAAGCGTAACAGCCGCGGCACTGCGGCGAATGCCGCGGAAAAACCAGCTAAGGCGAGTAGTCTTCATTGTGTGTATCCTCCAAAGATGCTGCTCAATTACAGCGGGGCCAACAAGAACCGAATTGCCGACTAATCAACACCAATGTTGAAAGCCTCCCGATCAGCATAAATAATCGGAGGACGGTTAGCAAGTGGTCTGAGACTATCGAAAACCCTCGGATTGGGAGCGTACCCAGTTCTGCGTAGGTCATGGGTTGGCTGGCCTGTGATAGCCAGATAACATCACCCTCAGGGGCGCAAATTCCGATCTTCCCGGAATAAAGCCCAATGACATGAACGATAGTTCCAAGATTGCAGGGGTTGTAGGCTTCAACGACGATGGCTAGATCGCCCAGTTTGCAATAAGTCATGCCGCCTCCAGTTCAAGAATGACGGGGGCAACACTCATGCCTTTGATCGGACTTAACTTGTCCGGATGGATCGCCTGAGTACTTGGCGTGACTAGGGCTTTTTCGGCTT
>Ga0209768_10000863_pt1 | contig 19832 bp, 17 predicted proteins | sample LauGreSBDMM110SD_3_FD_187564 | JGI IMG/M metagenome (GOLD analysis project Ga0209768, IMG submission 187564) | Freshwater lake microbial communities from Lake Michigan, USA - Sp13.BD.MM110.SD (SPAdes) (version 2) | ecosystem: Environmental > Aquatic > Freshwater > Lake | place: Lake Michigan... | reverse complement strand
CTGGGGGCGGGAGGGCTTCAGGTTGATGCTTGGGGTCTGCGATGCAACTTATGCGGCGCCATTAATCGCACCGCGGGGCGGATTATACAGGAAAAGCTTGCTGAGCGTAGAAGAAACTTAACAAAGTCCACGCTCAGTTCGAGATCTGCCTAATAAGTTAGGCTTCTTCACCACCCATACCGGCTACAACTTGTGAGAATCCACCATCGACATAAGTGATTTCACCGGTAATACCGCCGGCTAGGTCAGACAATAAGAATGCTGAGGCATTGCCTACATGTTCTAGCGTCACATTTCTACGTAAAGGTGAGTTTTCCTTTACGAAATTTAAAATCTTGCCGAAATCTTTGATGCCTGCTGCTGCCAGTGTCTTAATCGGACCTGCAGAAATGCCATTCACACGGATACCTCGTTTGCCTAGTGATTCAGCTAAATAACGCACGCTTGCTTCGAGTGAGGCTTTGGCTAAACCCATGGTGTTGTAGTTAGGCAGAGCACGCAATGCACCTAAATAAGAAAGCGTTAGCAGAGCAGCATTCGGTGACAGCATAGGTAAGGCCGCTTTTGCCAGAGCAGGAAAGCTATACGCAGAAATATCATGCGCTACACGAAAGCCTTCGCGCGATAAACCATCTAAGAAATCACCGGCAATCGCTTCACGAGGTGCAAAGCCTATGGCATGGACTAAGCCATCAAGCTGACTCCAAGATTTACCGAGATCAGCAAATAAAGCAGCAATTTGTTCATCGCTACCGACATCGCACTCAAATACCAAAGAGCTATCAAATTCCTTTGCGTATTCTGTAATTCTGTCTTTAAAACGCTCGCCTACATAAGTGAAGGCTAATTCAGCACCTTCGCGCCTACAGGCCTGTGCAATGCCATACGCAATCGAGCGATTCGATAACACACCCGTGATGAGAATTTTTTTGCCTTGTAAAAATGCCATGCGAAACTCCGGTTGGTCAGTGCGGGTTGCACCGTCTAAACGCGCAATTGTAGGGGCTATGAGCCCGTTTGGAAACCTAGCATCTATCGAAAATTGATAGCGATTTAGCATGCTATAGCAGGCGAGTCCGCCACCAGAGCAGAAAAACGCTATCCTATTGCTACCTTGCACAGAGCTTTCCTGTGTTTTACCTTAGCGTACTTTGAACAGATGATGACTCACCTTATTCGCAACCTCTTGCTGTTATCTGCCCTAATTAGTAATGCTGCGTGGGCAGCCCACGCTTTTTCTTTGTATGACGTGCCTAAATATCAAGCCGGCTTTACCCACTTCGAGTATTTGAATCCTAATGCGCCCAAGGGCGGTGAATTATTTTTAGCCAATCCAGATGCACGCACTAGCTTTGATAAATTTAATCCTTTTTCACTCAAAGGCGTGACGGCTGCAGGTCTGAGTAATTTGATGTTTGAAACGCTGGCAATTAATTCAACGGATGAAGTAGCAACTATGTATGGCTTGTTAGCAGAGGACATGCAACTTGCTTCAGATCGTTTGTCCATGACCTTCACATTGCATGCCCATGCAAAATTTAATAACGGCGATCCCGTCACAGCAGATGACGTTAAACATTCATTTACATCCTTGATCACGAAGGGTGCGCCACAGTTCAAGATGATTTTTAACGACGTTAAACAATGCGTCGTTTTAGATGAACGCACTGTGCGTTTTGATTTTAAAAATAAAAACCGTGAATTACCTTTAATTGTGGGTGGCATGCCTGTGTTTTCACGTAAATGGGCAGCAGGCACCGCCTTTGACAAAATTCAGCTAACAGCACCGATAGCTAGTGGTCCTTATTTGATTGATCGTTATGAAATCGGTCGCATGATTAGTTTTAAACGTAATCCAGATTATTGGGCAAAAGATTTACCTGTCCGTAGAGGTAGTTTTAATTTTGATCGCATTGTCTATCGCTACTACAAAGATGATGTGGCACGTCTTGAAGCGTTTATGGCGGGTGAATTCGATGCTGTGATTGAATTCAAAGCTAAAAATTGGGCGCGTTCTTATAAAGGAAAAAAATTCGAGAACGGTGAACTGATTAAAGCAACGTTAAATCATTCTAACGGAGCGGGCATGCAAGGCTTTGTGATGAATATGCGTCGTCCACAATTTAAAGATGTACGAGTACGGCATGCCTTAGTTTTAGCTTTGGATTATGAATGGATGAATCGTCAGCTCTTTTATTCACAATATAAACGTATCGATTCTTTCTTTAGTAATTCAGAACTCGGCGCACATGGCTTGCCTAATGAAGCTGAATTGAAATTACTAGAACCTATGCGAAACCAGTTAGATCCTGCTGTATTTGGTGAGGCACCATTACCACCTCGCACAGACGGTACTTCTTCATTACGCGCTAATCTTTTGCAAGCACGTGAATTATTAAAGCAAGCAGGCTGGGAATATAAAGATGGTGCTTTGCGTAATGCGCAGGGTGAGATCTTTAAATTAGAAATCATGGATGACAATCCTTCTTTAGCACGCATTATTTCTGTCTATGCACGTAATCTTGAAAAGTTAGGCATACAAGTCAAACAACGTACTGCAGACTTTGCTTTGGTGCAAAAGCGTATGGAAGAATTTGATTTTGATATGACTAGCATACGACTCTCTGATGTCGTCAGTCCAGGCAGTGAGATGTTTGATATCTTTGGATCGAAAGCAGCAGATACCAATGGATCAAGTAATTCATGGGGCTTAAAAGATCCCGCAGTCGATAAATTAGTTACTGCGATGGTATCAGCAGATTCACGTGCAGAATTAGTCGCTGCTTCGCGTGCATTAGATAGAGTGCTGCTACATAAGTACATCGTCGTACCACACTGGTATTCAGCGACCCACAGAGTAGCGTACAGAAATCGCTTTGGAATTCCATCTGTGTCACCGAAATACTATCAGGCTGATCGTTATATGATTTCCAATTGGTGGGAAAAGACACCAAGAAATAAATAATAGTTCGCTATTACTGACTAAAAATTGATGAGAGAAAAAAATGCATCTCTGGTCTTATATCTTTAAACGTGTATTACTCATGATTCCTACTTTGCTAGGTGTCATCAGCATCACATTCGCTGTTATTCAATTTGTGCCGGGAGGTCCGGTTGAACAAATGCTGATTGAATTGAAAAAAGGTCAGACTGGCGCAGGAGAATCTTCTGGTGGTGGCGGTGGAGCGGAATATCGTGGTCGTCAGGGAGTTGATGCAGAGCGTGTAGAAGAAATTAAAGCTTTATATGGTTTTGATAAGCCACCCGTAGAACGATTTTGGTTGATGTTGAAAGGTTTTGCGCGCTTCGATTTAGGACAAAGTTTTTATCATCATGAAGATGTGTGGCAGTTAGTGAAATCTAAACTACCCGTTTCTATCACCTTAGGGCTATGGACCTTCTTTTTGACTTATCTTATATCTATACCCTTAGGGATTGCAAAAGCAGTGCGTGAAGGCAGTCGCTTCGATAACATCACTAGCATGTTGGTCTTGATAGGTTATTCCATACCGGGTTTTGTGTTGGGTGTATTTTTATTAGTGACATTTGCAGGTAGTAGTTTTGTGCAATGGTTCCCATTACGTAGCTTAACTTCAGATGATTGGGAAAGTTTTTCAACCTTACATAAAGTGACAGATTATCTTTGGCATATTACTTTGCCAGTCACAGCGTCTGTCGCAGGTTCATTTGCAGTCATGACCATGCTGACTAAAAACACGTTTCTTGAAGAGATACGTAAGCAATATGTCTTAACAGCACGTGCTAAAGGCTTGTCCGACAAAGTCGTCTTATACAAACATGTGTTTCGCAATGCCTTAGTGCCATTAGTCACAGGATTTCCTGCTGCCTTTATCGGTGCATTCTTTGCCGGTAGTTTATTGATAGAGACCTTGTTCTCTTTAGATGGCTTAGGTTTGCTTTCCTTCGAATCAGTGGTGCGACGTGATTATCCGGTTGTATTAGGTACTCTTTATCTCTTTACCTTAATCGGGCTTGTCGTGAAATTACTTGGTGACTTATGTTATGTGTGGGTAGATCCACGTGTGCAATTTGAAAGCCTAGCCAAATGAACACGATGACTACTACACCTATATTGTTAGTGAAATCACAGGCACCATGGCAGCGCGTATGGAATCGCTTTAAACAAAATCGACGTGGTTATTGGAGCTTGCTGATTTTTTCAGTGTTGTTTGTCATTAGCTTGTTTGCTGAGCTTGTCTCTAACGATAAACCACTGATAGCGTCTTATCAGGGTCAAATTGTGTTCCCTGTGTTGCATGACTACTCAGAAAAATCATTTGGCGGTGACTTTGATTCACCTGCAGATTATCTCGATCCTTTTATTAAAGAACAATTCAATAAAAAAGGGAATTGGGCAATTTATCCTTTGAATCACTACAGATATGACACCTTAAATTATTTTGCAAAAGTACCTAACCCTTCGCCACCTACGACAGAAAATTGGGTAGGTACAGATGATCGTGGACGAGATGTATTTGCTCGCTTGTTGTATGGTTTTCGTATTTCAATTTTATTTGGTTTGGCTCTCACGATTACTGGCGTGGTGCTTGGTGTCTTAACCGGAGCAGTGCAGGGTTACTTTGCAGGTAGAACGGATTTATTTTTTCAACGCTTTATGGAAATCTGGGGCTCTATGCCAGAGCTCTATTTGCTAATTATTTTCTCTTCGATTTTTGAACCCAGCTTCATGGTGTTATTGATCTTACTGTCCTTGTTTGGTTGGATGGGTTTATCGGATTATGTACGTGCTGATTTTTTACGTAATCGACATTTAGATTATGTGCAAGCTGCGCGCGCATTAGGGTTATCTAACTGGCAAATCATATGGCGTCATGTAATGCCAAATAGTTTGACACCAGTGGTGACTTTTTTACCCTTCCGTATGAGCGCTGCGATCTTAGCGTTAACTAGTTTGGATTTCTTAGGTCTAGGTGTTCCACCTTCCACACCGAGTTTGGGAGAGTTACTCGCACAAGGTAAAAATAATTTAGATGCATGGTGGATTTCTGTTTCTACTTTTTTAGTGTTGACCATCACCTTGCTGTTGTTAACGAATATAGGTGACGCCTTACGTAATGCCTTAGACGTCAGGAGAAAAGCATGACGTTATTACAGGTAAATCATCTCAGTGTAAGTTTTGGCGATACAACTGTTGTTGATGATGTGAGCTTTGAAATAGCAGCAGGTGAAAAATTTGCTCTGGTAGGTGAATCGGGCTCAGGTAAAACCGTGAGTGCGTTATCCATACTGCGACTTAATCCTGATGCACATCTATCAGGCAGTATCTTATTCAATGGCGAAGACATACTGCAAAAATCAGATTCAGCTATGCGTGGATTGCGTGGCAAAGATGTCGCGATGATTTTTCAAGAGCCTATGACAGCATTAAATCCGCTCTTCACCATAGGTAATCAAATCGCCGAAGTTTTAATGCTGCATGAAGGCTTAAGTGCCGCGCAAGCTGCGCAACGTGCTGTGGCTTTATTAGAAAAAACGGGCATACCAGAACCTGTACGTCGTGCACTGTCTTATCCGCATGAGCTATCAGGTGGGCAGCGTCAGCGTGCCATGATCGCAATGGCACTCGCTTGCAAACCTAAGTTGTTGATAGCAGATGAGCCCACCACTGCACTCGATGTCACCATACAAGTACAAATACTAGAGCTCTTGAATCAATTACAGCGCGAAGACAATATGGCTGTGTTGATGATTACCCATGATTTAAATCTAGTCAGACATTTCGCTGACAGAGTCGGTGTGATGGAGCATGGAAAATTAATAGAAACTGGAAATACTCAGGAATTATTTTCAGCTCCTAAAAAAAGCTACACCCAAAAACTCTTGGGTTCTCATCCTCATAAATTAGTTGCTGAACCTGCGCCAGATGCGCCTGCTTTATTACAAGCGGAGCAGATGCGTTGTAGTTTCTCTATAAAGCAGGGTTGGTTTAAACGGCGTGAATTTGTCGCAGTCGATAAAGTTGATGTCTCACTGGTGCGAGGTGAAACCTTAGGCATAGTTGGTGAATCAGGTTCAGGTAAATCAACCTTGGGCATGGCCTTGCTGAGACTCTCTGTTGCGAAAACAGAGGGCAAGATTGTGTTTGATGGGCATGAAATTAGCGCAATGCAGAGCAAGCAAATACGACCTTTGCGCGCTCAAATGCAGGTCGTATTTCAAGACCCCTTTGCATCGCTTTCACCTAGACGTACCATAGAACAAAGTGTAGGTGAGGGCTTGGCATTGCATCAACCGCATCTAAGTCAACAAGCCTTGCGTGATGCAATTGCAGCGTGTTTGCAAGAAGTGGGTTTGTCACCTGACATGATGTCACGCTATCCGCATGAATTTTCTGGTGGTCAGCGTCAACGCATTGCTATTGCACGTGCATTGATTTTAAAGCCAGCTTTGATGTTATTGGATGAGCCAACTTCCTCATTGGATGTGTCGGTGCAATTACAAGTGTTGGAATTGCTTGCTCAGTTACAGAAAAAATACGGACTCGCCTATCTTTTCATCAGCCATGACTTAGCCGTCATACGTGCCATGTCACATCGTGTGATAGTCATGAAAGATGGATGCGTGGTCGAGAGTGGGGCAACAGCGAGTATTTTGTCTTCACCGCAGCAAGCGTATACGCAGAAATTATTAGCAGCAGCGACCTATTCAACATTGTCGTAAATAACATGCGCGTTTCGTTGCATGTTTTGTTCGTACGATTACGCTACGCTAATCGTACCTACTATTCATAATCATTGCGGCCGCACGTTTATAAATTAATGGATGTATTTGTAGGGACGATTAGCGTAGCGTAATCGTCCGAGCATGATCACCATCAATTATATATTTGCCTCATGCGGCGCAATACATTGCGCCCTACCATTCTTAGTTAATGTTGAATTTATGTGGCTGGTAGAAGTAGGGCGCAATGTATTGCGCCGTATGGAATGTCAATTAATGACTATGTTTATTCGATGAAGATTTGGATGTGCGACTAGATTTTTCTGATTTCTCAGTTTTACCAGATTTAGATTTAGCTTTGCCTGCGCGTACTTCAAGCTTTAACGACTGACCGGCAACGATTTTTTTACCTTTTAAATCATTCCATTCACGTATTTGCGCTTCGGTGACTTTATAGCGTTGCGCTATAGATTTCAAATCATCATGCTTACTGACTTTAATCGTGATGCGACGTTTTGCAGGCCCATCGGCTTCTACATTCATGGTCGCGTTATTCACGACTTCATCTGCAATATCTTTATCCGACGTCGTAGCTAATTTAGGCACGAGCAATACCGATCCCGCTTTCACATGCATGTTAGGCGGAATATCATTTGCTTCGCGTATGACTTGTGGTGTGGTTTTAAATTTAGCTGCGATCGTTTCTATCTTTTCGCGCGCTGTGGTCACTCTATGTGCTGTCCAGCTCGAAAGTGCTTTAGTCCATTTACTCAGATTCTCTTTAAATTTTTGCGCATTGATTTCAGGCAGCAAAATATTTGTGGTCGGACTACCTGGAATGATAGGACGATTATATTGAGGATTGAGCGCTCTGAATTCTTCAATCGGTATTTCAGCCAATTCAGCGGCTAACTTAATATCAATATCACGCGCTTTATTAATCGAGACAAAGTAAGGTTGATTTTCAACGACCGGTAGCTTGATACCGTATTGCATAGGTGTGGCAATAATATTTTTTACTGCTTGTAGCTTAGGATAATAGTTACGTGTTTCAGCAGGCATGTAATCCGACAAACTATTAAAATCTGTGCCTCTTCCGGCTGCCTTAGCTTTTGCAATCGCACGTGATACAGAACCTTCACCCCAGTTATAAGCGGCCAGTGCAATCTGCCAATCACCAAACATGCCATATAGTTTTTGTAGATATGTTAGTGCTGCATTGGTAGAGGCAACCACATCACGTCGTTCATCGCGAAATACATTTTGCTTTAAATTGTAGTCACGGCCTGTACTGGGAATGAATTGCCACATGCCTGCTGCTTTGGCGCGTGAATAAGCTTGTGGGTTGAATGACGATTCAATAAAGGGTAAGAGCGCGAGCTCAGTCGGCATCTGACGTTTTTCTAACTCTTGTAGCACATGGAATAAATAACGTGATGCACGTTGTGAAGTCCTTTGCATGTATTCAGGACGTGCGCTATACCAAGTGCTGTGGGTTGCAACTAATGGATTATTTAAATCTGGAATCGCAAAACCTTTGCGTATGCGATCCCATACATCTTTAGTGGCGCCATCGGGTGCAGTGGTTAACGTAAATATATCGAGATCTTGATTTAAGCTATCACTAGGAAACAAAGGTTCAATCACTACATCCAATGTGTCTTGGGCATTGAGTGGAGCAACGCTGACGTCATTGGCCTGCGCCGCTGAGAAGTGGGCGAATAGGCTGAAAAAAACCAAAAGCGTGAGAGTTTTTAAAAATCGTGGAGCTTGCATAGTCCCGGGGGTTGGAACGTCGGCGCAGTAAATTGCCGACGTGCAGATTGAGCAGCGGCAAGTGTAGTGAAGTCCCTCTTAAGCCGTCAAGGTAAATGTCGGTAAGATATCAAATCAAACAGTGACACTTTGCTAACTTCTTTTGCTCGTGCAGTCACAATCTTTCATTATCTGAATGTATTTTTCCATTCTCTTAAGGCAGCAAATGCCTCTACGGGGTCGCGACTGTGGAGTCGACCTTGTGTAATTAGTAGTTCGATAATCGCTGATTCTTGGTTACGCAGAAATGGATTTGTGCTTTTTTCCAAGCCTAGAACGGAAGGAACGGTCGCTTCGCCGCGTGTACGTCGTTGTTCTTCAAGGATAAAACGTTGTTGCAAGGCGCTGTTGTCTGGTTCCGCTGCTAACGCAAAGCGCAGATTAGACATGGTGTATTCATGGGCGCAATAAACCAAGGTTGAATCGGGCAATGCACCGAGTTTGGTCAGTGATTGCGTCATTTGCTCGGCTGTACCTTCAAATAAACGACCACAGCCCCCAGCAAATAAAGTATCGCCACAAAATAACCATGCTTGTTCAGCTGCGAAATAAGCAATGTGACCTGCTGTATGACCTGGCACATCAATTACAGAAAACGAGATAGCAGGTGCTGCTAACTGTACGCGGTCTGCTTGATGGAGTTTATTGGTAATGCCAGCGATTTTTTCATTTGCAGGGCCATATACAGGTACGTCAAACTTTTGCAATAAATCTTGTACGCCGCCTACATGGTCAGCATGATGATGAGTGAGTAAAATAGCGTCCAGTTGTAGATTCTTAGCTTTTAGCGCTACTAACACAGGCGCGGCATCACCAGGATCGACCACGGCAGCATGTTGGTCATCATGAATGAGCCAAAAATAGTTATCTGTAAAAGCAGGAATCGCGCTGACTTGTAATGTAGGTTTCACTGACATAGGACGCAATCTTCAAACGATGGAAAAACCGATTATATCGCTGGCACCTTGGTTTGATACCCCTGCAGGTAGGTATGTGCGTGCGTGGGAACAAGCTCGACTCGATGAACTGACGGCCGATATTTTTGGTTATAACGCTGTACAAATCGGCTTACCCTGTATGGATAGTCTGGCTGCCAATCGTATGCCAAATAAATGGCAAACCGATAGTGCTTTATTTACATTACAGCAGTCGGATTCACTACAACGCGTCGTGCTCGCACATGATTTTGCAGAGTTACCATTTGCAACGCAAAGTTTGGATTTGGTAGTGTTGCCGCATGTGTTGGAATTTGCGAATGAACCACATCAAATCTTACGTGAAGTTGAACGCGTTTTAATACCTGAAGGACAAGTGATTGTATGCGGCTTTAATCCCATTAGCATGTGGGGAATCAGACAAGGCGTAGGACGTATCACGGGATCTCATTTTTTACCTTTCCATGGTGAATTTATTAGTGTGCCGCGTTTAAAAGATTGGTTAAAACTTTTAAATATGGAAGTCAATCGTGGTCACTTCGGTTGTTATAAACCGCCGTTCCTAACCACGAAATGGTTGCAGCGTTTTGCATTTTTAGAAAAAGCAGGTGATCGTTGGTGGCCTTATCTCGGTGCGCTTTATATGGTGCAAGCGATTAAACGAGTCAAAGGTATGCGTTTAGTCGGACCCGCATTACAACGTTCAACCAAACGGTTGAGTGCAGGTGTGCCTGCCACGAATAGAATGCGTGTGCAGATTGAAGTTGAAAGTGAGTGATATGGATAAAGTAGAAATTTTCACAGATGGTGCTTGTAAAGGTAATCCTGGCCCTGGAGGTTGGGGTGCATGGATAATTGCAGGTGGTTGGGATGCATGGGAATTAGCTGGACGACCAGTCTCATATGAAAAAGAATTATGTGGAGGCGCTTTAAACACCACAAATAATCGTATGGAATTACAAGCAGTGATAGAAGCATTGAATGCTTTGAAGCGTCCTTGTGAAATTATTTTGCATACGGATAGTCAGTATGTACAAAAAGGGATTAGCGAATGGATAATCGGTTGGAAAAAACGTGGTTGGCGTAAAGCAGATAAATCACCTGTCTTGAATGTAGATTTATGGCAGACCTTAGACGCAGCACAAGAACAACATCAAATATCATGGCGTTGGATAAAAGGGCATGCTGGTCATGAAGGCAATGAACGTGCAGATACATTAGCCAATCGTGGTGTGGAAATGGTTTTATAAACCGTGTTTATAAACTAAGTTTTTAATGAAGAAATCAAATGCGACAAATCTTTCTTGATACTGAAACCACAGGTTTAAACCCACGCACTGGCGATAGGGTGATTGAAATTGGTTGTGTTGAATTAGTTAATCGTCAACTGACAGGCAATAATTTTCATCGCTACATCAATCCCGAACGTGAATCCGATCCAGGCGCATTAGCAGTGCATGGACTTACCACTGATTTTTTAAGTGATAAGCCAAAATTTGCAGCCGTGATTGCAGAGCTATGTGCATTTGTGGCGAATGCTGAAATCATTATTCACAATGCACCTTTTGATGTGGGCTTTTTAGAAGTGGAATTTGAAAAACTCGGCTATCCGAGTTTCAAAGAGCATGTAAATAAAATTTCAGACACACTACAACAAGCAAAAGAGCTCTATCCGGGTAAGCGTAATTCACTCGATGCATTATGTGAGCGCTATGGCATATCGAATGCACATAGAACCTTGCATGGCGCTTTACTCGATGCTGAGTTGTTAGCTGAAGTCTATCTCGCTATGACGCGTGGTCAGGATAGTTTAACAATGGATTTAGGTGGAGCAGCGGGTGCTTTAGATGGAAGCGGTAAAGCGATTGCCATCGCTGATATTCTCGTTGTGCAGCCGAATGAAGCTGAACTTGCCGCGCATGAAGTGGTATTAAAAAGTTTAGATAAAGAAGTCAAAGGACAAAGCTTGTGGCGGCAGCTGACCTTGACGTGATTTTTTAATTTGTGAGATGACGAATATTCCATGCGGCGCAATGCATTGCGCCCTACTGGTTACATCTCGTACGATTACGCTACGCTAATCTTACCTACAAATTCATCTTATTAAGTATTGTAGGGCGCAATAGATTGCGCCGAATGAGATCTCTGCACACCTATTACTATGCAAAAGATTAGACTCTTAAATTTTGAGTGGTCGCGTAGGTACGATTAGCGTAACGTAATCGTACGAAAAAATAAGCTATTAGTTTTTCGATTTATTTTGGATTTATGGGATAACGATTATTCCATGCGGCGCAATGCATTGCGCCCTACTAGGTAGATCTCTACAAATTCATTAAATATTTTATCCGCTACGCTTGCGATTGATTGCGCCACCGGGTCGTAATGTTTTATGACCAAATTTTTTGGCGATTGTTTTTAACGCTGGCGTTTCTTCTTTACTGACGCGATGGGTGCGTTGTGCTCCTGCTGCATCGGTGCGTGGCACTAAATGTTGTGGCCCGTTGCCGATTAAATCACTGCGTCCCATACGTTTCAATCCTTCACGTATCACTTCCCAATTATTTGGATCGTGATAACGCAATAAGGCTTTATGCAAACGACGTGCTTTACCTAAGCGTGGTGTTTCAACAGCTTCAGAATCTTTACTAATTTTACGTAAAGGATTTTTACGTGTGTGATACATGGTAGTTGCCATCGCCATAGGCGTAGGCAAGAAAGTTTGTACCTGATCTAAGCGGAAATCATTTTCTTTTAACCAGATAGCAAGATGCAGCATGTCTTCATCTGTGGTGCCTGGATGAGCTGCAATAAAATAAGGAATTAAATATTGCTCTTTACCGGCTTCTTTAGAATATTTATCAAATAATTCTTTAAAGCGGTAATACGAACCCATACCCGGCTTCATCATTTTTGATAGCGGGCCTTCTTCAGAATGTTCAGGCGCGATTTTTAATAAACCGCCTACATGATGAGTTGCTAGTTCTTTTACATATTCAGGTGAACGTACTGCAAGGTCGTAACGCAGGCCTGAACTGACTAAGATTTTTTTCACGCCTTTGATATCACGTGCTTTACGATACAGTTGTATCAGCTTGCTGTGATCCGTATTGAGGTTGGAGCAAATAGTAGGAAAGACGCAAGATAAACGACGGCATGATTCTTCAATGGTTTTATCTTTGCAAGCCATGCGATACATATTCGCAGTGGGTCCACCTAGATCAGAGATAGTGCCGGTAAAGCCTTTAGTCTTATCGCGTATGAGTTCAATCTCACGCAATATCGATGGTTCTGAACGACTTTGAATAATACGACCTTCATGCTCAGTAATAGAGCAAAAGCTGCAACCACCAAAACAACCACGCATGATATTGACTGAAAAACGTATCATGTCCCATGCAGGTATTTTTGCTTTGCCATACACAGGATGGGGCGATCGCGCATAAGGTAAGTCGAACACATGATCCATTTCATCCATAGCCAATGGCAAAGGTGGCGCATTTAGCCACACATCACGTTCACCATGTGCTTGCACCATAGCGCGTGCATTACCTGGATTCGATTCCAAATGAAACACACGTGAAGCATGCGCATAATGAATCGGATCTTCTTTCACAATTTCATAAGCAGGTAGTCGGACTACACTTTTCTCGCGAATTTCTTTTTGTTGTTGTAAGCGTTCTTCACGCGTCATGAGTTTGATAGGTTGAACCTTAGCGGGCGCGGCATCTTTCGTGCCACAAGCTTCGGGTTCTTTTTCTTTCATCTCATACGGATTCGGGTGAACTTCAATTTTGCCAGGTGTATCAACACGTGTGGAATCGACTTCTGACCAATCATCAGCAGGCTTCCAACCACGGCTAGTCATAAACGCCGTGCCACGTAAATCACGGATTTGTTTAATATTTTCACCGGCAGCAAGCCTATGCGATAAAGCGAGTAAAGCACGCTCAGCATTGCCAAATAAAAGTATGTCTGCTTTTGAATCAGTAAGTACTGAACGTCGCACTGTATCTGACCAATAATCATAATGCGCGATACGACGTAAGCTCGCTTCAATACTGCCTATGATGATAGGTGTGCCAGGGTAGGCTTCACGTGCGCGTTGTGCATATACAGTGACTGCGCGATCAGGACGTTTATTCGCTTCACCACCTGCGGTGTAAGCATCATCCGAACGAATTTTTTTATCTGCGGTGTAGCGGTTAATCATGGAGTCCATGTTGCCCGCAGTGACACCGAAATACAGATTTGGTTTACCTAGTGCGCGAAATGGATCGACAGATTGCCAGTCAGGCTGACTAATAATCCCCACTCTAAAACCTTGTGCTTCCAATAACCTGCCAATTAACGCCATTCCAAAACTAGGATGATCGATATAAGCATCGCCCGTGATCACAATAATGTCGCAACTATCCCAACCTAATTGCTCCATTTCTGCGCGCGACATAGGGAGAAACGGCGCCGGCTTGAGGTCGGCCCGATACAGTGGGTAAGTGCGGATATTTTGTGGGGCTAATGTCATGGGGCGACAGTATGACAGTTTTAGGCCAATTGCGTGATCTGGCGCCCATTCTGAGGCGGTGCGTAGCTAGGATATAAGCAGAGCTGAAACTTTACTTAAAAGGGTTGTCAATTGTTTCACTCGGCTTGATCACGAGTGCGTGCGGTAAATCGGTTTGGGCTTGTAAAGACTGTACTGTGGCGTTGATCAGCGTTTGAATTTCAAGAGCGCGTTGTAATCCTATTTGATCACGTGTAATAACTAAAGCGCCATAGAGTTCGATTCTATCCAAACGATTTTCTATCGTCAGTTCATCAATTTGTATGGACTGTGTTTCATTCTCAAAGGGGTGGAGTACTAGTATCGTCATTATCGTTTTGATCTAATCCGTGGTTCAGGTAACTCCATAGTACGTGATTTAACGCTATCAGGAATTGCAGGGAAGAGGTTAATGTGTAGTCGCTTTTCTAATTCAGCCACACTCATAACTTGATAGGCATTGCCTTCCACATTCGGAGCTAACCAAGCAGCTGCTTCTTTTGCTTGCGGATCATAGACTGCTTTAAAAATATGCGTTGGTATGAAAACCCGATTATTGATGCGATTAATTTGTTCACCTTCAAATAGCGGACCCGTAATCACATACAACTCTCCACGTTGTTGCACTATATGCCGTGTTGCACTTTCTATCGCAGCCCAAAGCAATTGATTGTTTTGTCGATTTTGCGGAACGATATTGGCAAGTGAAAAACTTTCGATTTGTGCTTGCACTGTCGGCATATCTGCAGCAGGGGACATGTGACCACGATCAAAGCCTGAATGTGCGTAATCACTCAGTTGCGCTTGATCTTCTTGGGGTAAGCTCGCTTCAGCATGAAAATTATCTTCACGCTGCACTTCGCGCGCTGCGCGTAAGCTTACTCGAGTTAAGTATTCGGCTGACCATAAAGGTGTGCGTGAAACACCAGAATGCAAAACTGCAAACGCTTCGAAACAAACACCTAATGTTTTTGTTTGTAAAGCGGGTTTGGTAATAATCGGCGCTTTTTGTTCTGCGAAATGATGTGAGCAAGCGGTATTTTGTGCATTGCTGATAGTCGGCGAGATGACGCCACCAGCAAAGCTCACTATCAAGCTAATGATTAAGCTAGCTAAAAGACTGACTATGACGCTGGCCGAGCGCAGCGACACGCCGGAAATTTTTTTCATCGCACCGCCTTGTATTGAAAATCGGCAATTCGCCAGTTTGTAAATTCGTTCGAATGACAGTTCGAAAGTCCAACAACCGACAAAGTTCAGTGCGGAAGATTACATTCTTTAAAGAAAGTTTGCTAACAGGAAATGAGAATCTTTTTCTCTTTTTACTGTCCAATTCCTATGAACAAGAACCTACATCCTCTTAAAAACCGGCAACAAGCCGGTCATTTACTCGCGCAAAAGCTAATTTGCTGGAGAAATGATGAACACAGCGTGGTACTAGCTTTGCCACGCGGTGGTGTGCCAGTCGGCTTTGCATTAGCCGAGACCTTGGCTTTGCCTTTAGATGTATTGGTGGTGAGGCAGCTAGGCGTACCAAGTCATGCTGAATTGAGCATGGGTGCGATAGCGAGTGATGGACATCGACTACTGTCAGAAAACGTCTTAGAGCAAGAAAAGATTTCGCAAGTTGATTTGGAAGCCGTGATTTCACAAGAATCGACTGCGATCGCGAAGCGAGAAAAACTGTATCGAGTTAATCGTCTTCCCCTAGAACTAGCAGGTCGTCATGTGATCTTGGTGGATGATGGAATGGTCACAGGCAGCAGTATGCAGGTTGCTATTACCTCGGTTCGTGCGGCACGCGCAGCAAGGGTGACAGTTGCAGTTCCAGTGGTAACAGATAAAGCGGTGAGTACAATTCGTTTATTAGTTGATGAACTGATCTATCTCTTATTACCCGACAAGTTGTCTGCAGTCGAGCAGTGGTATACAGAATTTGATCAGCTTGGTGATGCAGACATCATGGATTTAATGTCACGTGCTGAACATTTATCGAATAAAGATAAAGCATTGAGCCGACTCTTTTCAGATTTTCAAGGAGAACAAAGTGGAGTCTGAATCACCTGTTGATAAGTGGTTGTTATGGATAGGAGTAGGTATGGTTGCATTGAGTTTCGTAAGGTCACGCCGTCACATACCCTATAGCTTCTTGTTAGGTGCGGGATTAAATGTATTAAATAATTGGTTAATGGTGGGAATAGATGAAGAAAGAAATCCCCATGCAGTTAGTGATAAAAAAACAGACCAAAATTTCTCTGAACATCAGACGCAAGAGCATAGTGATCAAACTGAAACCGGCATGCAATACCATTGATTCACATTAAAAACAGGAACGCACCTAGCTCAAGATAATCAAAACTATTCCGGAATAACCGGACTCGTGAAAACTTAGAGGAGCTACAACATGATGCAAGCAAGCGAAGTGAGAAAAAAATTCAGTCAAGTCGAGCAATCGATTCATCAAGCTGCACAAGCGTGTCAAAAATCTCAAAGTGCATCAACTGAAATTAAAGCCAGTGTTGAGAATTTAGATAAGCAATCGAATGAAACCAAAGCCAAGCTACAAAAATCTGAGGATGAAGCGTCAATTCGTCAGTATGTAGATGAACTTGATGTCTTAGTTGATAAATGCAAAAACGCTTGTGACAAAGATGGAAAGATAGATCAAGAAACAAAAAATGCAGTGAACAAAGCAAGTAAAGAACTCTCTGATCTAAAACTTCAACTGCATTAAATGAACTGAAAGTAATCTGCCGTCTTGTCTCCTGTTTGCGGGAATGGATTATTATGCCCATTTACCAAAAGAAATATCAGGGAGACAAGAATGGCAGACGAGCTCACGCTCTTGTGGCAGCCGAATCAAGAGCGACTTGCAAAAGCAAAAATTACAGCATACATGGCGAGTCTGGCTCAAGGAGGTCGACATTTTTCAAATTATGAAGAGCTCTGGCAGTGGTCAGTCGATGATTTGCAAGGCTTCTGGCAATCCATCTGGGAATACTTTGATGTTAAAAGCTCCCATCCCTATCAACAAGTGCTCGCTAACGCATCTATGCCGGGTGCTGCATGGTTTGAAGGCGCAAAATTAAATTTTGCTGAACAGATTTTCCGTTTTAATACCGAAGGTCAGGCGAAAAATAAAATAGCGATCATTGCTGAGTCTGAAACGCGTGATCGAGTTGAAATGACTTGGGGTCAATTGCATACTCAAATCACAGCAGTCGCCAACACCTTACGTGCCATGGGTGTGCAACCTGGTGACAGAGTAGTTGCGTATCTACCTAACATTCCTGAAACAGTGGTTATATTTTATGCTTGCGCTAGCATAGGAGCGATCTGGTCATCTTGTTCACCGGACATGGGACATTCCAGTGTCTTAGATCGATTTAAACAAATTGATCCCAAAGTTTTAATTGCAGTTGATGGTTATCGTTATGGTGGGAAAGAATTTAATCGACTCTCTATTGTCGATACCATGCGACATGAACTCACCACGCTAGAACACACCATCTTGCTACCTTATTTAGATCAGCATGCTACTTTGCCTGATGCTATGCCGTGGCCGTCATTGTTTAGCCATCCTGCTGCACAAGTGAAAGAAATGCAGTTCGAGCAAGTCGCATTCAATCACCCTTTGTGGATACTCTATTCATCAGGCACCACAGGTATGCCTAAGCCTATCGTGCATAGTCAAGGCGGTAGTTTGATTGAAAGTCTAAAGTCTAGCGCTTTGCATCAAGATCTTGGTGAAGATGATAGATTTTTATGGTTCTCCACCACTGGTTGGGTTATGTGGAATGCGCAAATCGTAGGCTTAATGGTGGGCTCAACGATTTGCATTTATGACGGCAATCCCGGTTATCCCGATATGCGCAGACTGTGGCGCTTTACAGCAGAAAATAAACTCACCTTCTTTGGTGCAGGAGCAGCTTTCTTTAGTAATTGCATGAAAGCAGGGGTGGATCCTGCAACAGAATTTGATCTTAGCCATTTACGTTCAGTGGGATCAACTGGTTCACCTTTAGTAGCAGAAGCTTATCAATGGATTTATCAACATGTGAAAGCTGATCTTTTATTAGCTTCCATCAGTGGTGGTACCGATACTGCTGCAGCATTTGTGACAGCATGTCCTATTGCACCTTTGTATGCAGGTGAAATGCAATGTCGTGCTTTAGGTGTGGCAGTGTATGCATTTGATGAATCTGGTAAAGCATTAACCGATGAAGTAGGTGAATTAGTTATCACCAAACCCATGCCTTCTATGCCTTTATATTTTTGGAATGATAAAAATAACTTACGCTACCTCGATAGTTATTTCGATCACTTCCCTGGACTCTGGCGACATGGTGATTGGATAAAAATCACCCCGCGTGGCGGCGCAGTGATTTATGGTCGATCCGATGCCACGATTAACCGACATGGCATACGCATGGGAACCGCAGAGATTTATCGCGTGGTAGAGGATTTACCTGAAGTCTTAGACAGCATGGTAGTGGATCTGGAATATCTAGGACGTGAGTCTTACATGCCTTTGTTTGTCGTCTTGCGTGAAGGCGTGACATTAGATGCGCCTTTAGAAGAAATTATACGCAACAAAATACGTACACAACTCACAGCTCGACATGTACCGAATGAAGTCATAGCAGTAGCAGAAATTCCGCGTACATTAACCGGTAAAAAAATGGAGCTACCGATTAAGAAATTAATGCTAGGTTCACCGATAGAAAAAATTGCGAATCCCGATGCTATGAGTAATCCAGATTCATTAAAATTTTATTCAGCATTTGCGCAAGCACGTAATAAAGAAATGAAAATGTAGGGACGATTAGCGCAGCGTAATCGTCCGAAAAACACATATAAATCTTATTTGAAATTGTAGGGCGCAATATATTGCGCCGTATGGAATTCTCATTGAATAGACATTGCTAATTATTTGCGTGTCCCATGCGGCGCAATGCATTGCGCCCTACCTATTAAATTAATAGAGGCGAACGATTACGCTGCGCTAATCGTTCCTACAAATTCTTGATTTTTTTGTGGGTTAAGTATTCTGAGTTTCGTAGGGACGATTAGCGCAGCGTAATCGTCCGAAAAACACATGTAAATCTTATTTGAAATTGTAAGGCGCAATATATTGCGCCGTATGGAATTCTCATTGAATAGACATTGCTAATTATTTGCGTGTCCCATGCGGCGCAATGCATTGCGCCCTACCTATTAAATTAATCGAGGCGAACGATTACGCTGCGCTAATCGTTTCTACAAATACTTTGATTATTTAATGTGATAAGACTTACGCCCCCACTATCCATCCTTCTAAGGGATCGGTATCTGGGGGTAATCCATAATCTTGATCACGTCTTTGATAGGCCCATGCTGCCATAATGGCGCATAAAACAGCATCGAGATAATCACCACTGCCATCATTAATCAAGGTTTGCTTAAACTTATCTGCATCGAGTTTTATGGTAAATGGATAATCACCTTGTTCTAACGCGCGCACAATCTCTTTACGTGCTGCACGTCGTTCTGGTGTTTGCATCGCTGGCGTATCATTTTTATAGGATGCTTTTGTAATTGAACGTGCCACCATGCCAGGATAAGCTTCAAGTGCGATGCGATCTTTATCGCCATTCACCATCTTAGGAATACTCACACCCGCTAGCTGTAATAAAGGCGCGCCTGCATGCAACATATAAGCAACTGGAGGATTCACCCATTTCATAGGAGAAGACGATCCGGCAGGAATGTCAGTCGTACGATGAATGAATTTACTACCAACGGGGCGCGCGTCACACACTGCCTTAAATGTTTCACGCAATTCAGCACGGGTTACT
>Ga0209768_10000858_pt1 | contig 19910 bp, 18 predicted proteins | sample LauGreSBDMM110SD_3_FD_187564 | JGI IMG/M metagenome (GOLD analysis project Ga0209768, IMG submission 187564) | Freshwater lake microbial communities from Lake Michigan, USA - Sp13.BD.MM110.SD (SPAdes) (version 2) | ecosystem: Environmental > Aquatic > Freshwater > Lake | place: Lake Michigan... | reverse complement strand
CGGTTTTTGAGGGAAAATAAAATTAGTTTAAGAATTCCAAATGAGGCTACCGAGCCGTGGCGTTACTTGTCTTACGATAACACGTATATTACGGAACTCTGAGCAGCGCGCCAAAAATTGACGGCGTTTAAAGCCAGTGTAGTATAGCGAAGCGCGAGAATGAATTTCCGCGAGGGCACCCCGGTGCTGCTGATTGACGCGAGCTACTTCGTTTTTTACCGATACTATGCCACACAGCGGTGGTTTATGTTTCGGAGCCAGCGGGCGAACCCGCCGACGGAGCCGCCTGCGCCGTCGGATCCGGAGTTCCTGGAAGCGTTTGCCAAGCAGGCTCGCTCGGAAATCGGTCGGCTGATTTCGGCGTGGAAGTCGTGTCCTGAAAACACGGTATTCTGCTGCGATTGTTCGCGCGGGGCGATCTGGCGAACGGCCGTCTTCCTGGAAAACTCCCTGGCGGATATGGGAATGGAAATGGGCCTTGGTGGGATGGTTGTCGTCGCGGGCGAGGCGGAGGGCGTCGCGGAGGGTGATGCGGGCGTCGCCGCCGTGATGGAAGTGCCAAGCTCGGCGATGTACAAGGGTACGCGCGCGACGCCGACAAACTTCTATGGAGACATCTTCCCCCACTTCTACCAGCTGTTACGGTCCGGTCAACTCGGCGCAGGTCTGCGGCGCGCGGACGGGGAGCAGCTGGAAGCGGACGATGTCGTTTACGGGATCGTGAAGACCCTCCGCGAGGGCGCCGGTGGGGCCGAGGGCGGCGGGGCGCAGGTCGTGTGCATCAGCAACGACAACGACTACCTGCAACTGCTGCGGTTTCCGAACTTGCTGGTGTACAACCTGCAAGACAAGAACCTCGCCGAGCGGTCGTGTGGGTGCTCGGAGAAGGACCTGCTCGTCAAGATCCTGTCGGGGGACAAGAGCGACAACATCCCGCCGTGCGCGCGGGGCATCGGTCCGAAAACGGCGCTGAAAGTTGCGGAGATGACCGACACGGAGAGGCGGTCGTTCTTGGAGAAAAAGGGCGGCGCGGCGGCGCTGACGACGTTTGCGCGGAACCGGCAGCTCGTGGATTTTCGCCATATCCCCGAGGACCTGCTCCAAAAATTGACGCTCATTTAAGGACATCAAGAGATACAGTGGTTTAAGAGCTGAGTCGCACGCACGCGCTTCTCTCGTCTGCCAGGGCGAGACTGCGCGCCGAGCCGAAGCGATGTGGAGAAGCTGAGCGGATGACATCAGTATATTACAAACCATCAGAGGTCGGCAGCGGCGTCGGCGTGACATATGATGCGGATGACGATTCGTACTCTGAACACCTATGGGATATCTTACGAACACTTAAAGTCAGCGACTATGACGACCGAAGCTTTGGCGGCGGCGTGGGCGCCGGAGGTGGCGGTAAGTTAAAAGGCCTGGCGTCTCCGGCGCGCGGGAAGGAGAACGTGCCGCCGTCTGCTACCCTGGTGATGGGGGCGGCGAAGGCCCGGGGCGGCAGGGCGTGGAATGCGCTCGGATTGCAGGCGCTGCCGGAGGTTTATGGGGCGGAGACGGAAGCCTGCGGCGTGTGCGGCATCCTGGGGAAAATACAGATTGACGACGGCCATCACGTTTGCACCGGCTGCTGTTCCATCCTGGAACGCGTCATTGACACGGGGGCGGAGTGGCGATACTACGGCGCAGAGGACTCTCGTGAGTCCGACCCGACACGCTGCGGGATGCCGACGAACCACCTGATGCCAAAATCGTCGCTCGGGTCGGTCATCGGCGGACAGCGGCGCGACCACCAAGATATCCGTCGGATCCGCCGATTTCAGCTGTGGAACAGTATGCCGCACTCCGAGCGGGCGCTATACAACGTGTTTGACCAAATCAAGGTGAACACGATAAAGTACGGCATACCATCCAAGGTCGTGGACGACGCTATCGTTCTCTACAAAAAAGCCAGCGAGCAGAAAATCAGCCGCGGCGAAAACAAGGAAGGCCTCATTGCTTCGTGTATTTATCACGCGTGCCTGATCAACAAGGTGTCGCGGTCGGCAAAGGAGGTATCCCAGATGTTCGGAATTGACGGGACGGTATTGACAAAGGGCAACGCACGGTTTCAGAACCTGCTCCATATGAACGTGGACTCGGCGGGTCCGGAGGACTTCATCGGTCGGTTCGGGAGCAAGCTGAATATGGACTATGAGGACATCCAGAAGTGCAAAGCGTTCGTGAAGCGCCTGGACGAGATGGAGATCGTCTCCGAAAACGCGCCGACCTCGGTTGCTGCGGGGGCATTATATTTCTACTGCGCAAAGAAAAAACTGACCGAGCTCGGCCGCCCTCAGATCGCGGCGGTGTGCGAAGTCTCCGAAGTTACGATTATTAAGTGCTACAAGCGGCTCACGCGCTTCCGCGAGGTGGACGAGGCGTGCGTTGTGTAAGCCGGTCGGCCAGCGGCGGCTTGTTCGTTGTATATTATTCTTTTTGTGATTCCATACCACTTGTCATTGCCGGCAAGATACGGAAGCTTACCAAAAAAATGACAGGGCCCGAAAGGCTGGACTGGACAGACCAGAACGACGCTGCGCTATACAATGGATACGCCCGAGTTCCAGGAGGCGCTCCGTAAGGGGATGCTGACGTTTCACGCGCTCTTTGGCGTGGCGATTAAGGAGGCGAACTGGGAGACGATTCTGTCGCAGGCGGCGGATGCAAGCGGCGTGACGTGCGATTGGGCGCCGGGTAGCCACGTGTCGGGCGTGGACCTTTCGCTGAACGGAAAGACGTTTTCGTGCAAGAGCACGCGCCGGAACGTGTCCGGCCGTGTGCCGCCGGCGACGATCGCAATTTCGTCTTTTCGGCTGACCAAGCGCTCGGGGTCGTCCGCTGAGCTCATTCACGAAATAGACGTCGCGCGGAACAACTATCACTCGTATGCGCTGCTGTTGCGCGAGTCGCGTGCGCAGCCGGGGGGCGGCGAAGACATCGTGGCCTACCGGGTATACAGCATCCCATCGTCGTACTTGAAGGCCGGTACGCTCAACTGGGTGCAGGCCGCAAACGGTGACTGGAACGGTAAGGCGGCTTCGGCGGCCTCCACGGACTCCGAGCCGGAGGAGGGCGAAATCGTCGCCGCGGAGGTGCAGGAGGAAGGCGAAATCGCGGTGCCCGTGCTGCCGCCGCCGCCTCCGGCGCCCTACACGATGAAAGTCGTCAAGACAATGTCCTGTCAGCTGTGGATCACGGTGCCGCTCGCGTACATTCAGGACTGCCTCGTGTGCGAGGTGTCTATGAAGGATGCCAAAAAGATATGTTTAATGGACGTTTACCGTCATATTTATCCGACGAAGGCCGAGGTCGCGACTCAGACCGAGTCGGAGGCACCGGCGGCTGAGGTGTCGGCCGAGGCGGCCGACGTGGCGGCCGACGTGGAGGCCGACGATACCGACGAAATCGCCGATGCGCTGACTGCGATGCTTGCTGCCGCATCCTTGGGGGAGACGGAGAGGCCGGCAAACGCAACAGTGGCCGTATCGGTCGCGGCAGTGGCGGTCGCGGCGGTGGCGGCGACGCGCGCCTGAGCGAGGGCTACATATTCTGGGTTTATCTCAAAAGCTATAAAGGGAAGTCCAAGTTCGGCCGCGGCGACGCATTCGCTGCCGCTTCCGGCGAATGGAACAATTACGAGACCTGGGGCGGCGGGGGGTGGAGGGGTCGGGGACGCGGCGGCTTTAAGGAGTCGCCGACAGAGTTCCAGGGGCTTTTGGGTAGGATGGTTGACACGCTCACGGGCCCCCGCGCCTCCGGCGAGAGCGGGATGGCGAAGGACGTCGCGGGGAAGCGCACCATCGGCGTGGGCCGTGTACGTCGTTTCGGCGGATCCTGCGGAAGAAAAGCGCCCGGCGGTGGCCTTTCGCGTTTTGCCCGCGGCGTTTTTCAGGAACGTTTCAGTATAAGGCTCGCGCACCGCGTCGCGATTGAAATGCGGGTAAGCGTGATGCCGATTCTTTTTCCATAAGACCAGAACGCTCTCGTGCGACCGCTGCCAATATTTCAGAGACGGCACATTTTTGTTCGTGTAGTGCCAGATCAGCCAGCGAACGCCGAGGTCGGGCGCAATTGTCTGCGCGGCGACTTGCAGGTGCGCAAGAATCTCGGAAAACCCGTAAATATAAATCGTCCCACCGGCGGGTCCGTCGGCGCGCGGTGAAGGCGCGCGGAGAATGCGGATGGTCTCGGTGATCCACACGCGGCACCACGCGAAATACGCTGCGTCTTTCTGACAATCGCTCTTATTCCCGAAGTCCTTACCGATGTTGTACGGCGGATCGCAAAGTATGATCTGAGCGCACCCATCCGGTAGCTCACGAAGCCCCTCGCAGCAATCCCGTAGGTGCACGACGCCTATTTCAGGCGGAGGGGTGTCGTCTGACATTGAACTGCTGGGCGTGCCTGTGTAACAGCGGGAAAGTTTAAATGCCTGTCATTTTTTAGGGCGTGCAGATGGCATCGGAACTTCTCATTCGGGTGGACAAAAATCAACGGCTGCGGTGTGTGCGGGAGGGAAGCAGCTACATCGTGCGTGTGACCGAGGAAGGCCGCGGGCGCGGGTCTGGGCGCGGGCGCAAACGCTACTGGATCGGTCCAGCGGAGGCTCCAATTTCGTGTACCCGTGAAGTGAATAAGTACTTAGCGCAGGCAACGCAGGCGCACGCGCGGGCGCGGATGGAGGGCGGAACGGACAGTCTGCTGGCGCGATTGCCAAAGGAGGTTTTTACGCGTATTCTGGATGCCGTAGAGCCCGAGGATACGGGACGAATGGAAGCCGCCAGCTCGGGAACGCAGCAGGATGTGCGGGCGTATTGGCAGCGGCGGCTGTCGCTACCGATAGGCGGAGCCTTTGAAGCGGAGCTCGCGCGACTGTCCGACGCTCAGCTAAACCGTCTAGAAGCGCTTATCAACTCCATAATATTAAACAATCCGATTGATGCCCAACACGAGGACCCAGAGGAAAATGAAAACGCTTGGCGGATAAACCAAGAGATGTCCCAAAAAATAGAAATAATTATTGCCGAACGCGCTCGGCGGGCTGCTTAGAAGTCGTCTTCTAGATTGATCGTTAGATCGGTGGGCACGCCGCTGCCGCCGCCGTCCATTGTGAAGCCGGCTTTCGCGTATTCACTGGGGCGGGCCTCAAAGAAGTTTGTTTTTCCTTCCAGAGCCGCAAATTCCATAAACTGGAACGGGTTTTGGGTTTTGTAGATCGTCGGAACGCGGAGCATCATTAGGATGCGGTCGGCCATAAAGCGAATGTACTCGGTCATAAGGTTGGCGTTCATACCGATGAGCTTGCACGGTAGCGACTCGTTGATGAAGCGCTCCTCAATGTCCACCGCCTCGCGGATCATATTCTGAACGGTGGCGTCGGGAAGGCGCTGCTCAATCTTGCCGTACAGAAGCGCCGAGAACTCACAGTGAAGCGCCTCATCGCGGCTGATGAGCTGATTGGCAAAGGAAAGGCCAGGCAGAAGGCCGCGCTCACGAAGCCAGAAGATTGCGCAGAAGGCACCGGAGAAGAATAGGCCCTCCACGATCGTAAAGGCGATCAGGCGCTGGGAGAAGGGGGCCTCGTCGTCGTTGATCCAGCGAATGGCCCAGTCTGCCTTTTCGCGGATAGCCGGGAAGTGCGTGACGGCGTTGAAGAGGCGGTCCTTCTCGGCGGCGTCCTTGACGTAGGTGTCAATCAGAAGCGAGTAGCACTCGCTGTGAACGCTCTCCATCGCAATCTGGAAGCTGTAAAACGCTTTGGCTTCCGCGACGACAACCTCGTTCAGGAAGCGAGATGCGAGGTTCTCGTTGACGATGCCGTCGGAAGCGGCGAAGAACGCCAGCACGTGGTTGATAAAGTACTTCTCGCCTTCGCTCAGGCGATCAAGATCTACGAGATCCTGCTGGAAGTTTACCTCCTCCACGGTCCAGAAAGACGACACGGCTTTCTTGTACATACGATAGATGTCCTGGTACTCAATCGGAAATAGGACATAGCGGGATTTCGTCTCCGTCAGGAGCGGCTCGGTGTTAGTAACGTTAGTTGCAATCATCTCTCACTCTTGCACTCACACTCAGGGTCGGTTGAACGGTCGGTCGGATTAGACAAACGCGGAGCCGGTAAAGTCCGAGAGTGTCTATCCTACTCTTAGAAAAAGGAGGCAGCAACTGCTTAAATGATGGGGCGAGGGGGTGAGGGGCGAGGGGGCGAGGAGGGCGGAGACGGTGGGCGAAGATGAACGAAGCGCACTGGAACACTATGGTTCAGGGAGGAGACGGGACTCATTTTTTCGCCGCCGCGACGAACTTCGTCATCTTGGTGCCGCACTTGGCGCAGGTGCCCTGCATCATCGCGCGGCCGTTGGAGGCCACCGATTCCTTCGGGTCCTTCATCTCGCCTTTGGCTTTGCATTTCACGCAGTAGGCGGAGGCGGCGTCAGGGGCAGCGGCGGCACCAGCGGCAGCAGCGGGCATTCTCGGCAGCGATTCTGATATACTGGGACAAAAGGATCGTGCGCGCCCTGACGCGATAGGTTGTTTTGTGGGTGAAACGATAGGGGGCGAATGCCTAAGGCTGAGGATCTTTATGCGGCGCTCTTGGATGGGGATGTCCAAACGACACTCGGGGAGACAGCGATGCTTTTAGGTGACGGGGCATTTACGCTTTTAGAAGACACGTGGATCGCGGCGATGGGGGCGATCGGTGAACGGATGCCGACCGGGCTGTGGGCAAGTGTGGGTGAAGCGATGCGTGACCTTTTAAAAGCGGATACTGAGTCGCTTGCAGTGCGGGATGCCTTTCGGATGTCGGTATCGGTGGCGCTCCTGTTTCGGCGCGTGGCGGCGGCAGGAAAGCGCCGGGCCGTCCGAGGGGCCATTTCGGGGCTACGGGCGACGGTGACTCAACATTTCCCGGAAGGGGCGTCGCTATCCGCGGCGGGGGCACAACAGTTCGCGAAACTGTTCACGGGAATGACGCAGACCGAGCGCGCGTTCGCAGAGCGGATTATCGCGGGACTGTGCCGACTATGGGCGGAAAAGCGGGCCGATGACCTCCGAGAGGCAATGGAATATTTGACTCGGCGTAGGAATTTGGTGATGCCAGTCGTTGCCGAATGGGCGGTCTCGCGCGACGAAGGCGACCGAGGCGAGATCATTTGGTTGCTCTGGGCGATTGTTCGGGTTTATTTCGGAGGCCGACCGGAGATTTTGGCGATGTGGGACCTTTTTATATGGAATTGGCGGCGCGGCGTGAAAACCGATCGGTTGGGGCTACTGTGGGGTGCGGCAGTAGCAGGAGGCACCGGAGCGGCAGATTGGTCGTGGAATGCACAAGAAACCGAGATGCTGCAAAAGGTCACTGACAAGTCTGCGGAACTGTGGAAGGCACTCGCACCGGCACCGGTGGCGGACGCGGCGTCCCCCAAAAGCGGTGGGTCCGACGACGGGGGATCTGGCGCGTCCCGTGGCGGTGGCGGTGGCGGGTCCCGAATGGACCTTTGGCTCGGCTATATTCCACGAGGAACCGCAGACGAGGACGGTGGTGGGCCAGCGGCGGCTGCGGCGGCCGCGGCTGCGTCGGCTTTTAAGTCTCTTAAAATCAAAGCGGAGTGTAAGGGACGGCGGAGCGCTAACGAAAACGGAAACGGAAGTACCGCCGTTGTGAAAAATGGCGGCAACGGCGTTGGCGGCGCTGCATCCAGTAGTTTTAATCCCGGGTATCGGAGGGTCCATTCTGGTGAAGAAAGGCCAAATTCACAAGCGCTTTTTTCAGAAAAAGCTGCTAGACAACCGATGGGTCAACCTCACCCCTTTCAACAAGAGAAGCGTGCGCCAATGGAAGGACGATATGGCTTACGGGCTCCGACGCGACCCTCAGACAAAGACTATCCTTGGGTTTGATGGACACATTGAAAAAGAAATTATGCCCTATGACGTCGGAGGTACTGCCGGAGTCAAGGATCTCGTGTCTGAATTATTACTACTAAACGATAAGCAACAAGAAGACCTAGAAAATATGTATCAATTCCGATATTTTAATACGCTGTGTGAGATGCTGTACGCGAACGGGTACGCCGATCATCAAACGCTTATTGGATTGCCCTACGATTTTCGGCTCGTTTTAGATCCGGATTACCGGGAGCGTCTATTTGCGACGTTCAAGCACTACATTGAACGCGCAACGGAGCGCACTGGAAAGCCGTCGGTTGTTGTGGCGCACAGTTTAGGAGCGATCCTTTTCAAATGGTTTCTTAGCGCGGGTGGGCAAGGCGGTGCCCGTCTTGCTGATCAATGGATTGAAGAAAATGTTAAAGAGTTCGTAAGTATTTGTGCGCCGTATGGTGGAGCGCCAAATAGTATCAAGGCGGGTCTTGCAGGGGAGCATTATATTCCGTTTTTTCATCACGTGTTTCGCGAGGAGCTGCAATACAACAGTGGTATTATTATGTGTTTTCCAAATGAAATAGGTGCGCTTGCGGGCGATGTGTTTTACGAGATTTCTGGGGGCGCGGGTAGCGGAAGCGGAACCGCTGGTTCCGTGGTGCGAATGCGTGATTATGACGATCTGGCGAAGAAGTCGGTGGCCTTTGAGATTTGGCGCGATTTATACGCTCCGCACATCGGGGTCATCGCTGAGCGGGTTCGTGTGCCGGTGTGTGCGGTTCTCACGGCGAACATCGCAACCGGGGTGGGATTCAAGGCCAAAAAATTGTCAGAATATCCATACGATACGACATATGCATACGGCGATGGTGTTGTGCCCGCTCGGAGTCTTAGGTCTTTCAAAAAATTATTTTACCCCGAACTCACAAAAGAACTCATTATTCCAAATAGCAATCACGCAAAAATCATTTCAGACCCGATGCTGTGTAAATATTTGCTTCAAATAGCGCTCGGAAGGAAATAGGTCACCACGTCGTGGACGCCGATGGCGGCAGTGTGGGCGGGCGCTGGCGGGGGTGCATCGGTGGGCGCGGCGGTGGCAGCGGTCGTATAGGCCATCCGATAAGGAATCATTAGAACTTGGTTTTTCGCAAGTTGAATGGCAACGAGGGTGGCGTCGGGAGGCGGCACGCGCTCGGATGTCGTCAGGGCACCGCGATACAGGTACACTTCAATCGGGGTATCCGTCGGTTGGAGGATGAGAACTTTATAGGGGTTCCTGCGCCAGGTTTCCGGGGGCGGTAAGGTTGCCGCTGTGTTTGCAAGGCGACGCGTGTGTGGAAACCAGGCGCTATGAAGGGCGCCTAGGTCTGCAACGCGATCCTGAACGACGATGGGTTGTTTTTCATAAAGCATATCTAGTTTAAAATCTGCGAGGGACGTTTGTAAGATACTTACGGTTGCGGGTGCGCGGTAGTAATAAGATATATAGACTGCTATGAGGACGGCGGCTGCAACGCCGGCGATGATCCACTTTTGACGCTGCTCCATTATTACGGGATGCGCGCGCCTACGGCTGGCTACATCACGGTCCGATTAATTTTCGCCGAAAAACTCTGCGCGATCAGTAGGGACCGCACTGCGCGGGCAATAAATGGAGTCACTACGCGATGGAGGTGGGATGTTTTACAGCGCGGCGGGAGGAAAACCCATCGGTGCGCAGACGGCAACCGCTCTTGGAGATTTTTGGCTGAACAAGGCGCGCGCCACGCTGGCTGAGAAGCAGATTGAGGAGATTCCAAAGCGGGTGGCGATCCAGAGCAAGGCGGCGGCGATTGAACAGGGCACGCTAAACTACAAGGTCCGCTCCACGCGCCTGCGGATGATAGGGCAGATAATCAAAAATATTGGACTTCTCATCAAAAATATGCTGAGGCCGATCGGAATAATTATGAAGGATCTGTCGCCTTACCTTGCGCTCGCATTGGTGATTATGGTTGTGTTTATGGGATGGAAATTTGGCCCTCCTAAAATCCGACGCGGAACTACGAACAATAAAAGTAATAATTTGTACAATGCAGCCAAGACGCGCTGGCAGCGGTTTAAGTCCTGGATTGGTGGGCTGTTTGCGATGATTACGCCGGGGCATCAGTGGAAGACTTTCCTGCGAATGTTGAATCCAATGGCAGGAGGCTTTACGAAACTACCGCGACCGCGGATGATCTACGGGCGGTGCGATCAAGTCACTTGGCGCGAACTTGGAGGCGACGGAAGGGCCGGTCTGTGCGCGCGGACGTATGCACCCAAGGACATCAATTGGGTGATGGACACGGAAAAGATGCCAGATATGAACCGGATGCCCGAGGAAATGTACCAAAAGGTGACCAAAGACGGCCGGCGGCTTCAAGTGACCATTCCCTGGGCGCTCCAAGGAACCTTTTACGTCCCGCAGTGTTCCAAGGCGGTCTTCGGGGACGGTGCGTCCGCGGCGGGGCTATTCAAAGATGAAGGAATGACCTGTCGTAAAAAGGAGGTTACCGTGCCGACGTACAACGAACGGTACCGGGTTAAGGGAGGGGCAGTGGACGCGTACACATCTGAGCGGGACCCGAAGTGCTAGTGTGTTCTAGCGTGTTGGCTGGTTCGCTGGGTATAATTAATAACTCTTTTTTGCGACGTAATCATAGGGGCGCTCCGCGTGTGTGTGGGTGCATAAATGAGTAAATATAATCAATGTATACGAGACGGAAAATATAGTCTCGCAAGCGCGGGGGAGGTATGCAGTGTGGAAACGGCAAAGGTCATCGGAATTTTTGATAAAAATGCTTATTACGCCGGGCGGGAGTATGCGAACGTTAAAACGTTCAATCCGATCATTGACTCCGAGACGGCTCGGTCGGAGGAGCTTTGCCGGCAAAGTATTACGGGCGCTCAGGCAACGCCTGTGTGCGCGGTTGTTCCGACGGCGGGGGTGGGGACCACGGCTAAGGCGGGAGCGCCTGGGAAGTGCGTTACGCACGGATGTCCCACGGGCTTTGAGGAATCGCGCGACGGCGTGTGCAAAAAGCCACTGGAAGACGCTCTTGTTAGCAAAAAGTCGCGGTGCGACGAACGGTGGACGGACTGGTTTATGATTCCGAATTACCACCTCGGTAATAAGTTTTACTCGGTCGGGCCGGGTAAGTGCTATGCACCGTGTGCTCCCGGTCAGGTGCCGGCGTATGCGCGCGACCCAGTGGACGACGCCGCGCTGGATTTTAGCACCACGGACGATGTGGGTATGTGTGTTGACAGGGATGAATACTTCAATGGAAAATATACAGAGGGGTCGGAATTTTGCCCGCTCGCGTGGGTTCATCGGTTGGGTGTGACGGCGCGGCAGGTGGAGGGAACCCTGCAAACCGCTTACGACGCCGCGATGACAGAATCGGGCGGCACGAAAAATACGCATATGGTGGACGCGGAACGTGAACGGCGCGAGGCGGCGATTGCAATTGTGAACGCCGCGGGCGAGGCGATGGAACCCGTGGGAGCGCCTGGGGAAACACAAACGGCGGCGTGCCGGAAACTGGCAACGACGGAGCGGTTACAGGATGCCTATGACATCTGCGAGGCGATCCAAACAAACGAAGAGCTCTTTATGAAGAAGCTTGAAGACGAAAATGGCGATTCATCCCTGAAACAGGAGCAGAAGACGATGGTGCTGAAAACTGCGTGCAATGCGCTCTTCTGCAACGAAAAATGGGATCCTTACACCGCCGAAATCATTAGTCGCGAGCCGATTTGTATTAAAAACATAAAAGGCGTGGACTTGTCGGCGAAGGACAAGGCGGGCGACGTGGCGGGACCGCTTCCAAATGCGCGAAAGCAGCAGGATTTTTTCCGCACCTCCGTCGGGCGTGCCGTTCAAATTATTATGATATGTATTTTCGGTACGCTATTCTACTTCTTCATTACCCTCTTCGTCTGGCCAAAGATCGTTGTGCCAACGTGGGAGTTGATTAAGCGAATCCTGACTGGCTGGAAGGGCTCAGACTACGACAAGAAGTTCGCGGCCACCGAAGATCTACTGATGAACCCGGAGCCGTCGTCGGCGGGTCCGGGTCCGGCGACGCGGGCGGCGGTGGCGGCTCCGGCACCGGCAGTGGCTCAGGCGGTTGCGTCGGCCGCACCAGGTCTACGAAACCGAATGGCAGACGTCGTAAAAGCAAAAATGACACAGGCGAAGATGAAGATGCCATCGTTCAAGAAGATTAAACGGTAGGAGGCGCGATAGGCGCGGGCGCGGCGGCAGCGAGTTGAGAGGCTAGCGGTTCAAAGGTCATACGGTGGTCCGGGCGGGGGCCTAGGGCAACGAGAGCCCGACGGTGTGCGAGCGTGCCATAGCCCATATTCGTTACGAGGCCGTATGGGGCGAGTGTTGGATCTTCGGCGACGGCAGCCACGATTTCGCTGTCACGAGTATATTTTGCGATGATGGAGGCGGCCGAAATCGCCTTTACGTGAAGATCGCCTTTTACGATGCATTCGTAGGGCACTTCGCGCCAGCCGCGAAAATAGGTACCGTCCACGAGAATTTTGGCGAATGGAGGGGCGGTGAGGGCGGTGGGAGCGGCGGCTGCTGCGGCGTCCAGGGCGCGGCGCATTGCGAGCATCGTCGCTTGAAGGATATTTATTTCGTCAATTTCGCGTGGGCTGGCCCGACCGATGCCGTACGTTACGGTGAGGCGGCCACTGAAAAGAATCTCGGCAAGGTGTTTTCGTTTCTTTGCGCTTAGGACCTTAGAGTCTGTCAGAGCGTCGTAGGCGGCGCGGTCGGCGGCGGTTTCCAGATCCTCACGAGGCTTTAAAACAACTGCTCCGGCAACGACATCACCGTAAAGACATCCGCGACCGCATTCGTCTACGCCGACGATACTCATTTTTATAATATTGCCAAAAAATGACGGTATTTGGCTGCGTTCTCGTGCTGATATAAGGGTCTCGGCTTTATATAGAGTGGCGTCGTAGTGCGGGGCAGCTAAGAATGTTTAGCTATGAGGATCCTACGTATCTCCCGGCGGCCGCGCGAGTGGTCGTCATCGGAGATATTCACGGAGACCTATCGCGACTCACACAAACGCTCGTCGGAATGAGAATCATCAACAACAACTGGGAGTGGACGGCCGAACCCAAAGAGACGGTGGTCGTGCAAATGGGCGATCAGGTGGACAGCGCGGCTCGTGTGCCGGATTTAGAGGCCTCGTCCTGGGAACAAGTGACCGATCTGGACGTTATTATTTTCATGGACAGACTGGACACCGTTGCCAGGTGTCACGGTGGTCGCGCGATCTCGCTTGTTGGCAATCACGAACTGATGAACGTTATGGGCGATTACGGCTACGTTTCCGAACACAGTATGAAACGCACCGGAGGAGAGGACGCGCGGCGACTCGCATTTCGTCCCACTGGAATCATTGGCCAAATTCTGGCCAAACGGAACCTCGTTCTTCGCGTCGGCCCGCTGCTGTTCGTTCACGGCGGAATTCTCCCGATTCATCTGGATGTTGTCCAGGATAACCTCCACAAAATGAACGAAGCCTACCGGAGATTTATCCGCGAGGAATCGCTCTCGCCCGAGGACCAATGGATCCTCGCAGGCGTGCTACTGGACAGCGATGGAGTGGTCTGGACGCGAGAGTATATGACGCAAGAGGGCGTCGCCAAAGTCCCAGAAGTTTTACAGCGCACGGGATGCATCGCGGTGTTTACGGGACACAACACGGTCAACAACATCACCTCCGAGCTTGAAGGGCGCATCTGGTTTACCGATGCGATGTTATCGCGCGCGTACGGTCGCGAGGGGCAAACACAAGTACTTAATATGATGTTAAAGCCTACTGGCGAGTACCTGATTCAAACGATTTCTCTCGTTGACTCGGCATCCGCAGCGCCCGCCGGCGCGGTCGCGATATAAAGCGTTAACGCCCCAAAAAATGAGAGCGAAGGCGTGTTCTTTTTGTATGCAACGGTAATGGATCTGTTTACCGAACGAGTAACGGCGCTTTTGAACAAAAAGAAGGCGGAGGCAGCGGCGCGCTTGGGGACGGCAGGCGGCGGCCAGGTGGACGGTACGGTGGAATCGCTGGCGGAGGTGGACGGGATCCCGTTCAACATCAGCAAGGTCATCCGCGATATTCGTACAGAAACGCAGCGGCGGTCGCGTGTACTTAAACGCAAACCGCTAGATACAGCAGGCGTTGCGGGGAGCGGCGGTATCGGCGGCAGCGGCGGCAGCGGCGGAGTGAAGTAATGTCGGGAATTGCGGCTCAGACGCGGGTGACACACGTCAACCGTAAGTATGACCCCAATGTCGCTATGGACGATGTCCTGACGCCGATTTTCCGTTTCTTGCCGACGGAGGCATTGGACAAGTGCAGTGCGGCGGATATTACAGATTTGGTGTGGGCTTATCGCGGGGGCGGGGCGGGCATCGGTGCGCACGTAGGCGTGGCGGCGGGCGGCGCACCGCCTTGGACGCGTGAGGAGATGCTGGCGCGGGTGGAGGTCGTGATGGAGGCGCGAAAGACCCTGGCTCGGTTGCGGGCGATTCCTTACATTCCTCAGCGTAGCGACGAGTGGTTTAATATGCGTAAGCAGCGGCTGACGGCAAGCGATGCGGCGCAGGCGATCGGCAAGGGCAAATACGGAACGCGAGCGATGCTCGTCAAGAAAAAGGTAAACGAAGGGCTCGGCATCCAAACGCCTTTCAAGAGCTCGCCGCCGACGCAGTGGGGCGTGATGTTTGAGCCGATGGCGTCGCGGGCCTATTCGCAGCACCGAGAGGGCGTAACGCTTCACGAATTCGGTCTGCTCGCGCACCCGGAGCTTACGTGTTTCGGGGCGTCTCCCGACAACGTGAGCGAGATGGGCGTGATGGTGGAGTACAAGTGCCCCTACAAGCGCGCCATCACGGGCGACATTCCGTTTGAGTACCAGGTGCAAATGCAGGGACAGATGGCGGTGTGCGCGCTGACCGAGTGCGACTACGTGGAGTGCGGGATGGAGCGTATTATGTCGGCGGAGGCCTACATAGAGCGTCTGTCGGGTCACCGCCGGCACCACGGCGTCATTCTGGAATGGGCCGCGCCGTCGGGCAGCGACGCATTCTGCGGAGGCTACGATTACAGCGATGCTGATATGCTGCCGGAGGAGGCGGCCGAGTGGGCGAAGCGCACGATTCGCGAAAGCGCGCCTCGGCGCGTCCAGGCGATTATTTACTGGCGGCTCAAAGTACTCCACATCACTCGGGTTTATTTCAAGCCGGCGTTCTGGAATGACCTCGTGCCGCAGATCATCGGATTCTGGGACGACGTCGTGCGCGGGCGTGAGGAGGCCATTGCGGCGGGACCGGTGGCGATCGCGACAACCGCGGCGGCGGCAGGTGGCGGTGCTGGCGGCGCCGGAGCGGAAAAACAAAACGGAAAGAAGTACTCTTTCCTGGAAGACTCGGACGCGGACTAAGCCGGGAATGTCTTATTTTTTAGAAACGCGGGCTCTTTTTGGTTCACGAGATATCCAAAGATAAAGGTAGATTTCACCACTTTATCCACGTTCTTGTTTGCCTCATTCGTGGGGCCGAGGCAAGTACTGTTATAGGGATGCGTCCCCGTCGCGCAGCCGCAGAACATAGGGTAGGTAGACGATGTTTGGGGGCACATCATTTTACACATCTTATCGCGGCTGCGCAGAGTCTGAATGCTCACGTAGCCGCCGCTGACGGATTGAACCGGCAGTTGGTAGAGGTTCATCGGCTGCGGCAGGCGTTGCCGGCGTGCGTTATAGCCGGTGTAGACGATGTAAATCGTGACGTAAATCGGCGGAGGCATTTCGCCAGGTGCCGTCGCTTTCATAATATTGTAAGGTTTGAGGAGGTAATCATTCACTGTGAATTGGAGCGTCATCTCGCGGCCGCTAGGGTCACGGTAAAACGGCGCCTGAGTAATAAAGGCATACACTGGCCCGCGAATGATATCACCCGGAAGACGCTTTTGGGTGTCCAGGACCTCTTGGACAATCTTGCTCTTGATCTCGTCACCGCTGAATGTTAGCGTTTTGATTTCGCTGAAAAGCACGCCGATGCGGCGCAGGCCGGCGCTGAGGCGGTTTGTGCCATCGGCGGGAAACTGGTAGCAGTCGCGGGCGTGAAGCACGTCGTCGCGATCGTCAATGACGTCGCGAGCGGCGTAAATCTCTTTATCAAATGCCGCTTGGTCTGTCGCAGAATGAAAAATGGCGGTGGTGCTGGTTCCGGTACCGCGCGGAAGTGTCATATTCGCGGAGGCGAATCCTTCGGCGCCCGCACCGTTAATGCGGTGTTTGGGTACTAGCAAAAATGCTGAAATGACAAGAAGCAATACGAGTATGAGTGGTTTAACTAGATCCATTGTGACCTTCCCTCTGTAATCCAGTGAGATTATTTCGGGTTTTGTTGAAAAATAATGGGCGATGCCGACGAGAGTAACGGGGAACTAGGCGGAGGCGGTTACCGTCGGGGGCGTGGGCGTGGGCGTGGGCGTGGGCGCAGGCGGGGGCGGGACGGTGGAGGTCGTCAGATCGTACGTGATTTTTTTGAAGATGGAGTCGCCGGCGACGGTGAGTTTGCCGGAGACGGAAAGGTCACCGGTAATGTTTACGCCACCGGTGGTGGGGTCGGCGGTCAGGGTGGCGCCGACGGAGCCTGTGGGGGCGCCTGGGGCTTTTAGGACGAGTTTGCTGACGGTGACGTCGCCGTTGGCGGAAACCATAATCGCCTCGGAAGCGTTGTTTGCGGTGGAAACGCGCAGCAGAGGATCCGCCGAGGAGGCGCCACGAATCTCCACAGTGGCGCCTGGGGCGTAGTTCTCGCCGCCGAACGCCGTGCGGTTCGCTTGAACGCTCAGGCTCTTCTCGGGCTGCGCAGAAAGCATAGGGGCGGATGCAGCACCGCCTGCGGTGGTCTCGGAAAGCGTCTGGTATAGCGAAAGCCCGCCGATGACCGCGGTCGGGCCGTCCAGCTGAATGCCCTTACCGTCCACAAGAGGCGTCAGGTAAGTGTGCCCGTCGGCCGAGGGGAATTCAAGGCACTTCGGGGCGACGCCGGGGGCGGACGGAGGGGCGCAAAAGCGCGCTGCGGTGCGGCCACCGCCCGGGGCGAGGTCGCGCGCCGTCATACCGCCCATAAAGCTCGTGTGGCGCATCAGTTCAGCGTTGGCGCCCGGAGCACCGGGCAGGTTCAGAATACTGAACGACGGAGGCGGCGGAGAAAACGCGCCGCCGGTAGACTGCATCACTGGCTCGTTGCTGCTGAAACGCACAAAGGCGTCCAGACCGCTCATTGTGTTAGAGTATTGGGTGTTTAGCGTGGACAGGTTGGACGACTGCTCCGAGGTGCTTTTTGTGAACGTGTTGTAAATATCCTCATTCACGGTGTTCACCTGATCCACGACGTATTTCAGGTTGCCGAGGCGGTCCGTCTTCTCGGTTTGCAGGCTGCGCTTTGTCGTATCAAGATCCGCGGCGTTTTCCTCTTTGTGGAGGTAGTAATCGCGCAGGACGTAGACCAGTACGCCAATCAGGATGAGAAGGACCAGTAGCATTATGATAATGCTAAATCCCTCCATTCTTTTGGTCGCGGGAAGCTGCTGCTGCTGTATCTACTATAATTAACATTAATTAAAAAAATCGTCGTCTTCACCATCGTTTTCGTCATCGTTGGAGGCACCGCGGCGGCCGGCGACGGGGGGTGCACTAGACTCGTCGGAGGAGTAAGGGCTACGTTTTTGAATATTAATTACTTTTCTAACGTTTGCGTCGTCGGCGGCGTCATCGGCTTCCACACCGGCTCCGAGGCGGCCAATGCCTCCGAGGAAGTCCACCGCGGGTGACTTTGAGTGCGACGGAGGCGATGGGGCATCGGCGTCCAATGTTTTTAGTACGATTTCCGGGGGTGGCGTAAGGCGGGTGCCTCCGGTGCGCGATTTTTTAGGAGCGCCGCCTTCAATAACCTCAGCGGGATCCTTTGGGGAGGCGTCGTCGTCGTCGGCGTCGGCGTCGGCGGCGTCGTCGTCGTCGTCGTCGGCGTCGTCGTCGGCGTCGGCGTCGTCGGCGGCGCCTTCGTCCTCTGCGTCTTGGCACGCGGCTTCGTCGCCGAGGTCACATTGTTCGGCGAGATCGTCTTCGTCCGGTTCCTCTTCGGGCTCTTCTGCGTCGTCGGCGGTGGATCTGTCCAATACCGGAATGGAGTTGGACAGACCGAGTGTGACGCCGCGCGGGTCGTCGTCGTCGTCGGCGCCTCCGGAAAGGGCGGCGGCGTCGTCGGCGGCGTCGTCGGCGGCGTCGTCGTCGGCGAAGGGCAGTGCGCCTGGGAGGGAGGTGTCGCTGAGGCGGGCTTGAATGCCCATTGCTTCCAGTTCTTGGACGAGGAGCTTGAAGGCGTAGGGTGTCTGGACGATGACGGGGTCGCTGTTTCCACACGAGCCGCAGGGAGCGGGTGAGAGGGACACGGCGGCGCGAGGGGTATTCGCGGTCATTGTTCCGCAGTTGCGGCAGACGGTCCAGGCGTATTTATCGGAACGGTCCAGAAGGGTTTCTTTTGTAAACTGAGAGATGCCGTGGGAGAGCAGCACATCGCGCTCCATTTCGCCGATGCGTAAGCCACCGTTTAAGCTGCGACCGGATGTGGGCTGGCGCGTCAGCTGATCCCGAGGACCCGTTGGGCGCGCGTGGACTTTATCGGCCACCATATGTTTCAGGCGCAGGTAATACGTTGGTCCCATAAAGATCTCGGTCTGGATCTGCTCGCCCGTGCGACCATTATAAAGGATCTCGTTGCCGTGACGCTCAAATTTAGAGGCGGCTAGGCTGTCGTAAATCGCCTCTTTGTCAAAGGGCATAAACACCGTCCCGTCGCCGACTTGTCCTTGAATCGCGCACACTTTGGCGAAGACGCATTCCACTAAGTGAGCGATCGTCATACGAGACGGAAAAGCGTGGGGATTGATGATGAGATCGGGAATGACGCCGTCTTTGCTGAAAGGCATCGCTTCGGCGGGCAGGACCATTCCGAAGACACCTTTCTGAGCGTAGCGCGAATTGCCGCACCACACCGCGCGACCGTTGCGGCGGACGTAAACCGTGCCGTGGGTCTCGGGCGTCTCGCAGCAGTATACTTTACCGGCGTAATCGGTCCAACGAAGGCTGCCGGACTCGGTCAGGGCATCGTGGGAGACGACGACGGTATTTTCGGCGTCGCCGCGGTGAATTGCGACCGTGTAGAGTGAGCTGGCATTTGAGACGGACGTCCAAATCGTCGCGCTGTGCCCTGCGTGAAGAGCGAGCCGTTGAAGGTCGTCGGCGAGAGATTTATACGACGTCATAATGCTGTCCGGTTGGCCGAGGATGGAGATCGCCGACATTTCGTGGAGGAGCGCGTCGGCTTCGGCGATCGTAAGGTGCCATACCCACGTCGGGAGACCGTCTGCGAGGCTGGACCGCCAGTGAATATTCGCGAGGTCTTGGAACGCCGCGGCATTCGGGGATCTGTCTGTGAAAAGCGTCGTAAGCGCGTTTTTGCGGTGAATGAGGGTCGTTCCGGCGGTGTCGCGGGCCTCAATGAACTCGGCGTTGGCCGTTGGGCAAAGGGACTCGGATTCGGAGGGGAGCGAAGACATCGGGGTGGTGGACCACGGCGAGATATCGGTGGCTGTGTTTGCGGGCCCCGCGCGCTCCACGAAAAGACGGTGGTTGGGTGTGACGCAGAGGTTGATTTCAGGCGTTTCTAGGGTGTACATTTTGCCCGTGTAGTCGTAGTTGTAAATCCGAAGGGGGGCCACGTATTCCAGGGCGCCGTCGGAGCGCCGAAGGCTGGCCACTTGATCGTCTTCGCGAAGGCTGGCCCAGAAGATCCAACCACGGGTTGTCAGGACTTCCGTCGCCGAGTCGTAGCAGCAGCTCTTGTCGCCGAGCTCGGG
>Ga0209768_10000857_pt1 | contig 19912 bp, 7 predicted proteins | sample LauGreSBDMM110SD_3_FD_187564 | JGI IMG/M metagenome (GOLD analysis project Ga0209768, IMG submission 187564) | Freshwater lake microbial communities from Lake Michigan, USA - Sp13.BD.MM110.SD (SPAdes) (version 2) | ecosystem: Environmental > Aquatic > Freshwater > Lake | place: Lake Michigan... | reverse complement strand
ATGATCCAACCTCTGCTGCGATCTCTTGCTATCCCTAACAACATCACGGCGCTTGCCTTTACCATGCTTTGCGAGTACTATAATCTGATAAAGGTGCAGCCTGTAAAACCAAAACCAAAGGTAGAGACCGAGGAGACCAACGCGGCCGAGGAGACTTATGAGGCCGAGGAAACCGAGGAGGCCGAACCGGCCGATAAAGTAACTATTGTGAACTTTGACATGGACGAGACTTCATACTTTGGCGAAGAGTACCTAATGCCTCGACGCAATGAATAGCCGCGCTTTGCGGGATTATTTTTAACAAGGCCTTTTCTGCTCATACGTTAGATGTTGCCCCGCTCGCAACCTTGGTCGACCTCGGGATCAGGGGACACGCATGCGGGGCTTTTTGAAGATATTCAAACAAGGGCCTTACAATCAGTCTCTATTGGCCAAGCCGCTGGCAAGATCGCGATAGGAAAACGCAACAACTTCATGGGCGTCGAAGCTTGCAAAGAGGCCCGTAATGTCAACGACACAGTGGCAATCGGCTTTCAAGCCGCATCCACCGCAAGTGACGTGCAATTCAGTGTGTACATCGGAGCCTACGCGGGTGCACGGGCATCCGGTGGGGACGAGTCGGTCTTTGCAGGCTACCGCAGCGGCGAGTTCAATCGCGATGGATCCGGCCTCGTTGGAATCGGCGCATACACATTTCGCGAGAACGTCGCTGGATCCTACTCAGTCGCCACCGGATACCGTGCGATGGAGCGATGCCTCGATGGCGACTACAACGCAGCTCACGGCGCATTCGCGTGCCAAGACCTCCGATCGGCGCGTTATGTCACGTCAATGGGCTACATGTCCGGACGCGCCGCAGCACGAGCAGACTCATCTTGCTATTTCGGAGCATTTGCAGGTTATAGTAATGTCGATGGGCAGGATAATGCCTTCTTTGGCTTCCGATCGGGCGAACAAGTCCAAGGAGGGTTCAATTGCGCATTCGGCCCTGGCTCGCTTCAATTTGCATCGAATGCAACCTCTAACATCGCCATCGGACCAAATGCCCTTGCAAATGGCATTAATGCTACTTCATCCATCGTAATAGGAATCAATGCTGGCCTCGCGAACTCAAAGGGATCGCAATCTGTCATCATTGGTGCAGAAGCGGGCGCAGACGGCCAAGGGTCCAATACTGTGCTCATTGGATACAATGCCGGCCGAGCAGCAGTTGGATCATACTCTGTCGCCATCGGAGCAAGTGCAGCCTTGGCCGCAGCAGCAGACTTTGCCGTGATCATTGGCGCAGATGCAGGCAACAATCTTCGCATTGGGCGCGGAAACGTGCTCATTGGCAACGGTGCAAACCCATTCTTTGAAACAAACTATAATGGAATCGCCATAGGATCCAGCAACACATTCACGAGCGACTACGGCATCGCAATCGGCAATGAAATCCGAAACCAACGTGCAAACTCTATCTTGATCGGGTACGACCTCGAATCTGATGCAAACAATAGTGTTGTTCTCGGAAATAACATTCTATTGCAATCCGTCATCTTCTTTCGCGATCCACTTGCCGCCGGCTTCGAAGAAACCGTCATTGCCGATGCTTCTTTGAAAATTGGTGCAAGTAATATCGTCTATCCGAGACTGGATACATTCGCACGCGCCGGGGTTGTTACATCGAACATAAGCGACAATGGCATAGGACCCGTGACTCCAACAATGGGTTATGATCTTCGCTTCGCTGTCCCGAGCTATACTATTGCACAAGGCGCGTTTTATGCCATAGAATCAACTGCAAACCTTGGCGAAAGCATTCTAGAAGCGGATATCATACCTGAATCATCGCTCACTCTTTCAAATGTAAGCAACCCACCGCTTTCCTATGGCCTCAGTTCATATACACTGAAACACTCGGCTACCGCGTCTTTTACACCAGCGCCGGGGTCTCCGGCGTCTTCGACGCCATTCACGCTCAATGTACTTGGATTTGGATGTAATGTTGCAGCTGTCCCCATTGCTGTCGCAAAACGCATCAGGCGATCCCAGTACCCCGATACTTCAAAGACACTCACGCTGTCATCGAGCCCCTTTGCGCCCCCCGCTGCAGATACGGCATTCTCTGCGGCCACATGGCAGCCTATTGCGTACTTGGCCGACGATGGCCTTCCGCCCCAAAACTTACCCACAGGATCGTGCCAACAAGAGTATTTCGTAATAGATGCTCCGCGTTTTGGAAAACTAGCTTCAACAAAAGTGATTCAACTTTCAAACATTGCATACACACGGCTTCCCGAAAGCGCCTTCGCAACTGCTGATCAGCTCACGATTTGCCCTGCACTTCGCATTACAGACGACCTTGGCGTGTCCCATCGTGTCACTGGGGCCCGCAATCTTGCCCTTGAGCTCTCATTTGCCCCAACGCCAAGCGCGCGCCTTTTCACTAATAACGAAATCGTGTTGACCAGCACAACGCCAAATGCGATCCCGGTCCCGATTCAGTTCGTGAGCATCCCCGAGTTTCCTGCGAGCAGCGTTGTAACTATTACGTCTCTCGATGAAAACCTCATCCTTGTCATCGATGGCGTAGAATACAATGGCGTGAGCGGGGATCTCCCGGTACTTCCGAGTCTTTCTTACTCAAATTCACTAGGTATCAAAGCCGGTGCAGGCGCAACAAGCGCAACGGTTGCAGGCACTATAACCTATAATGGTACGGATTATACATGGTCGGTGAATGTCTCAATTGCCCAAGAGTCCCTTTTGGCGGCAGCTGCATTGCCCGAAGATCCGCAAGCATCTAATGTATTCGTTGTGAAGGAGCCATTGTATGGAAAGCTCGATGGGGTATCAACGTACACAAGAACAAACCCTTTTGCGATCATGGCCGACTCTGCAGATGTTGTCATATTCGACGAAGCCACCAACGCTTCCCGAGATGTCGCGCTTACATTTCCTGCACCACCGATCATATTTACATCCGAGTTTACGACGGCACTGAACACTTATGCGCAAGTAACGGAAGCCCCGACCCTTGCATATTCACTCGAGGGTGTCAGCTACATCACTAAATTTGTTAGTAATATAACAATTCTAAATACTCAAACCTATGATCTTAACAATTCGCTAATATCGTCCACAAGCACATCGAACTCCAATGTGATCATAAATTACAATCCAAGCGAATACTATTACACACGAACCTCAAACTTGTCCATTTCGAGCAATTTAGATATAACGAGTGGACCCGATGGGCTTCTTTACACCCTTGTATTCAACACCATCACGAGCAACATAGGCCCGGGCCCGACATCAAACATTGTTGTAAGCCCTCAGGTTACGAACACGAGCGATCCGGTGCCACAACCGGAATACCCCGGACTTTCTTCAAACATCACTATTACCTATGACCTCGACATCGTTAAAAGCAATTTTCAAGCCGTGAGCATTGTAACCAATCGAGTCGTATCGGAGCTGAAGACCAACAACTATGTTGCTAGCCTGAATTCGGAGCCCATGTACACTTCAATCATTCCAAAGACGGCTTTAGCTACTCCCGAAACTGTATCGACGGCATCGCCGATAGTGACAACAATCGGCCCATTATTTGATGTTTCGAGTAACTTGTTGCGCTCGTACACGTACCAAGTTAAGGAGCCAGTCGTTCCCCTAAACCGCAACTACTTCTCGCTCCCTGTGCCTGGTATCCTAATCACCAACAAAGCCGGTGGCTTCATCGAAAAGAATGTGGGACCGGTGTCGTCCGTGACTCAAACTACAATTAATTCGCGATTGGCATGGGTCCGGTTAGCGAACGAGTATTCGGGAGCCTCATTGGCCTTTAACGGCACGAGCATCAATGTGACTCGGTCGACAATTTCAACTTCAAGTGGCTCTCCTATTGTTATAGAGTTGAATCTGTCTCAGCCGTACACAGACAGCGTAAGCGTATCAACTATACTCACCGCGGCCAACCTGACGCTTACCGCCCCTGCACTTGCCACAGGGATCCAAGTAATCGATGTGCTTAATGGATCATTCGGTGCATCGACACGACCCCTGATAGCAGACGGCATCTACCAAGTGACGGGCGCGTATCCCTCGGACACATTGCGATTCTTCTACATCGATGATGAAAACAATGCAATTTCTGCAATTTATACCATTAACATGAATTTCATACGGCGCGCAAACACAAGCAAGGGGCAAGATCTCAACATAGGTCTTTCATCGAACTATAATCCACGATTATCGAGTGCTTTCTATGCGTCACAGCCGGGGCTAAATGACTCTGAATTAAGAGCCACGACATCGGGCGGTGCAACGAATCCATCTTCCTTTACAATGGCGAGCTTGCTTGCCGGAGAGGTCTCGATTATAGGAGCACCGGAAAGCATTTCATATGAGTTGCGCAATGATCTTACTAACACCGCTATAGTGAGTGGATTATCATACCCTCTAAGGAAATATGACCACGCTTCTTGGCCGGACCCTATTAGCACCCCTGCCGAGATTCGCATACAAGCCATTGGACCTGAGATCACACCAAGTGTGACAAAGCATGGCGCATTCTGGTCCGAGTTCAATAAGCGATCAATCATCGGAGCAGCGCCAAACGCGCTCAATGTTATTATAAAGGACATTCCACAAGCAAAAGGATTCCTATGGTCGAGCGCGACCAGCGCGACAAGCGCGACCGCCTTGGCGAGCAAAGTGGCATACTCGAACCTTGATGCAAGTGCTCGTTCTCTTGTATTTATCCCGCGAACACCTGGCCCCGGCGGCCTTTCTAACGTGACCGCAAACATGCAATTCGAACTCAGCGGGCGCGTGTCTCCCATGTACCCCGTGGTAATCAAGAATTACATAAGCCGCTTCCCAGACACGTCTTTCCAATCCGAGCCAGCGGCCATTCCACGGAGCATTGGATTAGTGTCTGATGGTTGGACATGGACAACGACGCCGACGACGTCGACGCCGACATGGCGCCTTGCCCGGGGCACCGAAGAACTCTTCAATGGCCCATGGTCAATTGCCGAGCCATTTAAACCCATAGTGCGAAACAACACGAACACTAATTACCAATTTACTATTGATCAAGCGGATCGATTCTCTATTACGGTCCCTGCGACCCCGGCCGCCGTGGTGGCCTACTACTACTACGTTTCTCAACCACCAACACATGGCATCATCGCGAAGTCCACGGCACCTGGTGTTCCCATTGTGTCATTCGCATCCGGTGATCAAGTCTATTACCAACACCTCGGGTCCGGTACGGCCAGCGCGGCGACGGACACTTTCGAATTGCGCTCCGCCCCAAATCCCTATGAGCTTGGAGTAGGAAAAACTACATACAGTGTTACAATACGCCCTCTCCCGATCATCACTCGCAATGACATAAGTAGCGTCTTTTACACATCCTCTGCAATAGCCCTTGCGACACAGCAGTCCCTCTTCACCAATATGACCGTCAATGTAACGGATCCGGCGTCTTCTCTTATAGTCACAGGTTCGCAAGGTCTGAACTTTGTAGGCCTAGTGGGCCCGCGTGTAGTAATTACGGGGAACAATGCCCTTTATGCACTAACTCAAACAAATTTGACCGATTACTCTTTCGATCTCGCACCGGTCGCACAAGCAGCCAATGTAAATGCACTAAGTACATACGACGCTTACAATGGGCTCTTCATTTATAGGTACGCTGTTCGACTCAATCAATTTAATAGCTCGAACATACTAAGCCTTCCACAACAACCCACCATGCAAAATGTATCATATAATCTAAACTCCAATCTCTTAGGATACGACAACATACAAGATAAGATCGTGAAGATCGAGTTCCAAGTACAACCTACCCAGCCTTTCGCGGCCTCGGTAGATGCAACGGCATTCTTGAGAACATATGAGTTCACGTTCATGCTAAAAACCCAAGATGGATCAGTGCTCTTTATGCGAGAGTTCACAGAAAATGATGGTCTCCTATTCGATAATTGGAATACTATAACATTTTTGAACATAGATGCGGCGGCCGATAATGTTGCGACCCTTTCGATCAATGGTGTTGGGGCCGTGACCGGTACCGGGCCCGTGAGCTTTGCCTCGCTTGGAGAGATCGCCATCGAAATGAACACACGCGCGCCCAAGAACTTTATAGAAAGCACCATCTTCACACAAGAGTTCGGCGGGCCCGGGGGTCTCAATGGCACATTTAACCTGACGAACTATCGCACCGAACTGTTGTACCGCAATTTCGAGGTAACAGCAACCACATACACGGCCGATGAGGTCCAGACCGATATTCACAACATCATTATTGGGAAGGACATTATCGTACGCGGTTCTGACAACATTTGCATGGGCAATCGCTTCCGAACATCAGGTCGCAACTCTATTATCTTCGGAAATGACATCGGTGAATCAAAGAATAGCATTGGCGCGGAGATCAACGATGTGTACGAGAGCATCATTATAGGAACGCAATCCTTCCAGAACTCGATCGTGCGCGATGTCATTGCAGTCGGCCGCAACATCCTAAATGATTTGTCCGCAGCACCGCTCACCCGCGTATCGGACTTCTTGTCAAAGCGCCCTGTTCTCATTGGGAATGACATCAGCGTCGAAACCATCGACTTCCACGTAAATATCGACAACACATTTCTCAAAACGGATGTCGGAAGCAAGCAGATCTATCTTGGTGTGAAAGGAGAAGCGGTGGCTGTCGGCTATGACACAAATGCCCAATTGCCGGTGGGCGGTATTTACACACGACATCATATCGCGACCCCTCGCGTGGTGATAGAATGCACAAGTGGCACCAATGCCACCCTAGAAGGTGATGTTGTTACAGTTATTGGGGTTAACAACACTTACGAACCAATTCCAATCGTAGAATCAATAACCAGTGCAAATGGCACTTTGCCAGGTGTCTTTGTATTTGGCATAGCGCACATCGTGAGCGGATCCACGGTTTTTGTTACTGTTAGCGGACTCCAAACTCTCGCGATGGACGCAATTCCAGTGGATTCGACACCCGGGCGCATGATATACGTGAATACGAGCGGTGGCCTCACCAGCGAAGGCACTGGCGCCCTTGGTGCTCTTGGTCGCTTAATACATGGCACAACCATCTTCGTGAATCCAGCGAAGGTATAAAGGATAGGGACCGTTTTTCTAATTAGATAGCAGGGTCGCACGCATGCCAGTGAACAGCGTGTCGTACAGTCGTTACAAACCAACAGAACTTGTCATCCATTCTTTGGGGATTGGCGTGTCCAGTAATACAAATGAAAACCTTGGTTTATCGGGCACACAACACCTAGTGGTGGGGGAGACTCTCGTAGGAAATCTTAAAAACTATGGGCTCATCGTCGACAAACAAGGCATTGCCATCAACTCGACCATCCCAAATCGCACAGCCTTTAGCAATGAATACGCACTTGTGGTGGAAGGAAACATGTTCGTCAGAGGGAGTATTACGGCATGCAACTATCTAGGTGGCACAGGGGTAGGAACGGGCACGGGCGGCACGGGTGGCGGCACGGATAGCATTTGGGAGTCGACAGAGCTCTCGAGCATTGGGGTGAATGGCATCTATTTCCCAGGCAAGATCACCGTCGGCAATTTGGGAACATTTGCCGTGGCATCCAACAATGCGCATGCCGTGAATGTAGTCGAATCGGCCAATAGCAGTATTGATAACATCCAACTCAACATCAACAACACACAAAATGCCATCTTGCGAATGGGTGTCCTCGGCACAGCCGAAGAGTCGCCGGCCGTCATAAACACTGGCGCGGGCACGGGCCTCGAGATTCACATAGGGCGCGATCAAGCTTACTTTGAAGAAAGATACGCCGGTGAAGAAATCCCCTCCTATGGCACAGTGGCATCGAACGCACCGCATCTCATATTCGACTCCGTTGGCAACGTGGGCATTCATACAAGCATTATTCCGCCTCGATCATACGAGCAATCCCTTGGCGTCAGCACTACAAATGGGGTGATCTTTCCAACTGTTTCGGAGCCTATGAGCCTCGATGTCAACGGTTCGCTCATGGCCAGCAACATTCTGATTTGGGACTATCAAGCTCAAGAGAATGTTAACATCGATCGCCTCTATGTCCGCCGCCTCGGACTTACATACAATCCGGATCAGGTAATTCCTGGTTCATTCGCACCAGGAAACTACATATTCCAAGACAAACTGTCAGTAAACGGCCCCATCGACCCCGGCTATGATCTGACCGTGAATGGCGATGCAATCATCAAGAACAATTTTCGCGTCGAAGGAAAGTCGGAGCTCACAAGCGTCAATGTCTTCGAGTCCATTATGTTCGATGTCGCCTCGTTTTGCAATGACATCTTCGTGCACCGCGATGCCATCATTCGCGAAAGCATTCGGCTCAAGGGTGGGATGTTTATAGAAGTTCCGGACGGGCCTAATGCGATGTCTTGGTGCAACATTCAGTTCACGGTTGCCAATGCGGACTATTCAAACATCAACATATACGGTGCAGGGATCACTACACCAGGCCGCATGGGCGTGGGCATTAACCCGGGCTTCGATGAAGTCAATAATCAGTTTGTCGTGCGCAAACGCGACCGGGATCTCTTTGAACTCGAGCTCTACGACAAAGGGTCCCACGATGTCATGCACAAAGCGGCATATATAGGACATCCTCTCACCTCGGAAGAGCGCATTGCCGACGGATCGCTCGTGATTGCCACACCTGGCGCATTTGACCCCGATTTCAGTTATAGGATTGCCGGTCCGGCTCCTCAGAACATTTACATGTACCCGGGGGCGTATAGGCATGGCGCGTGTAACTACATTGTGGGAGATACCACACCACCGGTTCTGAATGCGCACCACACAAAGCGCGTGGGCATTCTAACATTCGATCCCGTCTCCACACTCGATGTTCGAGGGTCCATGGCAATCTCCGGGACCATCTACAAGATCCCCGATGGCGCCGTGGCCATTGAGGCCTCTACGCCGAATGTTGGCTTTTGGCTCGAGCAAAGCTATGCCGCTGTAACATCCGCAGAGGGCTCCTTCCCAGCATTCCGCGGCATCGAGTACACGAATTCCAATGCGCCTTATGTGGGCATTCACACGGACCCTGATCCCCGATACGGTGTGACGGCCGCACGTGGAATCAAGAGCTCCGACGGCTTTTTCACGGCTGATCACCGCCGCATGGGAGATTGGATTCATTCCGCGTACTCGTCAAACTTGAATGCCGGAGACGCAATGCGATGGGCCCCGATCTACACTTTGGCGAATGTGGGCATTGGGATCACAGCACCCACTACCGCCACCCTCGAAATCAAAAACCCGCGCGCGGGCCCCACAAAGATGCGACTCATTCGAGGAGACCAAACGAACACTACGGCAATTGAGATGGGCAGCGTGGCATCCCCATGGGCTCTTTCGGCAAACACGGATACCAACCGCTTCGCTCTCGATTACGGCGGTCATGTTTCGCTCTTTTCACAGTACAATACGATCCTTGGGCGCCCTCAGCTCGTGGCAGGAAGCAACATAGGTGTCTTAACTTCCACTCGTAATCCGAAACAAGATGCGGTCTTCACGGTCGATGGTCACGTAAGTGTCGTGGGGGACGTGTATGCGAGCAACGTGCACGTAAGCGGGGCCTACTATTCCAACGGTATATTCATGGTCAATGAAAACTTGGCACAAGGCGAAGCTCCTACTCTAAATAACGACGATGTGTTCATATCGGGCAAGAGGGTCATAATGATGCCCAATGAAGGCGTCATGATTGGGAACAGGGGCGACAGTGATAATGACACTACCATCGCCCTTCGTGTGTTTCAAAGCCAAACCAACATAAACACACTTGCTCGCTTTAGCACCAATAGCATAAATGGGTTGCTCGAAGTAGTCGCAGGTGATCGTACACTTAAATTTGGATTCCTTGAAAGAAATAATGTCCCAAGCTTCGCATTCATGGACAAAAACAATATACCATACCTATCTTTCAATGCCGACACGACGGATAAGTATGTTGGTTTCAACGTTGCGACGGGACAAACTCCGAGCGCATCTTTGCATGTTCAGAACTCCACGACGGGATCGAACATGCTTAAGCTCACCCGATTTGTCGAAGGATCTGATATCTCGGCATTTGCTCCAGAGATCGAATTGCAAAAGATCGTCAATTTGAGCACAGAGCAACAGGATTCGAGCTGGATCATCCGCGGCCCGAATGCGAGCTTCCAGCAAAAGCTCTCGTTCGACTATGTCCAGCAAAATACAGGCAGTGCAGTCACGCGTACCGAGGTATTTTCTCTATCATCAAACGGTTGCATCGGCCTCGGCACACCTACCCCTGAGTTTGCGATTGACATAGTTGGCACCGGAAAGCGCGGGTCCATTCGCATGTACAACACCGCAGAGGACCCTCTGCCTCAGCTCATCTTCCAATCGGGCCCATCGAATGCCTTTGGTGCCGATTCCTTGACGGACTACCGCTTTTACTCTTCCAACAATGAGTTTGTCTTTGACATGCAGAATGACACTTTATACAAAGAGATCCTGCACATCGACCGAAGCGCGCATGTGGGCATCAACACGCTTCCGGCCGCGGAGTACGCCTTGAATGTGGGAGGTGCGATCAATGTCCAAGAGGGTTTCTTCATCGACGGGACACCTCTATTCTCCGAGAGAGGTGTGAATTTGTATGCTGACAACCTCTACTTGCGCCCGCGGCCGCTCGAGTACGGAGGCGTCGTGGTCAACTACAATCAACCAACGAGCAACTTGTTCTACATCGTCAGCGGCCGGGACGCGAATATGCTCACGCTGGACTCCATCTACGATGAATCGCAAATATACTTTCGTACCCGGCGATCCGATACGGCCCCCATGTACTTCGATGTCGGTCGCATGGGCCTCAGCAACAACGCATTCGCATGGTCCTTCAAAGCAAATGCGGGTGGTGATCTTTACTTCCCTGCTACCGACACGGGCTATATCAAATCGATGGTTGTCACGACCGATGGCATTAGCTTGCTCGAGCCAGGAACGGGGATTACGATCGGTGACTCAGTGCGCATGAAAGACACGAGCTCCGGACTTGTAATCGATTTGTATGATGAAACTGCCGAGGTAAAAGGATCGCTCCAGGTCAATTGCAATGTTACCGTGCACGACATGACCTTCCCGTTCAGCCAAGTGACTTCAGAGGATGCAGTAGATGCCGTCTTTGTTGTTCGGCCCACGGGAGCCGGTGCCGGCACTGGTCTGGGATTGACAATGACGAGCAATGGGTACGTAGGCGTGAACGTAAACTCAGGTGCTCCCCCGGTTGTTGACTTCCAAGTGGGCAATGACATCTTTATGAACTCTAATCTTGGTCTTGGAACTTCGAACCCTCAGACGCCGCTTCATGTCATCGGCCTATCGACCTTTGCAGGATCCCTCATGCCAGAGACAGGAATCACATACGACCTCGGTGCCTCAAATATGCGGTGGCGTGATCTGTACCTGTCGAGTGGCTCCTTGGACATCGATGGCACGCAGGTCTCGCGGGATGGCATAAACCTTGGTGCGGACGGTGCATTACGTGTTCATGACGAAGCGACCAACGAGCTCCGTGCGATGGTCATGAGCCAAGTGATCTTTAATGACATCAACGCGCTGAAGATACGGCCATCTGTGGAGGCCGATAACACCAACTCGCCTCTTGTGTTCACGATGTCCAACATGAACGGCGAGACACTCACCTACCAGCCTGTCGTCAAATCTCCTGTATCAGACGGCACGGGCTTCGGGATAGAAACACCCGAGGCCATGTTGCACATAGTCGCGCCAGCAAGGACGTCGTTCCCGACGCTCATTCTTGATCATTTAGGAACAAGTAATACGCACGTGGTTGAGGTGCGCGTCCACGGCTCGAATGTAACACAAATGGATCGCGATGGCAATCTCACTCACCAGAAGGATCTCAATGTCACAAATGCGAAGCTCCAAGTGACACCGAGCTTCGTGGTGGATGCACGGACCGCGGCGAACGAATACACCCAAGGGATCGAGCGTGTCGGCAACGTCGTGCGCTTTACTCCTTCGCAGAGCTTGACGTTTGCAAACCAAAAAGTATTTTATTACTCGAGCAACCACGGAGGCATGGCTGGGGCCGCAAGCCTGTCCTTTGTAACCCCACAAGCAACAGAACAAGCCTCGCTAGGAAGTGCGACAGACGACATTACGATTACCGTAACTGTCCAAAGCGTATCCGGCACTCCCAAGTTCTTCTTGAATGGCGTTCAAACGCCCGAGTTCTTTGTGCTTTACACGAACCGCAAGTACGTCTTTGATCAATCCGACTCGACCAACGCCGGGTATATCCTACGCCTTGCCACTGATAGCGTGAACAACACGGAATACACCACAGGAGTGACGTATGTAGGAACGCCAGGTGCGGCAGGTGCATACACTGAGCTCTTGACGACGTATGCGACACCCAAAGATCTCTATTACTTTAACCCGGATGTTGACGAGATGGGAGAGCCGGGTACGTTGAAGGTTCGAACCGAGTTCCGCGTGACCGTCGCAAACGGCAAATTCTACATCGGCGGAGTGCTCACCCCATCGCTCGTATTAATCACGGGTCAAGCCTACGAGTTCAATCAAACGAATGAAACAAACATCGGCTTTCCTATGTCCTTCTCGACGGTTCGCGATGCCGGGCGCTTCTTTGATACTAAGTTTGAGGCGACTTTCTCGAATGTAGTGACATGCTTGGACGACGTGGCCATAAGCGGCGATCTAGATGTGGGCGGCAACATACGTAACTCGGGCAATGTCATAACATCGTCCGACATGCGGCTGAAAAAGGATATAATTCGGATCACTGGGGCGCTCGACAAGCTCGAGGCCCTCAATGGCTATACTTTCACAAAGGTGATCGGCGGCCAAGACGGCACGCGGCGCGATACTGGCGTTGTTGCCCAAGAGGTCCTCGCGGTTTTACCGGAAGCCGTCGAAGAGAACCCGACTACCGGCCTTCTCAGTGTGGCTTACGGCAATATGATGGGCTTGATGATCGAGGCGATTAAGGAATTGCGCGAAGAGGTCCGGGCCTTGGCCCTTAGCAAATAGCAGGCAATATAGCAGGCAATAATGGCCTAGATTAAATCACAATAGGCTTTTCGTGGCCCACGACCAGGCCGAGATTCACATGGACGGGGAAGCCGGCTTCGGCCAGGTTCTTGCAGAAAGACACATCCTCCGAGCACATATCGCGAATCACAATCGGCACAGGATCCGGTACAGTTCCATCGGCACCAGCCGGACCCTGGGCCATCGCATGGATCTCCTCTAGGGGACGGTGGAAGTAGGGGTACGAAAGAGCCTCAAGGGCCTCGCGACGAACGCACATAAAGCCCATGCCATTGTACGCAACTTCTAGGAACTTGAGGCCCGTTGTGTTGCGGTACTCCTCGACCTCGCGCGGGCTAATGAACTTGAAGCTCCCATTCTTTTTGTAATGCTCAATGTCCCAATCTTTCACACAAGCAAAGTTACCATCGGTCATTCGGTAAAGGCCAGACACAACTGGGTGGTGCTCGGCGTTATCAAGGAGTTCAACTATCTGCGACGGCGTAAACACAATGTCCGAGTCAATCGTTAGCCAGTAGTCATAGGCAAGGTTGGGAAAGGGCTTCTGCTCCGATCCCCGTAGAACATTAAGGCCAAGCGTCTTCATGCGCGAAAACGATACGAACGACGAGTATGCGGGGCTGATGACCACATTGTACCGGTTCGAATTCCAGAGAGCATAAAGTGATTGCACGAGGCTGATCACAAAGTTATCGCTGAACTGACGACCGGGGAGAGCAAGCACAACTGTCTTCTTCACAGGAGCCGCCGCCGACATTCTGTTATTCTTTGAATACTTAGGCTAGTATTTTTGTCTTTAAATAGACGCGGCCGCCGCGAAGCCGCGAGAGGCAATAGAATCTACGTCTCTAGTAAGGCAGGTATGGCGAATCGACGAGGAGAAGACATCCTTGGGTCGCATCCCGCGGATTTCCTAAGCACTCTCTCGAATACCGAGGTGCTCACAGTTGGATCCTATAGTTCCAATGGCTCTTACATGCGGTTTTATCAAGATAACAAGTATGATGAGAAACACGTCCTTTTCGGATACAGCAACGGCGGAGCGCGGCTATGGAGCGCAAACCAAGCCCCTGTGAAGCTTGACGTCCAAGGGTCCATCGCGACTTCCAATTTACGGAGCATCTACTCAAATGGCATCATCGATGTTACCGGGACGAGCTTTTACGGCGTTTCGAATCTCAAGATCACAGGTACAATTCTGAATGCGATAGGAAACCCGCTCAAGCTTGGCGGTGGCGGTGTGACGGATTTCGAAATTATCAGCGACGATGTAGCCGTGCTTGATCCCGACCTAGCGAGCATTATCAGCCCTACGATAATAAGCACGGGAGAGAAGAAGATATTCACGCTCCCATTCGGCAACACGGGCGTAGAGCCGGATCCCTTTAATCAAAAATTCATATATACGACTGGAAGCGACTACGACTTTGACGTATACGCATCAAACCTCGACGGATCCTGTAACATCCGCTCCTTCCAACAGTTATCACCCGGGATCCAAGAGTTCCAATACATCTGGACGACCGACAAGTGGTCATATGTGTCACAGGATCGAGGCGAGGCCGCATTGACCTCTTATGATATTGTGAGTGCAAACCAAACACTACTTACCGATGCGGTCTCATTTGATGATCATGTCTTATTCAATCTGAAATTGGTCACAGGAGCGCGATACCTAGTAAATGCCAACCTTCCTTTCGAAAACTATGGCAATAACGATCCGACCAGCGACACATGGGCGAATATCGGGCTTTACGAGGGGACCGTGCCGGTTTCATCGAATGCGTACATCCAATCGGTTCCATTCAAGACCATGGGTCTGTCCTCGGGCAATAGTGTGTCGATCAACTTCTTAGTGGATATGACTGAGCAGCCCACGCAAAACTACAACATTTCTATATTCGGTGGCGATGGCGACGCACTCCAGTTCAGCGCAAGTGCCCAGCTCAGCGTGATCACTCTTGTGACATCGCGTGGGCTTGGTTCGCATGATAAGGCCATCGTGCGCCGCAGCATTCAATGCAATCCTCTGAAGCTCGTCGAGACCATTGCCGTCGACAAAACCGTGTTTGTTTTGTCGATCGAAGGCAACTTCCAGACAACGCCGCAAAAAGTAGACTTTTATGTGAATGGGGTCAAATATGTTTACCTTTCGAGTGCAAGGAAGGACTATGATGCAACATACATCTACAACACTCTGAATAACACAACGACATTCACAGTGACTTCTATGTCAGTACTTCATGTTTCGGATATAGTCGACATTACTGTTTGGCCAACGGCAGCTATTAGCGATTACTATACTTCGGGATACTTTTATCAAAATGTGACTTCTCTCTTTACGAGCATTCCGTGGCTACATGTGGACCCTGCTGCAACGAGCACTCCAGCGATCCGCACCGCGAATAATGTAGTAATAGACGGTGACGTGTATGTGCGTGGGCAAGTGTACTCATCGTGCAATACTCTCGAATTTCCAGGAGGCATAGCATACGACACGACACTCGATTTTGCAAATAGCAGTGTCTTTGGGACCACGAACCTAATAGATGGAGCGGTAACTCCCCAAAAGATGAACATAATTGATAACTTGCTTCCCGCGTTCGATGCCGTGTATGATCTTGGGTCTCCCGACTTCAAATGGAGCTCGATGTACACGTGCAATCTCACAACACATGATCTGAACTTCACGGGACAATTTACGCAAGATGGCATCGCGTATCAATCGAGCAAGTGGACGCAATATGACACAACCTCAAACATCTTTTACCCTGAAGGAAATGTGGGCATCGGGGTGTCGTCGATTGCTGCGGGAAATCGCTTAGAAGTCGGGGGCCCTTTTGAGGCCTTGACACTTAAAGGTGATGGTTCAAATTTGACAAACCTGAAGGTATCTGCGTTGGTTGGCCAGGTATCGGTGGCGAACGGAGGGACCGGAACAAATACGCTCACGGCAAATAGAATCCTTTTGGGGAATGGATCAAGCGCTGTGATTGCGCAATCGGATCTAGTATGGGACAATGCATCTACACCAAAGCGGCTTGGAATTGGGACGACACCTTCCAGCGAAGCGAGTCTAGCGCTTCATGTCAATGGGAATGTTCGAGCAACGACGTTTATTGGAAGTGGTGCGTCAATCACCGCGCTTCCTGCTAGTGTCATAACGGGTACACTTGGAATGTCACAAGGAGGTATAGGAACAACATCTTTTACAGCGAATAAGCTTCTAATTGGAAATGGCACCGGTGTCATCTCTGCGCCTGCTAACTTGCATTGGGATGGAACAAACCTCGGCATTGGCACATCGGTACCCACTGCAAAGCTCCATGTTGCAGGAACCATAGAAGGGTCCACATTCACCGGAAGCGGTTCGGGATTAACCGGTGTACGTGCAAGTCAGCTTACAGGCGAAGTCGCGGTAGCAAATGGTGGAACAGGGACAAACACTTTAACACAATCCAAGTTATTGGTGGGATCAGGTACGGGATCTATATTGACACCAAGTGACTTGCATTGGTCTGGAACAGTTGCTGTACCCGCCGGAAATTTAGGGATTGGTACAGCTTCCCCAACCCAAAAGCTCCATGTAAATGGAAAAACATACATATCAAGCTCGCTTGGGGTGGGTGCAACTCCAAGCGACACTGCGGGAGATATCCGTGCCACAAATGACATCACTGCATTCTATTCGTCGGATCGGCGTCTTAAGAACAACATAATTCCAATTCCCAATGCTTTATCTAAAGTATGCTCTGTAAATGGTGTGAGCTTTGATTGGTCCGATGAATACATAGAGCGAAGCGGGGGCGAGGATGGTTACTTTGTGCGCCGACATGATGTGGGTGTCATAGCACAAGAGGTCGAGGCTGTCATGCCCGAGGTGGTCGCAGATCGCGCAGATGGCTTCAAAGCAGTCAAGTACGATCGCATCGTAGCCTTGTTGATCGAAGCCGTCAAAGAGCTATCTGCCAAGGTCGATGCTCTTACTTCTTAGCTGCCCAAAAGTCGAAGATCTCCGATTCGGTGCTTGATGAATCAATTCTCGGCAAATATGAATACAGGTTTTGAGAGGATGCTTTCGCCATGTTAATGGTCATAATGCACTCATTTCGGGCTTGCTCGGTAATGTATTGTTCATAAGAATACCTTCCCTTTTCAAAGTGAATAGGATCAGGAACACAGTATCCGGGTAGTCCCCAAGTTGGCCATTTTTCATGTTGAGGAGGGTTGAAATCGCCGGGTGGGAAATATGTAAGACCCATTCGGTTGATGAACTCGGCAAATAGCCACGTAACTATTATTGAATGTTGTATGGTGTATGCTTGCGAATTTAGAGTAACCTGGACCTTAACGCAAGTAATTTGAATTTTATCGTTGTTAATATCTAACTCTATGTGGTTTACAAGTTTTGGATAGTCGTGCGTGTTATCTGTCTCGTTGTAATTTACAATTTTCATGTACTCTGGATCCGTATTAGGCGAAGCAGGCGAAGCAATCAACTTGTAAAAGTCGAGTGTGGGTTCAATGATAATATTTTTGTAAATACCTTTGCTTCGAGTATATTTTGCATGAACTTGAAGTGGAAAGCCATTCGCGTCAATCTTATCTTGAAACATTTGCACTAGCTTGTCCGTGTTCTCTTGAACTTCAAGGGCCATTGTATTAAAGCCGTATTTGCTTTCGCTTCCATTAATGTTTGTAGCCCCGCAACACTTTCGTAGTAATGCCATCATCTTCTGTAAATAGATGTGGTGCATTGCCTTTAAGCCTGTGTTATCGCATCGCATATCTAGTTTTTTAAAGATTTTAAGAATATTTAACAGATCTCAACAACTGCGTGAGTAACTGCGTGTAGCTATATTAAGCGGGAACTTTTGGCCCAGCCGCCGAAAAGTTCAAGGGCCCTAAGATCTTAGAGCCTCGACGGCCCAAGTTGCGTCCTTAATATAGCTACACGGAGTTAACTTCGCTGGCTTGTTTGAAAAAGAAGACTATTTTATTATTTTTAAGATTTTAATGGCCAGAAGACCATATCGACTCAAAGAACTCCCGTGAGTAACTGCGTGTAGCTATATTAAGCGGGAACTTTTGGCCCAGCCGCCGAAAAGTCCAAGGGCCCTAAGATTCTAGAGCCTCAACGGCCCAAGTTGCGTCCTTAATATAGCTACAAGCAGTTTACTTCGCTGGCTTGTTTGAAAAAGAAGACTATTCTATGACATAAAGGGTAAAATCGTGATTCACACTGCTCTCGAGCCAACGCGAAGGATCCTCTAAGATCTTCCGCACCATTTACGTGTGAATCATTGTTTTGTTGCACTCTATTTCTAAAAGGAAAATCCAAGAACCTCAGAGTCCAAGGGTCCAAGACCTCTTGCCCTCTCCAAAACTATTCTGAAAATCAATGCAACAAAAGAGTGATTCACACTGTTCTCGAGCCACTGTCAGGGATCATATAAGCTTTCTCGCACCATAATGGTCTGAATCATTGTTTTGTTGCACTCTATTTCCAAATCGAAAATCCAAGAAGTTAGAAGTCCAAGGGGCCCAAGACCTCCCATCCCCTCCAAATCGATTCTGAAAATCACTGCAACAAAAGAGTGATTCACACTGCTCTCGAGCCAACGCGAAGGATCCTCGAAGCTTTCTCGCACCATAATGGTGTGAATCATTGTTTTGTTGCACTCTATTTCTAAAAGGAAAATCCAAGAAGTTAGAAGTCCAAGGGTCCAAGACCTCTTGCCCTCTCCAAAACTATTCTGAAAATCAATGCAACAAAAGAGTGATTCACACTGTTCTCGAGCCACTGTCAGGGATCATATAAGCTTTCTCGCACCATTTACGTGTGAATCATTGTTTTGTTGCACTCTATTTCTAAAAGGAAAATCCAAGAAGTAAGAAGTCCAAGGGATCAAGACCTCTTGACCTCACCAAAACTATTCTGAAAATCACAGCAACAAAAGAGTGATTCACACTGCTATCGAGCCAACGCGAAGGATCCTCTAAGATCTTCCGCACCATTTACGTATGAATCATTGTTTTGTTGAACTCTAATTCTAAAAGGAAAATCCAAGAACCTCAGAGTCCAAGGGTTCAAGACCTCTTGCCCTCTCCAAAACTATTTTGAAAATCATTGCAACAAAAGAGTGATTCACACTGTCCTCGAGCCAACCTTGAGGATCCTCTAGGCCTTTCCGCACCATTTGAGTGTGAATCATTGTTTTGTTGCACTCTATTTCTAAAAGGAAAATCCAAGAACCTCAGAGTCCAAGGGCCCAAGACCTCTTGACCTCTCCAAAACTATTTTGAAAAATCAATGCAACAAAAGAGTGATTAACGGAGTCCCTCACACTGTTCTCGAGCCAACGCGAAGGATCCTCTAAGACTTTCCGCACCATAATGGTGTGATCGACTTCATTCAGAGCATTGTTATTGTAGGGTACCATCATCTTATGTGCTTCAAGGCTTGGCCATTGGCCCTTGCGTACTTTTCAAACGATTGGAAAGATTTATAACCTGCCAAGGTAATGCCCATACTTTTTCTTCTATGTGGTAAGAATTTCAATATTTTCAATAACAACATCAGAATGCGAATGAGGTATCTTAAAAGCCAACGGCAAAACGTCGTCCGGCTATTTCAGAAAAAAAGAGTATTAGCTGTTTTCCGGCTACTTTTAGCCACACTGATCTGATCAAAGAATCAAAACTTTTTCAACAGGCAATTTAGCAAAATGTAGCGGGGGGGTATACCCCCTAGTTTGTAAATAAAGATTTTGAAAAAGT
>Ga0209768_10000854_pt1 | contig 20001 bp, 20 predicted proteins | sample LauGreSBDMM110SD_3_FD_187564 | JGI IMG/M metagenome (GOLD analysis project Ga0209768, IMG submission 187564) | Freshwater lake microbial communities from Lake Michigan, USA - Sp13.BD.MM110.SD (SPAdes) (version 2) | ecosystem: Environmental > Aquatic > Freshwater > Lake | place: Lake Michigan... | reverse complement strand
TCCGAAAGCAGGGGATTGGTGGACAAGCCCAGTTCCATCTTCAGTGGTGACGTAATTTGCAAGGACAACAAAGTGAGCATCGGGGATATCAATTAAATCTAAGGGGCGCTTATAGGTAATGCGTTCCAGATCTTTGCCTTTAATAGTCTTTAAAATCTTAACTTCTCCGGAAAGTGCTGAAATAAGGGGTTCTGCAACGACTAATACTTCTCGGCTTTCTTCGCCCTTATCTCCGAGCGTAACTTCAGCAACGACATAATCAACTTCTGGGTTAACTGCAATTGCGGTATTTGAAACCAGCGTCCAAGGCGTGGTTGTCCAGACCAGCAGCGCAGCGCCAAGTTCAGCCAGCTCACCTGACGTGACTGGAAAGCGCACATAAACCGATGGATCAGTAACAGTTTCATATCCTTGAGCAAGCTCGTGATCTGAGAGCCCTGTGCCGCACCGCGGGCAATATGGAGCAACGCGATGATCTTGAACCAAGAGACCTTTCTTCCAGATCTCTTTTAAACTCCACCAAACACTTTCTACATACTCTGGCGCCATCGTCCAATAAGCCTGATCAAAGTCAACCCAAAAACCCATGCGGTTTGTCATCGTTGTAAATGCATCTACGTGGCGAGTTACCGAATCGCGACACTTATCGTTAAAAGCAGCGATTCCATATTTTTCAATATCGCCCTTGCCAGAAAAACCTAACTCTTTCTCAACTGCAATCTCAACCGGAAGTCCGTGACAATCCCATCCAGCCTTGCGCGTTACATATTTACCTTTCATCGTTTGATAACGAGGGAAGACATCTTTAAAGGCGCGCGCTTCAATGTGGTGAGTGCCCGGCATTCCATTTGCAGTCGGCGGTCCTTCATAGAAAGTCCAGGGCTGACCGCTCTGGCGTGCTGCGGTGCTGGCTTCAAAAATCGCGTGTTCGCGCCAGAACTCCAAGATCGAACGCTCCATTGCTGGAAGGTCGATTTGAGCAGGAACTGGGCGAATTGTCATAAGGGGGAGAGTCTAACGCCGTCGGGTCTTAGAGATAGCGCAAGCGAATGCGAAGCAGTAGCTAAGAAATTACAGTGGATCTGAGTGGCAAAGTTGGTCTTAGCGGTAAAAGAGCATAAGGTGCGCGGCGTGCCAGCAAAAAAGAAAGCCGTAGCCAAAAAAGCCGCTCTCAAAAAAGTGGCTAAAAAGGTAGCAAAGAAAGCCCCTGCCAAAAAGGTTGCGAAGAAAGTTGCTAAGAAAGCCCCTGCTAAGAAAGCCCCTGCTAAGAAAGCCCCTGGCAAAAAAGTGGCTGCTAAAAAAGCTCCAGTAAAAAAAGCTCCAGCAAAGAAAGCACCGGGTCGCCCTTTCCCTTCGAAAGTTGGCAAGACCACTCTTACCGTTGATGAGAAATCACAGACTGTTAGCGTTGCAACAGTTGTTGCCCCGGTTGCAACCCCTGTAATTGAAGAGCGCCGTCTAGTAATGCCCCCACCACCGCGCCCAGTTAAGAGCGGTAAGAAAATTGCTCCACTAAAGCCGATCAAAGCTGCGCCAACTCCAGTTACCGCAAGTGACGGTGAAGCTCCATGGTCTGCGGCAGAGTTAAAGGCGATTCGTACCGAGATTGCCAAAGACTTAGCACGCCTTCAGCAAGAACTTGCGGTTGTTGAAGCAGAAATGAATGAGTTGATTTCAGATTCGGGTGAAGGCGCCGGTGATGATCAAGCAGATTCCGGAACCAAAACCTTCGAACGCGAACACGAAATGTCACTTGTTATAAATGCGCGCGACATGGTTTTGCAAACTGAACGTGCGCTTGATCGTATAGATAATAAGACATATGGAAATTGTGAAGAGTGTGGCAACGCGATTGGCAAGGCGCGCTTGCAAGTATTTCCTCGGGCAACCCTCTGCATGATTTGCAAGCAGAAGGAAGAGCGGCGCTAAAGTGCGCCTAATTTCTACACACTGGAAAAGACTTTATACGATCGCGTGGGCGATCTGGCTTCTCGATTTCGCAACAAAGAGTTGGGCGCTAAATACACTTGATTCCCGCAATCCAGTTAAATTAATTGGCAATTTTTTACAATTAACTCTGTATAAGAATTCCGGCGCAGCTTTCAGTCTGGCGCAAGGTGCAACGATTATTTTCACTTTCTTCGCGATTTCAGTTGTGGCAGCAATTGCCTATTACTCAATAAAGATCACATCATTTGGGTGGTCGATAGTTCTTGGACTCGCCCTAGGCGGAATTCTGGGCAACCTCACCGATCGGATTTTTCGCGCTCCTGGTTTCTTTACAGGACATGTAATTGACTGGATTCAACTCCCGAATTGGCCGGTATTTAACTTGGCAGATAGCGCTATTGTGGTTGCAGCATCAATTGCAGTCATTCTTTCAATCCGCAATATTTCACCGATGGGGGCTTAAATGTCACGCGAAGCGCGCACGTTAAGCGTTCCTGAAGGCGTTGCGGGCGAACGAATCGATAGCGCACTTACTCGCGTGCTCGGTCTTTCGCGCACCACGATTGTGCGATTACTCGAAGATGGCGATATTCGAACCAGTGGTCGCGTAATGGCAAAATCAGAACGCGTAACCAGCGGACAAATTATCGATGTTTTAATGCCAGAACCACTTAATCAGAATCCAATTCCTTTGACACCACTCGATGGTCTAAGGGTTGTTTACGATGACGAAGATATTGTTGTTGTAGATAAGCCGGTGGGATGTGCTGCTCATCCAAGCCCGGGATGGATGGGGCCAACTGTTGTAGGTGCGTTAACTGCCGCTGGATACACAATTTCAACTTCCGGACCAGCTGAGCGGGCGGGAATCGTTCATCGCCTCGATGTCGGCACAAGTGGTTTGATGATCGTTGCGAAAACAGATCGTGCCTACACAACTCTAAAAAATGCATTCCGTGACCACAAGGTTGAAAAGATTTATCACGCGCTTGTGCAAGGACATATGGACCCGGTTACTGGAACTATTGATGCGCCCATTGATCGCCACCCAAAAGAAGATCATCGCTTCGCAGTTATTGCCGAAGGTAAAGAGAGCATCACACATTACGAAGTAATTGAATTTTACAGATCAGTCTCACTCGTTAAGGTTGAACTCGAAACTGGTCGCACCCATCAAATCCGCGTTCACTTCTCGGCCTTGAACCACCCGCTAGTTGGCGATACAACATATGGCGCAGATCCAGTCCTTGGTAAATCTCTGAAGATGTCGCGACCTTGGTTGCATGCGCTAGAACTTCGCTTCGCCCACCCAGTTAGCAAAGAGCAATTGGTTTTTAACGCTCCCTATGCACCTGACCTTCAGGCTTGCTTGGGGTTGCTCTCTGATGCGGTTCTGCCGTAACTACCGCCTTCGGACTAGCCCAGAGACTAATATTGAGAAACTGTGACAACCGCTAACCCAACTCCCGTGAGTAAAAAAGACTCATTTGTGCATCTGCATGTTCATACCGAATATTCGATGCTCGATGGTGCGGCGCGAGTTGGCGATTTAGTTCAAGAAGTAGCGCGTCTTGAAATGCCAGCGATCGCTATGACCGATCACGGAAATGTTTTTGGCGCCTTTGAATTTTATAAACAAGCAACTAGCGCCGGCGTAAAACCGATTATTGGAATCGAAGCTTACGTAGCACCTGAGTCACGCTTTGATAAGAAGCGCGTGCAATGGGCCAGTGGTGGAGATGATGACGTCTCTGGAGGTGGTGCATATACACATATGACTATTCTCGCTGAAAATAATCACGGTTTGAAGAACTTGTTTCGGCTCTCCTCCCTTGCATCCCTTGAAGGTTATTACTACAAGCCGCGTATGGATCGCGAACTGCTTTCAAAGTATGCAGATGGGCTGATTGCAACAACGGGGTGTCCGGGCGGGGAGATTCAGACGCGCTTACGTATGGGAAATTACAAAGATGCGATACGCGCGGCAAGTGATTACCGCGATATTTTCGGGGCAAATAATTTCTTTCTAGAGTTGATGGATCACGGAATTGATGTAGAAACTCGTGTAAAAGAAGATCTTCTGAAATTAGGACGCGAACTTAATTTGCCATTACTTGCCACAAATGACTTGCACTACACCCACCACGCCGATGCGGCCGCTCACGCCGCTTTGCTCTGTGTGCAATCGGGCACAACGCTGGCAGATCCAAAGCGATTTAAATTCGACAATGATGAGTTCTACCTAAAGACACCTTCGCAGATGCGTGAAATATTCCGAGATATTCCAGAAGCTTGCGATAACACTTTGCTAATTGCCGAGCGCTGCAACGTGAAATTGCGCGAAGGTGAAAATTTAATGCCCGCCTTCGCAGTGCCAGCGGGTGAAAGTGAAGATAGCTGGCTACGTAAAGAGGCCGAGCGCGGGCTGCTTGCTAAATTTGGTGATCGCGCAAGTGATGCGCATAAAGAGCGTTTGAATTACGAATTAGATGTAATGCTAAAAATGGGCTTTCCTGGCTATTTTCTAGTTGTAGCAGATTTGGTCTCTTACGCTAAAAAAGTTGGAATTCGGGTTGGTCCAGGTCGTGGTTCTGCAGCGGGATCACTTGTTGCTTATGTTTTGGGAATTACTGGACTAGATCCAATCGAACACGGGCTTTTATTCGAACGCTTCCTAAATCCAGAACGTATCTCGATGCCAGATATCGATTTGGACTTTGACGAACGCCGCCGTAGTGAAGTTATCAAATACGCGACTGAAAAATATGGTGAAGATCGAGTTGCTCAGATCATCACCTACGGAACGATTAAATCAAAGCAGTCAATTAAAGATGCCACACGCGTACTTGGTTACCCTTATGTAATCGGTGAAAAATTAACTAAAGCGCTCCCACCTTCGGTGATGGGTAAAGATATTTCACTCGCTGGTGTCTTTGATACTAAAGATCCGCGCCACGGCGAAGCAGGAGAATTCCGCGAACTCTATAACTCTGATCCTGATTCAATGAAAGTTGTGGATCTAGCAAAAGGCTTAGAAGGATTAAAGCGCCAATGGGGAGTTCACGCCGCTGGTGTGATCCTTTCGCGTGAGCCGTTATTAGATGTCATCCCAATCCATCGCCGTGAAGCAGATGGCGCGATCATTACCCAATTCGATATGGGCGCTTGCGAATCTACCGGTTTGCTTAAGATGGATTTTCTGGGTCTTCGAAACTTATCGGTGCTAGATGATGCGCTTTTAAATATTAAAGAGAACCAAGGTATTGATGTGGTTCTAGAAGATCTAGTTCTTTCTGACCAGAAAACTTTTGAACTTTTATCGCGTGGAGATACATTGGGCGTATTCCAACTCGACGGTGGGCCAATGCGTGCGCTATTGCGCAGTATGGCTCCAGATTCGTTCGCTGATATTTCAGCGGTGATTGCGCTATATCGTCCAGGTCCAATGGGTGAGAACGCGCACAACAACTATGCCGATCGCAAGAATGGGCGTAAACCAGTCGAACCAATTCATCCAGAACTCTCTGAAGTCTTGCAGGAAATTTTGGGGGATACCTACGGCTTAATTGTTTATCAAGAACAAGTAATGGCGATCGCCCAAAAAGTTGCGGGCTTCTCATTGGGTCGCGCAGATCTTCTGCGTAAGGCGATGGGCAAGAAAAATAAAGAGATTCTTGATAAAGAGTATGTGCCTTTTGAGGCAGGCATGAAAGCAAATGGTTTCTCAACCGCAGCCATTAAACGTCTCTGGGATGTTCTAATTCCATTCTCTGATTACGCCTTTAACCGCGCACACAGCGCTGGCTATGGCGTTGTTTCATTTTGGACTGCATATTTAAAGGCTAACTACCCAACTGAATACATGGCAGCGCTCTTAACTAGCGTTCGCGATGATAAAGATAAGTCAGCGCTATATCTCTCAGAATGTCGTCGCATGGGAATTAAAGTTCTACCACCTGATGTAAATGAATCCAATGCCGAGTACACCCCACGTGGCATAGATATTCGCTTTGGATTGGCAGCGATCAGAAATGTTGGCGAAGGCGTTGTTGCATCAATTAAGGCATCACGGACGGCAAAGGGAGCATTCTCATCTTTCGGTGATTTTCTTGCAAAAGTGGATGCGCAAGTTTGCAATAAGAAAACCATTGAATCTTTAATTAAAGGCGGCGCTTTCGATTCGCTGAAGCATCCCCGTAAAGGTTTAATGTCTATTCACTTAGAAGCAATTGACTCGGTTATTGAAACCAAGCGAGCTGAAGCCATCGGCCAGTTCGATCTCTTTGGCGGAGAATCCATGACACAAGTCGCTGGTCTTGATATTGAAATTCCAACCTTCGAGTGGGATAAAACAACGTTGCTTACCTTCGAACGCGAAATGCTCGGACTCTATGTATCCGATCACCCGCTACTAGGTGTGGAACATATCTTGCGTTCAAATACCGATATGTCTATCAGCTCTCTTTTATCTGATGAAAGTACTCCCGATGGTTTCGTCACCTTAGGCGGTCTGATCACCGGGGTGCAGCGAAAAGTTTCGCGTCAGGGATCTTCTTGGGCGATCGTCAGCTTGGAAGATCTAGAAGGAGCAGTTGAAGTTCTCTTCTTCTCAAATGTTTACAATCAATATGCCTTAACTCTCACCGAAGATCGCGTAGTAACTGTACGAGGACGCTTTGAACGTCGCGATGATGTTATTCGTTTCACTGCTCTAGAAATGAAATCACTTGATATCTCAACTGGGCCGGTTGGTCCGCTCCTGATCTCTCTTCCAATTTCGCAATGCACTCCACCGATTGTCGATCGCATGAAGGAAATTCTTCGCTCCCATCCCGGAAAGCGTGAGGTCCATATGCAGATCGATGATCAAGGGGTATTCACCACAATGAAGATCGATGCGTTGGTCACAGCATCACCGAGTTTGAGCGCTGATCTAAAATCTATTCTTGGCCCAGATTGTCTAGTTCGTATCTAATCTCAGCAAGACTTATCTACTAGTCCTGCGAGTTATTCAGGCGCGGGAGTAATTACCAGACCGTTAGACTTACCTCATGATTCGCACGCTCGATTTACGTGGCCAGGCTTTAAGTAAGGCTGGCTACCAACGTGCAATCCCACGTGCATCACTTGATATCGCAACTGCGATGCGCACGATTGAGCCAATTCTAGAGCGCGTTAAAAACGGCGATGAATCAGAACTTTTAAAACTCGCCGAAGATTTTGATGGGGTTAGGCCAGCATCAATTCGGGTTAGCCAAATTGAATTAGATAAGGCGCTTGAGAATTTAGATCCTGCTGTTCGCACGGCTTTAGAACTTTCTATATCTCGCATTCGTAAGGTGCATGATGATCAGAGACGCACAGATAAAACCACCAAGGTCGTAGACGGTGGCGTTGTCACCGAACGTTGGATTCCGGTAGATCGGGTTGGCTTGTATGTTCCAGGTGGACGCGCTGTTTATCCAAGCAGCGTATTAATGAATGTGATTCCAGCCCAAATCGCCGAAGTTTCTAGTATCGCTGTTGCATCACCACCGCAGAAAGAGTTTGGAGGATTGCCGCACCCAACGATTTTGGCGGCTTGTGCACTCCTTGGAATAGAAGAGGTTTATGCAATTGGGGGAGCGCAAGCGATCGCACTCTTTGCCTATGGAATGGAAGGACTTTCGGAAAAGTGCGATCTCGTCACTGGACCGGGAAATATTTATGTGGCTGCGGCTAAGCGTGCTCTTCGGGGAGTTATTGGAATCGATTCTGAAGCAGGACCAACCGAGATTGCGATCTTGGCAGATGAGAGCGCAATTGCATCCGATGTAGCAGCAGATTTAATTAGCCAAGCAGAGCACGATGTAATTGCAGCAGCAGTGCTAGTTACAACATCAACTGAATTGGCCGCTAAGGTTGTTAAGGAGCTAGAAATTCGCGTTGCTGCAACCAAGCACAGTTCGCGAATAAGAGAAGCGCTCTCGGGCATCCAATCAGCAATTGTCTTAGTCGATTCCATTTCACAAGGAATAGATGTAGTAAATGCTTATGCCGCCGAACACTTGGAAATTCAAACTTCAAACGCTGCGCAAGACGCACTTAAGATCCGTAATGCGGGAGCAGTCTTCATCGGTAGGTTCTCCCCGGTTTCACTTGGAGATTACTCCGCTGGGTCTAACCACGTATTGCCAACTGGGGGATGTGCTTGTCACAGCAGTGGACTTTCCGTACAAACATTTTTACGAGGAATTCATTACATTGAATATAAGAAGGAAGCATTTGTAGACCTGATTCCTACGGTAATCACATTGGCTAATTCCGAGGATTTGCCGGCACACGGTGAAGCAATGTCTGCTCGTCTGGAAAATATATGAGCGATAAGAACTGGCCTAACTGGTTGCCGCTGCGCCAAGATTTAAAGCCGCTTTCTCCATATGGCGCGCCACAAGTTCCGGCAGAGGCGACGCTAAACACCAACGAAAATCCTTATGCACCATCTCCTGCGCTGGCAAAAGCGATCGCCGATCGCACCCACCAAGTTGCTCTGAATTTAAATCGCTATCCAGATCGTGACGCAATTTTACTGCGCAAGGGTTTGGCTTCCTTTATTAATAAAATATCCAACACCTCATTTGATACTGATCAGGTATGGGCGGCAAATGGCAGTAACGAAATCATTCAATCGCTCTTTATGGCATTTGGTGATAGACCCGCTCTCGGATTTACACCTTCTTATTCAATGCACCCGCTAATCGCTAAAGTCATTGGAGTTAACTGGTGTGATGGGGGACGTCGCGCAGATTTCTCACTCGACCTTGCAAAAGCAAAAGAGGAGATATCGACAGTAAAACCTGCCCTAACATTTATTACTACACCCAATAACCCGACCGGAACCACTGTCACTTTGGAGGAGATTTCGCAGCTGGCCGAAGCTGCTGCGAAAGTTGGCGGCTTGCTGATAGTCGATGAGGCGTACGCCGAATTCTCCAACCTGCCATCTGCCGTCACGTTAATTACCAAATTTCCTAACGTGGTTGTTATTCGCACAATGAGCAAGGCGTTCGCTTTTGCCGGAGCTCGCCTGGGATATTTGATTGCAGATGCTGAAGTTGTATCAGCGATGTGCTTAGTCCGCCTGCCGTATCACTTAAGTTCGCTTACTCAGGCAGCAGCTGAGGTCGCTCTCGAATTTCAAAGTGAACTCTTAGGTACTGTCTCTTCGCTCATCGAATCGCGCAAATTCGTCGTATCAGAGTTAGAGAAGATGGGCTTGCAGGTAATTTCCAGCCAAGCCAACTTCATTTTATTCGCAGGATTTAGCCAAGAGAGCGCGCAACTTTGGCGTCAATTGCTAGATCGCGGCGTTCTCATTAGAGATGTGGGATTATTGGGACACTTGAGAATGACCATTGGCAATGAGGCCGAGAACCAGAAATTTATCGCCGCCCTGCAAGAGATCTTGAATGGAGAACGCCAATGAGAACAGCCCGCGTAGAACGTAAGACGAAAGAGTCACACGTAATCGTCGAATTAAATTTAGATGGCGTCGGTGAGATCTCGGTTGATACCGGTGTTCCATTTTTTGATCACATGCTCTCGCAACTAGGCAAGCACTCCGGATTTAACTTAACAGTGAAGACAACTGGCGATGTTGATGTTGATTCTCACCACACCGTTGAAGATACATCGCTGGCATTTGGCCAGGCGCTGCGCGAAGCGCTCGGTGACAAAGTAGGCATTCGTCGCTTTGGCGATGCCATGGTGCCACTTGATGAAGTGTTAGTTCAGGCAGCGGTAGATCTTTCGGGTCGTCCCTACCTTGTTCACCGCCAACCTGAAATTGTTGAGTTAATCGGTACATTTGATACAACTCTTGGAAAACATATTTGGGAATCCATTGTCGCTGAAGCGCGCATTGCTCTTCATATCCGCGTCCTTGAGGGGCGTAATGCGCACCACGTTTTTGAAGCACAATTTAAAGCTGTTGCGCGTGCCCTTCGTGATGCAGTCTCACTTGATGGCGGAATCGCAGGAGTTCCTTCCACAAAAGGTTCGCTCTAATAGTGATTGCAATCCTTGACTACGGGTCAGGTAATTTACGTTCGGCGCAACGCGCCTTCGAACGCAGTGGATCTGAAGTTATAGTTACATCCGATCGTGATATTGCCCTTAACGCTGCGGGACTTGTCGTCCCGGGTGTTGGTGCATTTGCTGCTTGCATGCGTGGCCTAGTCGCAATCGGGGGAGATGAAATAGTTCGAGCGCGAGTTGCCGCAAAACGTCCAACGCTTGGTATTTGTGTCGGTATGCAAATTCTCTTTCGTGATGGCGATGAACACGCGAACAGCGCACCGCACAATGGCGTTGGAATTTGGCAAGAGAGTATTACCAAGTTAGCTGCGCCGATATTGCCGCATATGGGCTGGAATACCGTCGCGGTTACTGGGCCATCACAACTCTTTAAAGGCATTGCAGATCAATCTTTCTACTTTGTCCATTCTTATGCCGCTAAATCCAGCGTAGGTTCTGCGCAAGGTTGGACAACACACGGAGAAAAATTTCTGAGCGCTGTAGAAGATGGTGCAATTTGTGCAACGCAATTTCACCCGGAAAAATCTGGTGATGCCGGCCTTGAACTAATCAAGAATTGGGTGGGGCTGCTATGAGCGAGGCAAAGTACCTGGAACTTCTTCCTGCAGTTGATGTAAAAGATGGTCGCGCCGTAAGACTGGTGCAAGGAGAACTTGCGCGCGAGAGCGTTTATGGTCAACCGCTTGAAGTCGCTTTAGAATTTCAAGCAGCAGGCGCTGAATGGTTGCACCTGGTAGATCTTGATGCTGCATTCGGTCGGGGAGATAACAGCGCAATACTCGCTGAAGTTGTTGGGCGTTTAGATATAAAGGTAGAACTCTCTGGTGGTATTCGCGATGATGAATCGCTTAAGCGCGCCCTCGCTACCGGCTGTCGCCGCATTAACCTCGGCACCGCAGCGTTAGAAAATCCAGAATGGACTGCCCGCGTAATTGCAGAACATGGCGACCGAATCGCAGTTGGTTTAGATGTGCGCGGCCATGTTCTTGCAGCACGTGGGTGGACTAAAGAAGGTGGAGATCTCTTTGAAACCTTAGCTCGACTAGAAAGTGATGGTTGTGCGCGTTATGTCGTAACCGATGTAACCAAGGACGGAACTCTACAAGGCCCAAATCTGGAATTGCTTCGCGAAGTGTGCAGCGCAACTAAGCAGCCAGTCGTCGCCAGTGGAGGAATATCATCTTTGGCCGACATCTCCGCACTTTCTGCTTTAAACGAAATTGGCGTTGAGGGCGCAATTGTTGGCAAAGCTTTATATGCCGGTGCTTTTACATTGCAAGAGGCTTTAGCGCTAACTAAGGGCGTTAAGTAAATGGCACTTTCGATTCGAATTATTCCTTGCCTAGATGTTACAGACGGTCGCGTTGTAAAAGGAGTCAATTTTACAGACTTGGTTGATGCTGGTGACCCGGTGGAAATGGCGAATTTATATAATCTAGAAGGGGCGGATGAGTTAACTTTCTTAGATATTTCTGCCAGCAGTTCAGATCGGGACACTACTTTAGATGTCGTGCGAAAGACCGCCGAGCAAGTATTTATTCCATTAACTGTAGGTGGGGGAATTCGCAGCGTTGAAGATGTAGATCGACTACTGCGTGCCGGCGCCGATAAAGTTTCGATTAATACTTCTGCGATTGCGCGCCCAGAGTTAATTTCTGAAATTGCTGATCGCTTTGGCTCGCAAGTGTTGGTAATTTCAGTTGATGCTCGCCGCGCGCGTACTGATTCCGGATTTGAAGTCACCACGCACGGAGGACGCCAGAGCGCTGGCATTGATGCGCTAACTTGGATTGAGAAAGCCTGCGCACTTGGTGCAGGGGAAATCCTTTTGAATTCAATGGATGCCGATGGCACGCGCGCAGGCTATGACATTGGAATGATTACCGCGGTGCGAGCAATCTCCAAAGTTCCGTTGATCGCCAGTGGTGGCGCCGGAACTCTTGAAGATTTTGGCGCTGCCCTTGATGCCGGCGCTGATGCTTTACTTGCAGCGAGCGTATTTCACTTCGGGATTCACAGAATTAGCGATGTCAAGAAGTATTTAAGCGCGCAGAGTTATTCCATTCGCAACAACCGCACCGCCTAAGGCAGAATAAGGCTATGGATGCGCAACTGCCTATCGATCTACCCACGGATATCGCAGAGCGTTTAAAATCTGATCTAGATTTAATTCCGGCGATCGCTCAGGATGCCAAAACTGGTGAAGTTTTAATGTTGGCCTATATGAATCGCCAATCACTTGCCTTAACGCTCAAGAGTGGACGAGCAACTTATTGGAGTCGCAGTCGCAACGAACTCTGGGAGAAGGGTGCGACTTCAGGAAATATCCAAAAAGTTTTAGAGATCTCACTCGATTGCGATGGCGATGCGATTTTAATTAAAGTCGAACAAAGTAGCGCCGCCTGTCACACGGGCGAGCAAAGTTGTTTTCACAATCAGCTTCCCCTAAACCATTCGGCAGGTGAGCGTTAATGCAACGTTCGGAATTTCAGGAGTATGCCAAGAGTTTTAATGTGATTCCGGTTTACCGCAAACTTCTTGCAGATGGTGAAACCCCAATCGGAATTTACCGAAAGTTAGCCAAGAACGCGCCTTCTACATTCTTATTAGAATCTGCCGAACACGGCGGAACGTGGTCGCGTTACTCATTCATCGGAGCAAATAGCCAAGCAACTTTGAGCGAGAAAGATGGCAAGGCGATTTGGGTAGGAACAACACCTGCAGGTGCTCCTGTTGGTATAGATCCACTCGCCGCGCTGCGCCTTTCAGCCGCACACTTACGTTCGCCCAAGATTGCTGGGCTTCCACCACTTACTGGTGGCTTAGTTGGGTATATGGGATATGACTGCGTTCGTCGCCTGGAAAAACTTCCAGCACTTGGTAAAAAAGATATAGATCTACCAGAACTAGCCTTTATGTTAACCAGCGATCTTGCGGTGATGGATCACGCGCAAGGAACAATTACCTTAATTGCCAATGCCATTAATTGGGATGGAACTGGCGATCGGGTGGATCAAGCTTATGACGATGCACAATTGCGTTTGGATCGAATGCAGAACGAACTCGCCGGCTCACTCCCTGGTTTTGTAGAAGAGTTAGCCCAAAAGGGCGCCCCAGAATTTACTCGCAATATTTCAGGGCAAGAGTACAAAGCCAAGATAGCGCTGGCTAAAGAAGAAATTTTGGCAGGTGAAGCTTTTCAAATAGTTCTCTCACAACGTTTTGCTATGGAGTGCACTGCAGATGCGCTAGATGTTTATCGCATGCTTCGTCTTCATAATCCCAGCCCGTATATGTATCTATTTAGATTTACTGATGGCGTTGAAGTTGTTGGTTCAAGCCCAGAAGCACTCGTCAAAGTCACCGGTAAAGAAGTAATGGTTCATCCCATTGCCGGTACGCGCAAAAGATCGGATTCGGCAGAAGAAGATCATCGCCTCGGTGAAGAGTTGTTGGCGGATCCGAAAGAGCGCGCTGAACATTTGATGCTGGTAGATCTCGGGCGAAATGATCTCGGGCGAATTTGTTCTCCAGGTAGCGTTGAAGTTATAGATTTTATGCATATCGAGCGGTACTCACACGTGATGCATATCGTCTCAACTGTCATCGGGGAACTATCTGAAAAATCATCTCCTGTCGATGCGCTCTTTGCAGTTTTTCCAGCAGGAACCCTTTCGGGTGCACCAAAACCACGTGCGATGGAGATTATTGAAACGCTAGAACCAACCCGCCGTGGTTTATATGGTGGCGCAATCGGTTACTTAGACTTCACCGGCAACATTGATACTTGTATCGCAATACGCACTGCACTCATCCATAACGGCATGGCATATGTTCAAGCCGGCGCAGGGGTAGTTGCTGATTCTGATCCAGAGTCAGAAAATCAAGAGTGTCTAAATAAAGCGGCCGCTGTTTTAGGTGCGATCGGTGCGGCCAATAAGTTATCTACTGGAATGAAAGTTTCCTAAATGTCAGATCTTCTCCCGGTTCTATTTTCACTCGCCATAATTATCTTGCTGGTCTTTCTGATTTCGCGTCGTTTCAATATTTCATCGCGTTATGAGCGCAAACCGAAAGTACATACCCCCTGGAGCGCTCTCGATAATGGAATTGATCCATCTAAGGATGGCGGCGATAAGTGAGCGTATTAGATTCGATCATCGAGGGCGTGCGCGAAGATTTAGCAAAGCGCCGCGGTTCGTTAGCAAAATTGCACGAGCAAATGTCGCAAGCGGCAGCACCATTGGATGCGCATACCGTGCTTAAAGGTGATCAAATAAAAGTCATCGCCGAAGTAAAGCGATCATCTCCAAGCAAAGGAACTCTTTCTGCAATTGCAGATCCTGCTGCTCTGGCCGAACAATATGAGAGCGCTGGCGCAAGTGTGATTAGCGTATTAACAGAAGAGCGCAGATTTAAAGGATCACTTGCAGATCTAACTTCGGTTCGATCCAGAGTATCAATTCCAATTCTTCGGAAAGATTTTATGGTCGATGAGTACCAATTCTTTGAAGCGCGTGCTCACGGTGCAGATGTAGTGTTATTAATCGTTGCAGCTTTAGCCAAGAGCCAATTGCGAGATTTCTATGATTTAGCAACAGAATTGGGCATGGCCGCGCTGATCGAAGTCCATACCGCTGATGAATTAGAACGGGCAATGGAAATTACTCCACGAATAATTGGAGTCAATTCCCGTAATTTAAAAACGCTGGAAGTTAATCCAGCGGCTTTCGCGGATTTGATTCCTCAGATTCCGAACAAGATTATTCGTGTTGCAGAGTCAGGTATCAGCAGCCGAGGTGATGTGGAATTCGCTCAAAGCCACGGTGCCGACGCCATATTGGTGGGTGAAGCCCTCGTCACATCTGCTAATCCAGATTTGGCAATGCGCGCCTTATTGGGTCAAGGGTAGGCTTTAACTATGTCTATTTCAGAGCGCGAAGATCTTTCGGCCATCTTGGGCCACTTCGGTCCTTATGGTGGACGATTTGTTCCGGAAGCTCTGATTGGTGCACTTGAAGAGTTAGAAGAAGCGCACCGCACGGCGCAACTCGACCCTTCTTTTGTATCTGAACTTGCCGAACTTCACCGTACATATACCGGTCGCCCTAGCATCATCACCGAAGCAAAACGTTTTGCAGAACATGCAGGTGGTGCCCGCATAATTTTAAAGCGCGAAGATTTAAATCACACTGGTAGTCATAAAATTAATAACGTGCTTGGTCAAGCCTTGCTCACCAAGCGAATGGGTAAGAAAAGAATCATCGCCGAAACTGGGGCGGGCCAGCACGGAGTTGCTTCAGCCACCGCAGCCGCTCTTATGGGCTTGGAATGCGTTGTCTATATGGGCGAAGAAGATACAAAACGCCAGGCGTTAAATGTTGCTCGCATGAAATTGTTAGGCGCTGAAGTTATTCCAGTGACTTCAGGATCGCGCACGCTAAAAGATGCCATTAACGAAGCGATGCGCGACTGGGTTACAAATGTCGAGACTACGCATTATTTATTGGGCACAGTTGCTGGGCCGCATCCCTTCCCAACAATGGTTAGAGATTTTCATAAAATTATTGGCGAAGAAACGCGTGCTCAGGTTCTTGAACTCACTGGTCGACTACCGGACGCAGTTCTCGCTTGTGTCGGTGGTGGATCAAATGCAATTGGTATCTTCCACCGATTTATTTCTGATCCCACAGTTCGCTTAATTGGTCTTGAGGCTGGAGGAGATGGCGTTGAAACTGGCCGCCATGCCGCAACTATCACTGGTGGAACTCCGGGGGTTCTGCACGGAACTCGCTCGTATGTCTTGCAAGATAAAAATGGACAGACTGTTGAATCGCATTCAATTTCGGCAGGCCTTGATTATCCTGGCGTTGGACCAGAGCATGCATACTTACATGACATCGGTCGCGCTGAATATCGCGCAATCACAGATGATCAAGCGATGCACGCATTTGCACTTCTTTCAAAGACCGAAGGAATTATTCCGGCCATAGAAACCGCGCACGCACTTGCCGGTGCGATGCAGGTAGGAAATGAACTCGGCAAGGATGCGATAATTGTGATAAATCTTTCTGGCCGCGGAGATAAAGATGTGCAGACTGCAGCAAATTACTTTGGAATTCCGCTCGATTAATGACCGCTTTAGATCAACTCTTTGTAAAAGTTCGTGCTGAAAATCGCGCAGCGCTAATTGCCTACATACCAGCAGGTTTTCCATCCCAAGCAGGTTGCCATCGCGTAATTGCTGCCTTCATTGCCGGGGGAGTAGATGCCATTGAAATCGGATATCCGTACAGCGATCCGGTTATGGATGGACCGACTATTCAAGCCGCTGCAGTTACATCTCTTGCCAACGGAACAGGTGCGGAAGAAGTTTTAGAAGCGCTAAAAATTGCTAGCGCATCTGTACCAGCCGTCGTTATGACTTACTGGAATCCGATTGAACGTTTTGGCGTAGACAACTTTGCCGCAGCGATCGCTGCCAATGGAGGATCAGGTGTGATTACTCCGGATTTAACAATCGAGGAGTCAGTGAGTTGGATAAGCGCAACGAAGAGTTCTTCAATCAATCCAATTTATGTGGTTGCTCCCAGCACAAAGGATGCGCGATTAGGACAGGTAACATCTAAATGCGGAGGCTTTGTCTATGCCGCCAGTTTGATGGGAGTAACTGGAGCGCGCACATCTGTTTCATCAGGTGCTGCAGATCTCGTTGCACGAGTCCGTAAAACTACCGATCTTCCAGTTGCGGTTGGCCTGGGAGTATCAACTCGCGAACAGGCTAAAGGCGTGGCAGCCTATGCCGATGGAGTAATTGTTGGATCAGCATTTATTAAAGCGATACAAGATGCGCCGAGTGAAGAACAAGGACTTAAGGCGGTCACCGAATTAGCCCGTGAATTAGCAAAAGGAGTGCGTGAGGGAAGATGAAAGAAAAGTTTGTAACGCTGCAGCCTTGGTTTGGGTTAGTCGCGCGCCTTACCTTGGGAGGCGTGCTCTTTGTCGCCGGATATTTAAAGGTTGGTACACCGGATAAATCTCAAATGGCGGTTCGCGCATATGAAATGCTGCCTATCTCAGTAGCTAATTTTCTGGGTCTAATTCTTCCTCCAATAGAGATTGTCATAGGAGCTCTTTTAATGGTGGGAGCGTTAACTCGTGTAATGGCCGCACTCGGTGGCTTCACAATGTTCGTATTTATTATTGCTATCGCTCAAGCATGGGCGAGAGGCCTGAATATTGATTGTGGTTGCTTTGGCGGAGGAGGCGCTGTCGCCCCTGGTGAAACCAAGTATTTACAGGAAATTCTCAGGGATATTGGGCTGGTATTTCTCGCTGCCTATTTAATTCGCTACCCTTTAACCAAGTTTTCACTGGATAAGAACCAGAATCGTAAATCCTCACAGGAAGAAGTGGCATAAGAATGGCTCAGGCAAAGAATCCAAAAGATGGCAAAGATAACTTCACCCGCAACTTAGTTATCGCTGTAGTAATTGGCGTGGTTCTGATCATGCTAGTTCCAACAATTCTTTCAAAGCAGACTGATAGCAGCGCCGCCGTTCCTTCCAGTGTTTCAGTTGAAGATGGTTACGGAATGGTCTTTAACAAGGAACTGCAAGATGTTCCCTTTATTGAGATTTACGAAGATTTTCAATGCCCCGCCTGCGCACGCTTTGAAGCGATAGTTGGCGAGTACGTTGATGATTTAATTAATACCAAAAAAGCAAAGGTGGCGTACCACCCACTGTCCTTCTTGGGTCCTGAATCACAGTTAGCAGCCAATGCTGCAGGGTGTGCTGCAGATGAAGGTAAGTTCCTTCAATTCCATAAATTGCTCTATGCAAACCAACCCGCTGAGAATTCTGGCGCGTGGAATTCTTCGTACTTCACAACTTTAAGCTTAGGTTTAGGTATATCCAGCAAAGAGTATGACAAGTGCGTTTCCAATAATGAATACAAGGGCTGGGTTCTAAATGTGGCTAACGAAGGAGCCAAGCGCAACATTAACTCCACACCGACTGTATTTATCAATGGCAAAGAGATTAATCGCGATACAGATTACAACAGCTTGGGAGATTTCATGCTCGCTGTTTCTAAAGCTTAAAGATGCGTAGCGCGATACCGACTCCGACTCAGTCGCAGATCGATATCGGTCCATTCACCTTTCACTTCTATGCACTTTGCATAATTGCTGGAATTGCGATCGCAATCTGGTTAGGTGATAGACGATTGCGCAATTACGGAAAATCGGCTGACCTTGATCTAATCGGAGTCGTCTCCGAAGTTGCGGTAATTGCAGTTCCTGCTGGTGTTATCGGCGGGCGGCTTTATCACGTTATTACTTCACCGGAGCCATATTTTGGTAGCGGTGGAAGTCCCTTGGCTATTCTTAAAATATGGAATGGCGGATTGGGAATTTGGGGAGCGATAGCACTCGGTGTACTCGGTGCGCTAGTTAGCTATCGCCGGATCGCAAAGGAAAGAACACTTCCATCTTTTCGGGTCTTTTTAGATGCTCTTGCACCAGGAATTTTATTGGCGCAAGCGATAGGTCGTTTTGGAAATTGGTTTAACGCAGAACTTTTTGGCAGACCGCTAGATAGTTGGTGGGCGCTGGAAATTCCTTACAAATTTAGACCTAAGGGATACGGGCTCTTTGAAACTTTTCATCCCACCTTTTTATATGAAGCGATTTGGACAACTCTGCTCGCTGCGTTGCTAATAAAATTTGGCAGGAAGTGGAGAGATGGATCCACTTTCTTTATCTATATTGCAGGGTACTCCGCGGTTCGATTCTTTATTGAGGCAGTACGCATCGATTCTGCGCATGATTTATTTGGCCTGCGGGTAAATCAATGGACAAGCATATTTATCTTCATCCTTGGGATGGTTCTTTTTTATAGAAACCAAGGTAAGAAGAAGGTCTCGAGTTCACCTGAAATTTAGCGGTGATCAGGTAGGCTCTCCATATGGCTCTTGAAGATGTCTATCAGCGAAACCTTCATCACCGCACTCATCGTGCCGGTTGGTTACGCGCTGCAGTCCTCGGTGCAAATGACGGGTTGGTTTCTATAGCTTCACTGATGATTGGTGTGACCGCTGCAAAAGCTGGCGGCGCAGATGCACAAGGTTTTCTAATCACAGCGGGCGCGGCTGGAATTGTCGCTGGTGCTATGTCTATGGCAGTTGGTGAATATGTATCTGTGAGATCCCAGAACGATATTGAAGAATCTGATCGTTTGCTGGAAATTGAACACTTAGCAGTAGATCCAGAATCAGAACTTTTGGAGTTACAAGAAATTTATATCAAGCGCGGACTCACTCCAGCGTTGGCAATGGAAGTAGCAAATGCGATGCATGCGCGCGATCCACTCGAAGCGCATCTGCGCGATGAACTCGGTCAGCATCCGCATACAAAGGCGCGCCCTGTACAAGCAGCCGTTGCATCCGCTGCAGCATTTACATCTGGTGGCTTAATTCCATTTGCGGGTGCCTTTGCACCAACTACCGGAACAGTGGCGCTAAGCATTGTCGGGTTCACTCTGGTTGGCTTGCTCTTCACCGGAGTTATCAGCGCGAGAATCGCAGGCTCAAGGATTTTCACCCCAACGCTTCGAGTAGTAATTGGTGGTTGTATCGGTATGGCGATCACCGCTGGCATTGGTCGTCTTCTCCACGTGAGCGGGATTTAAAGCCTCAATTCTTCTTGGGCGTGCCAATTTGCCCTAATTCTTGCTACCCTTTTGCTACATCTACGGCTTAGTCGTCGGTGATATTTGGGCCAATGTTGTCCCTCCAGATTTTGTGAGCGTGGACAACAGGAGTGTGAATCAGATGGCCCTTCCATCTAATTACCCATCACGTCTTGGTCTTTACGACCCAGCAAACGAGCATGATGCATGCGGCGTTGCAATGGTGGCCACTCTAAAAAAAGTAGCAACACACGAAATTGTTGAAAAGGCGCTAACTGCTCTA
>Ga0209768_10000850_pt1 | contig 20059 bp, 22 predicted proteins | sample LauGreSBDMM110SD_3_FD_187564 | JGI IMG/M metagenome (GOLD analysis project Ga0209768, IMG submission 187564) | Freshwater lake microbial communities from Lake Michigan, USA - Sp13.BD.MM110.SD (SPAdes) (version 2) | ecosystem: Environmental > Aquatic > Freshwater > Lake | place: Lake Michigan... | reverse complement strand
TGAGTCTCCTAATCGCTACGAGATAACGGCCGAAGCGACCAAAGTTAATCTGGTCGCACGCACCATACGCCCTTGCTACTACTTCGAGAAGGATTCCAAGAAAATCGTCGTAGCGAAAGCCATCTTGGTCTTTTACCGCCTACAACCACCGACGGTCGCCGACTCCAACACCTCCACCCCCCATACCAAGTAACCATGTCTCCCCCCACCGCCAATATAATTGGCATCGACCTTGGTACGACCACCACATTGGTCGCTCGTTTTAATGAAGCAGGTAAACCCGAGATGACCAATAACTCGGAGGGCTTAGACATCACGCCCTCGGTCATCCAAATTGACGATTCGGGCGCCGTCATCGTAGGCACCGAAGCCAAAAAGTTCCTCGGCACCGGCACGCCCAACGTCTTCGCAGAGTTTAAGCGAGAGATGGGGAGCGAAAAATCTTGGCCGATTGGCGGCAAGACCGTCTCCCCTATTGAACTGAGTGCGCTTCTTCTAAAGAAGGTCGTCGCGGATTACGCCGACCAGTTCGGTGCCCCCCAGAGTGTGGTCATCACCTGGCCGGCTAACTACCGCAACGAACAGCGCGAGGCCACCAAGGAAGCCGCCGCCCGTGCCGGCCTCAAGGTGGAGTACTACATCGAAGAGCCCACCGCCGCGGCCCTTTACTATGCCACGGACACGGCCTTGGACGGCAAATACCTCGTTTACGACTTCGGGGGCGGTACCTTCGACGTGACGCTCATCGAAGCACACGGCAATACAATCGACGTTCTCTACCAAGATGGCGTGCAGGAACTCGGCGGCAAGGATCTCGACGACGCGCTCCTTAAGATCATCGGCGACAAGTTCCGAACCAAGACCAACGACGAGTTTGACTCTGTGGACTGCAACTTTGACAAGTTATCCATCGAGGGCGCCAAGCACACGCTTTCAACGAAGGATAAGACTTCTATCCGTTTGGTCTCGGCCAAACACGGCCCCATCGTCATCGACCTTAGCCGCGACGAGTTCGAGGCCGGCATCTCCCATCTCGTATCTCAGGCCGAGATGGCCTGCGAGAACGTGCTGCGCTGCGGCAAGGACGACCCCTCGCAATACGTCAAGAAGTCCGAAATCCAAGAAATCTTCATGGCTGGCGGAACCTCCCGCGTCCCTGCCATGCAGGCCTCGGTGGAACGTCTCTTCGGCAAGAAGCCCAAGGTCAAGAACCCTGCCCAGGCCATCGCTATGGGTGCGGCCATCTATGCTGCCCACAAGAACACCTCCGGTGTCCTCAATGCCCTACAGGCCCGTGCAGTCGCTGACATCGATGTTTCGCTGATTGCGCCTCACTTCTTCGGCACGAGCGTCCTCTCCAAGAATAGCGACGGGCTCATTAACGACACGGTTATCGCTAAAGGGACCCAACTGCCCTGCCGCGAAACTCGCACCTACTTCACCGTCGCTGCAAATCAACGCAAAGTGAAATGCGACGTCACTCAATCGGCGATGGAGGAGCCTAACTGCGAATTCGTGAGTAAGATTTGGGAAGACTCCCTCTTGCTACCAGAGGGACGGCCTGCGGGACAACCTATCAAGGTGACCTACGCCTATGACATTAATGGGACGATGCAGTGCACGTTTGAGGACGAAGGGACTGGCGAGATCACCAAGGTCGACCTACGACCTAGCTAATCGCCCGGATGTTAATCGTTATCGGAATCATCATCCTGCTAGTCGGGCTGAAATTCTACTTCGGCTCCGAAGTAAGCCGCGCGGTAAGCGCACCCGAACATACCCGCCCGACGCTTCAACAGCTGGATGCCTACGCGGCCAGCATGACCGTAGGCATGTACTGCGCACTCGCCGATGGTAGTATCGACCGAAGAGAACACCGCACCCTACAGCGCTGGAAGAAAACCTTCGTCGAGCAGGCCCCCACGGAACTACGTTCTCGCCTAGAATCGGCACTGGAGTTGCGCTTAATCTGCTCCGAAAACGGCGTCACCGATTCAAACCTCTACGCGGCCTGCCATGCCCTTTGCACCTTGCCTGCCGACTTCCGGCTACAGGTGATGACGATGGCCTTCGAAGTCGTGGCAGCCGATGAGGCTATCCGACCTTCTGAAGTCAAAGGACTCCGGAAAGTCGCACGACAGATGCTCATTGCCGACGCCAAGTTCAAAGAACTCGAACAACAGTATCTCCAGCACCTCCGGTCAACCGAACCCGTGACCCCGTCAAAGCCGCCGGTCGGCAACGCACAGGAACGACTTTTCGGGATCAATCCAGTCTGGTCGCAGGAGCAAAAGCTCGCCCAACTGACCAATGAGTTCGCCAAGTTTAATTCGCGGATGCAATCGATGCGCGACGAAGATCAGCGTGCGCGTTGCCGCGAGATGCTGAAGGACATCGCGCAATACCGCGACGAGCTTATCACTGGTCGCAAACCCACCCCACCCGTCACACAGAGTTCCGCTCCATCGCACAGCCCCCAGGTGCCACCTCCGATCGCTTCCAAGGAGGAGGTACTGCTCGGGATAGACGCGACGCTCGCGGTCGCCGAAAAACTCGCACGTCTCGATGCCTTGGAAAGCCGCTGGCGCGGGCGTCTGGCCAACCAACTCCTCCCCGCTGCCAAGGCAAAGTGCGAGGAGGCCCTTCAGGCTATAGCTCGCCTGCGGGATGCCTACCGGAACCAAACTTAAGGCTTCAAAAGGAGGCGATCTAGGTCCGCCGCCAAGGCCGCCTGAAAATCCTCCCATGCCTTGCCGGCTTTAAGCCAGCCAGCTTCGTAAAGGTCGGCATGGCGGAGATGTACCACACCGTAGCCTGCCCGGGACAGTACGCCAACGCGTTCGCGTTGCAGCGCGGGATAGTGCTTGGCCTGGGGATACCCTGGGGCCCCATCTAACTCCACATGCACGCCTCGCCCGTCCACATGATTAATAAGGACGAAATCCATCGCCGTCTGCCCGCATGCATTCACTGCCGCATGCAAACTGACGCCCGCAGTGCCTAAGGACTGCGTGCGCTGCTGGGCATAGCGCTCGAGCGCACCAGCCAACAGCCGTTTTCCTTCTCCGACAAGTTGCTCCCGTCTGTAGGTGGGAAAGTGGAAGGCTCCTTGCGTGGCGTTATCGAGGTTCAAATACCTTCGGAGACGCTCTGAGGTACGCGGCTCCGCTCCTAGAATCGCCACGGTGAATAGCCGCGCCCGGCTGGACGCGACGTTAAAGCGGTTAGCGTTCTCATAGTGCGCTTTCGCGTAACGCGTGCCTTCGCCGAGTCCGAAGGTAAGCAAGATGACATCACGCTCGTTGCCTTGCATCTCTTCCGGGGTGCCGACGATGAGGTCCAACTTCAAAAAGCGCCCCATTGTCCGCTTACGAATTTCCGCAACCTGATCGCGGGTATAGGCCACCACGCCAACGGATGGATGTGAGCCGAGAGGCTTACCCCCGAGTAAGGCAGACTCAGCCGTGCCGTCCTCAATCGATTCTAAAATCTCCAAGGCCTTATCTACTTCCGCGTCGACGATACCTGTGCCGCCTCGACGAGTGCCGCCGGTGAGGATGGCCCGGAAAGCCCCTTTACCGAGGTTCTGTGCCGTCTCCGTCATCACCTTCAAGCCGCCACCATCCGCGTAGAATTCGGCGCTCGTGAAAGCCGCCAAGGCTGGCCGAGAACGAAAATGCTCATCGAGCATGACTTGCGGTAACTGCGGTGCGTAGGGACTACGCAAGACGAGGTCCAAAATAGAATGCTCGGTCACCAGGATGCTGCGCGTCTTGGCCGCCTCATAGGAAACTCCTTCGCAGTGACGCTCCCACGCCAACCGTTCGAAATTACGGTTTAGGGCAAAGAGGCCAGCCGCACCCAACCCCAGTTGGCGATCGTCGCCCACCACGCAAAACCGGGTACCTCGGTAGAAAGCCGGGATCAATTCCGCGATATTCACCTGACTAGCCTCGTCCACCACAACTAGGTCAAACAAACCGACTTCAAAAGGGAATACCGCACTGAGGTCCTTGATCTCAGCAGCCCAAAGCGGCAAGGACTCCAAGGCACTCACAACCTTCGTCGAGGCGAAGAGCGCCTTGAGCCGGGAGGGCTTGCGATAAAAGAAGACCTGCTTGAAGCGCTGGAGCTCGGCCAGGTGTTCAGCCGCTTTAGCTAGCCGAATCATCTCCAGCTGTTCCTTCGCTAACATCCCACAGAGCGCTTCATGTTCGCGCTGCTTCGTCGTGATGAGCTTACGGACTTCGTCGACCTTTCGGTCGACGACCCCTTCTCGCCGGGCGAGTTCATGAGCCGAACGCAGCACCTTGATGTAAGCATCGACACGCCTAATGGCCTCCACTTGGCGAGGCTCTGCGTGAAGCCATTCCGCCCCTAATTCATGGAGCGAAAAGCTTAGTAAGGCGCGCACTTTGAGTGCCTTCATCCGCGGCAACTGCCCACCGGCTGCCCGGGCGCGCTCCAAGCTACGTGCGATGGCCTCAACCGTCTGGAGTAAGGCGTCATCCACCGCAACTTGACCCGCTAAGCCAACGGATCGTAGGTCGCTCTCCGCATAGCTCGATAGATAGAAATCACGGGCCTGACAGAGCTGCACCAAGGCTTCTTCGGCTTGGCGGGCCCCAAGCAAGTAGACCTCGATCGAGTCCTCGTGTCCGTAGAGTTCAGCTAACTTGAAGTCGACCTGGCGACGGAGCGCCTCCACCCGCCGGCTGACTTCGCGGTAGTCGTCCGCGGCTCGTACGTTGTCGGCTCGGCTGATCAAATCTTCGATGCGAGCCCTCTGCTGCTTACGCCCTTCGGAATCGCCAACCGCCAAGGAAAGACCGCCGACGCCTAAGAGTTTTTCCACCTTCTCTCGTACTACATCGAGCGCAGCTTTCTTATTCGAGACCAGCAGCACTCTCTTACCCAATAGCACCGCCGAAAGTAATATGGCCGAAATCGTGTGGGACTTACCAGTACCCGGGGGGCCTTGCACATAGCTGATGTCGGCAGCCCATGCATCGGCGACCGCTTGCTTTTGCGGCTCGGATAAGGACAGAGGAATGCGCGGGACGACATTCTCGTAAATCGAGCGCCGGACCTCTTCTTCGCGGTTTAGCGTGGTCGTTACCTGCTCAATTGAAGAGAGTAAGAGTTTGGCAAGGACGGGGTTCTGGACGCCCTCTCCTCCATGTTCACCATTGGTCTGCTTGATGAGTTTGGTGAGGGCCTGATAGGTGGTGACCTCCGACGGCCGAACCGCCAAGAACATGTATTCGCAGTTGAGGCTTTGTCCCTCTTCGGACTGCGCCAGACGCTTCAGCACCGCGGGTGAAGGAGCTGCAGCCTCCGTCAGGGTGAGCCGAGCTAACGCAGGCAGCCGTTCCGCCAAGATGCCGTAGACCGCTCGTACCAAAGCGACCGGATCAGCCGGCAAACCCGTGCTGGTCGTAGACTCAACATAGGCCTCCGCTTCAGCGATGGCATGTAGGAGCTCCTGCGTGAACAGGACGGCTTGCTTATCAGGCACAGCCCCGTCCTGCACCTCCACCGCCCCAGGAATCAGCAAAGCCAAAAGGTCGTAGTTTAGCAGGGCGTCCTCATGCTCGAACTCCAAGTCAAGGCCCTCATCGACCTCTGGCTCCATGTCGACAGGGATAATAATCAGCGGGCCGGCCACTTCGCGCACGCGACCCTCGATTATCACCTTACCTGCGATAAGGCCGTAGCCGACGTATACACCCAAGTTATCTTCTTTCTCCAAACGTTGCCGAGCTTGGGCCAACCAAGTAGCCCGGGATACCCCCCCGTAAGTCCCGATCTCCGCACCATGCAGCGGGGGCGTGCCGCCGCTGGCCGCACGGGCCAAACAGGCCTCGAAGCCGCCTCGGAAGGCGATCTTGCGGGACATGTCCCGTAGGTAACCCAGGTAATCGCTGACGCGCATCCGCCGAGGCTCAGAGCTTGGTCGACTCAACGAGCGCTGCCTGAAGGTCGCGCACTGCGCCGGTCAACTGCTCAGTCGCCCGCGAATTTGCCTCAACGGCCGCGTGCTGAGCGCGCAAGAGCCCTTCAAGCGAGACGTGGGACTTGGCATCCGCATCCATCGCGCGCGCCAAGCGTTGCTCGACCTTTTCGGCGTAAAGCTTCGTGTGCTCGCGGAGGGCCTGCTCGGCCTCGTCTTGACGTTTGGCCGCCGCCTCGACTTGGGCGGTAAACTTGTCCAGCCGGAGCAACAAGAGGATGCAGCTGACCGTCAGGGTTAACAGGACGGCCAACAGGGCGTAGAACTCGGGGGTAAGGGCCATTAGCTCAAAATAGTCCACCCCACCCCTGCATCAAGAATTATTGGTATTTATAATACAATAGATGACGGCAGGTGGTGCTTTGCACTTGTTCGCCCCTCCATCGTTTATTATTTCCCATTATGGCCAATATCGTAGGCATCGATCTCGGGACGAGCACCACCATGGTCGCCCGCTTCAACGACTCGGGCTTGGCGGAAAGCACTGGAAACATCGACGGTGACCTCTACACCCCTTCCGTGGTTCAGGTCGAGGCAGACGGCGTCGTGCTGTGCGGGAAAGAAGCCAAAAAGTGGGTCGGGCTAGGCCGCGAAGGCGTCTTCGCTGATTTCAAGCGTGAGATGGGGAAGCAGCCGGATTGGCAGGCTCATGGCCGACGACTGAATCCAGAAGACCTAAGCGGGTATCTACTCAAGTGGGTGCTGGCTGACTACGCGAACCAGTTCGGCTCACCCGACAGCGTCGTGATTAGCTGGCCAGCCAACTTCACCGACGGGCAGAAGAAAGCCACTCAGGAGGCCGCGCGGCGCGCTGGCCTCACTGTTCAGCATTTCATTAACGAACCCACCGCTGCGGCGCTCTATTACACACTGAGCCTTAAACTGGAGGGGACTTTCCTGGTCTACGACATGGGCGGCGGGACCTTCGACGTCTCGGTAGTCGAGGTCAAAGGCCACGATGTGAAGGTCGTCTTTTCCGAGGGCGTCGACCGACTCGGCGGTGTCGACATGGACCAGGCGATGCTCGGCCTGATTGCTGCGAAATTCAAGGCCCAGACGGGTGGAGCCTTCGATCGTGAAGACTGTAGTTTCACTTCCCTTGACCTCGAAAGCCCGAAACATGCCTTGAGCACCCGGGAGGACACCAGTTTCCGGGTTGTCTCTGCCTTGTACGGACCAGTGAAGATCTCACTGACGAGGGCTGAGTTTGAAGCCGCGATTTCCCCCCTTATCCGAAAGGCTGAAACCGCCTGCGAGGAGATGCTTAAGGTCAACCGCATCGAGAAGAGCTCCTTACGGGAGGTCTTCATGGTGGGCGGCACCTCACGTATCCCTGCGCTCCAAGCCAGCGTCCAAAAACTCTTTGGCCGCAAGCCGGTAATCCGCGAGCCCGACCATGCGGTGGCCCGTGGAGCCGCTATCTACGCAGCCCTCATGGCCGACCCAGCCAAGCTCGGCCCCTTGCAGCGTATTAATGTCGGCACTACCAAGGTCATCGACATCACTCCGCACTTCTTTGGCCTGGCGCTGCACGAACCTCACTCGAGCACGGCGCTCTTTAACCGGGTACTGATTGAAAAAGGCTTACCTGTGCCGCATTCCATCGTAAAGCGTTTCCACACCAGCGAAGGCGAAAACCGCACTGGCATTCAGCTCATCATCACCCAGTGCCCTAAACCCGAACGGGAAATCTCAAAGGTTAAGGTCCTGCATAATCGCAGCATCCCCATCCGCCCTAACGGCGCTATCGGTGAACTCATTGAGGTCACCTTCTCCTACGACCAGAACGGGGTGATGGGCTGCGTCCTGCACGAGATCGCCACTGGCAAGAAGACCAAGCTGGAGCTAAAAGCGGTGTAACCCGAAATTTTCCCATGAACCTTGATTACAAAAAAGTTGGCGGCGCCGCGATGCTTGTAGGCGTGCTCCTAATCGGCATAGGCATAGCAACCTCCTCCTCGAATAGCAGGAACTCTGCCCCCGTTTTGAGCCAGCCAGCAACTGGCCCAGTCAACCGGCCCAGCCCGCCGGCCGCTCAGGCCCCGGCGCCCACCTACGCGGCTACGCAACCCTCCCCTCCTGCACCCCCGCCGATAACCTACTCGCAGCCCAAACCCGTCTACACACCGCCTGCCCCCCCGCCCCCGACCAAGGCACAGTTACTGGACCGGAACCCGATCCTCACTGAACCAACGCCCGGTCTACAGTCGCGCACGGCCAGCGCCAACTACGACGCCCAGATTAAGCTCGAAAACCACCTCCCCGCACCTGCGTACGTTAAGGTTGTCAACGACTACGGCACCACCATCGCGACCATCTACCTCCGGAGTCAGGAAAGCCATGAACTCGATATCCATTCAGGCACCTACTTCGTGAAATATGCGACCGGCTCGGCTTCGCAATGGCGCGGGCCAGTCCACTATTTCGGCTCGGGTACAAGTTTCCACAAAGGTACGCCCGACGTCATCGGAACGAGGCAGATTTTAACTCTGACGTTCTACCAGACGCGGGTCAGTGGTTACTCGGCGACGGGCATACCGTCGATCAGCGAAGAAGAGTTCGACCGTTAAGCGTTCAAAACTGGCTTTTTAGGGCAGCTAACGGCTTAGCACGAGTCTGCATGAAAAAGTTTACGACCCGACACCATGACCAGAGGCAGACACAGCTCCATTCTCAAAGCGAATAAAAATCATCCCAACACCCTCTTCGATATAATACCAATAAGTGCCACCTGGCCGACTCTGTTCGCTGAAAGGAGGGCCCGCAAAAGCTCGCACCTCACCCGGACTCTGTCCGTACTTAATGAGCTGCCAGTGAGAAGGTTTCCAAACACCAGGGAATTCAAGCGCACGAGCCAAGGAACTATTACCAGAAGGACGCTCGACTTCATCCAACTTAGGCTTGGAGGGTTCCGGCCTATTCCGCTCGGCAATCGCCTCAGCCAGTGCCCTTGCCAATTCGGCCATTTTGGCGTCGTTTCCGGCGTTAAGCTTCCGAACAAGCTTCAGCTCATCCCGGGTGGACCTGAGCTCACTTTGCGACTGCTCCAAAGCCTCGCTTAGCTCTCCCACCTTCTGGGCAATCGCCGCCACCGAGCGCTCGGCATTCTTAGCCTTCTGGTCGACCTCCACGGCCTTCCGCTCCATATCCCCTTGCTTGGCAATGGAAGCGGCGACCTGCCCTCTAGACTCGGACTTTAGCTGCTCCAGCTCGCGCTTTAGTTTGAACTCATCCACGTAGCAAATGATCGCGGTCACTGCAAAGGCGACGGCCAGGAGGGAGGCAAAAATCAAGGCACCGTCTATAGGGGCGGACGGCTGAGGATGTTTATTCGGCGGGGATTCGTGCATGGCTTATCGCGTGGGCTCACTCCAGCGGATGAGACGACCATTGTAAAACATGACATGACCGAAATTAGCATATTCCCAAGCAGTATATCCACTTGTCATAACCTTTAGGGGGTTACCGAGGAGCGCGCGTACCTGCTCCTCATTCAGGCCCTCATGCAAGCCAGCCCACCCTTGAGGCGCCGGGGTAACTGCGGCAGCCGGTCGGTCCCGGTAGACGATCTTCTCGACGGGCACTTCCACTCGTTTCTCGACAATCCGGTCCACGGGGACCTCGACCCGCTTCTCGACAATACGTTCCACCGGAACTTCCACTCGCTTCTCTTTCTCAACCACAAAGGGCTGGGGAACAACCAAGGGGAAGAAGGCGCGGCTCAAGACGACGCCCGCCAAGAGGCAGCCCAGCCCTAGCAGACCAGTACCCCATAGCGGCAAGAAATAGGGCACAACCGGGACTGGTTCGTCAAGTTCACGCATCAGCGGGATAACGTAGACCAATTATGCAACTTATCATCAACAAAAGATAAACTGGAAGTATCATCATAGTACCATTGATAGAAAAAAGAACTTCCACCTACCTGTTTAGGCGCGCCCAATAAATTGCGCACCGACTCTGGAGACATTCCAACACTAAGTTTCTTCCACGAGGCCGCATCAATTGCAGTAGACGATATTGTAGGTGCCTTTGGAAAAGGAACCTGCGGGGTACGGTCGCTCAAGACGGTCCTATCGACATACTTGACCACCTCGAAGGGGACCTCCACCCTCCTCTCCACCACGCGGTCAACATACTTTATCACCTCAACAGGAACCCTCTTCTCGACGATACGTTCTACGGGCACTTCCACGCGCTTCTCCCTTTCGACTAAGTATGGCTTGGGTACCTCCAAGGGAAAGAGTGCTCGTCCAGCGAGCATGCCCACTAAAAGGATGACAAGTCCGGCACCCAGGAGCACCCACCCCCACCGTAAGAGGGGACTTGGATTAGACTGAGTGATTTCGCGCATCTTTATAATGAACTATTTAAGCGGAGAAATATCCGCCAAGGCTTTGTCCAGAAATATCAAAGTCGTGTGCCGGTTCGTACGGGTAGAGTAGTAATACCACTTGCCGTCAGGATGAATGTAATATGGCAGGCCGACCAGCCGTATCACCTCAGCCTTGGGAATCCCCAACCGCAGGTACGAATACCCAGCATCCAGTATGTCTATCGAAGAATCCGAGGTCGCAGCGGACTGATTACTTCGGGGAACAGGCCGATCGCGATACACGATACGTTCCACCGGGACCTCGACGCGCTTTTCGACAATCTTATCCACGGGAACCTCCACCCGCTTCTCAACGATACGCTCGACGGGGACTTTGACGAATTTCTCGTTCTCGACTCTGACGAGCTTGCCTTTCTCGAATATGACGAACTTGATGACTTCCTGAGGAAAAGCCCAGCGGCCGAGCGCTACCCCTAGCCCAATCAAGAGGAAAGCGGCCAGCAGCAACCAGCCACGGCGGGGCAGCCCACTGGTAGCTTGTATGTCGTCAATTTCGCGCATCTTTAAGAACTTAGGGTATAAAGTCGGACACAGCCTAAAGGCAAGTGTAGGGGTAGCGACTCAGGACCATATGGACCAAACCTTCTTAGTTTTATAATATAAGATGGCGCAAAAGCCTTTTAAGGGGGCTCGACTACATGCCTGCGGCTTAGACCAAGAGTCTACAGGACAATAGCTGAGGTTGCTGGGCCATCATTGGAGTGATCGCCGTGGTAATCCTAATCAGTAACTGCAAGAATAAGCATTCTAAGGCCCCACCGTCCGGCAGCGGGTGGCGCGGGACCGACCATTACTTTGAGTCACGCTCCAGTTTCCGTGCCGGCAATGCGGACTACATCGGACAAAACCAACGCCTGACCGTCAGCAAGTACAGCAGCGACGGTAACCTCAAGAAGATCGATGAAGACGCGTTCTAGTCGTTAATTAGGAGGTCTGCAACGGAGCACCGAGCTACGACCTGTCTGTATTGAGATAAGTCTGAATAAGTAGCATTCCGTTGATTCGAGGAAAGTCAGGGTCGGTGCTATGTGCCAAAACCGCCACCGCCTAGCGCGGGCAGGACTCCTGGTAAGGGGCGTAATTATTATTTTGAATCACGATCTGGTCACTGGGGACGAAATTATTACCATCGGGGCGCTGGACATGGCCGACCTCTAGGATGCCTTTAGGCTCAAGGGTACCCTGCATACGCAAAACCTTACCGTCCACAGAACGGATGACCTCGATAATCAGCTGAATCGGGACGTCATTCTTACCCTGAATCACCGCTACCTGCGTCTTGCCGAAACCCAAGGTCTCGCGCCAGGTGAGCACTAACGGTAGAGGCGGCTTGGAGAATGCCGTCGGCCCTTGGCCGGCGCCGCGCCCGCTCAAGAGAAAGACCGCCGCCAACCCTGCCAACAGCACCATCGCGGCGACGACAATGACCGTGAGATTAAGCGGTGACTTGGGGGCTTGGGGCGGAGCTTCCATACAAATATTCATAATAGTCCCCCTATTCCCAATCAAGAACAACTAAGGACATTGTTAACAATATAATATTCTCGAGTAAGCCAACCGGCCTTACCGATCCATCCCGAGTAAATCGACGCTTCCACTTACAACACAAACGAATTACCACAAGATACCCCACGCCAATCACACCACTATGAGCGAAGCCGGACCGGAGACAAAATCTCCTCATATTCCATCCGAGTTCCTCGAAAATCCGGCCTTAACCCCATGGCATAAAAGGCGCGAAACGCTGAAAGCCCCAACTTGCATCATTTTAATGACACTGCTCGGCGCTGGCTTCGCGGCAGGAGTAGGCGAAACAAAGTTGTATGAAAGATTTGCCGTAGATAACTTTTGGTCATGGATTTCCTGGCTAAAGGGAAGCTTCCTGGCCGCTGGTATCTGTACGGCGATATTCGCGTTCATTTGGCCGGAGAGATCCCAAAAGCTTCCACTACTCCTTGGTTTTTTCACGGCAATCTGCCTCGGCATTTACTATTTGTGGTCGTACGACACCGAATGGCTAACGCGAGTCAGCCTGAAATACTTTCTGACATCCCTCCTCGCGACTATCGTCCTTGGACTCTTCATTGTTGGCGCCTGGGCCCTGTTTATCTTCGAGTCCACTGCTTCCAAGATCTGCTTCTATGGGGTTCTGGGTTTCCTAGGATTCAAACTCGGGCTTGAATTCATAAAGATCACTTGGAACGGACTTACCCTATGACTCCAGACAGGTGATCATACATGCTTAGTCCTAAAATATTGCGACGGATAATGCTGCTAATGCGCGAGTAGCAGCGTAACAATCACTGCCATGCACGAACACGAAGAGCCTATTCCGGCCACCCCAAAGGAATTCACTACGGGACGTGCCCTCATGGAGTCCTGGGAAATTTGCAGTAACCACTTTATCGCGCTGACTGCGCCAATGTTACTTCTGCTTTTGATCGTCGCTTTACTCTCGGCAATTGCTGAGAAGTTAACCTCGGTGCCCATCGGCGGCACACTCTTTGCTTTAGGCATGGTCATATCGACCATGTCCATCCACCGGACGGTCATGAACCTTAAGCTCCGTGGGACTCAACCCACTTTCCGCTCCGCAATCCAAGCGGGTACTTCGCTCTTTGGGCGCGGCCTGGCTTCCAGCCTACTTACACTGACAGCCACCATACTCATCTATTTTGTAGGAGTACTTCTCATTTCTCCAGGCATCATGCTCTGGGTACAAAACAAGAGCCCTGCCGCTGGCCTGCTTTTGTGGACGGGGATTTTCGGCGCCTTCCTCGTGTATCAGTGGTTCTTGACCCGTATCTGCCTGGCGCCTTCTGCAGTAGCTGACCGTCAGCTTGGCCTTTTCGAGGCTTTAAAATACTCCTGGATACTATCCGGAAGCAATTTCAAGGCAGTGCGGCGTGTCTGGCTTAGCTTACTGGCATTTATTGTTATCACTAGCATGGTATTCGCAGGTACCTATTGGTCTCTTGTCGGTTTTGACCTCTGCTCTGAATCGTCAGCGTTCATGTTACTTCTGCTTCCCATCTTCATCACTTCCTCGTTTGCGGTTAGTCTAATCAACACCGCACTTTGCCTAACCTATTTATCCGTTAAGGCCACGAGTTGGTCACCGGCGGCACCCCCGCTCCCTGGTTAATCGACAGGTCTGTAATTACAAAACCAAAGATTCAGTCGCCTGGGTAGTTCATACCAACGCGATGACGCCCAAAGCTACAGGTCTTTTCCGCGACAACGCAGCTCCCCCAGACCGAACAAGGGTCTCAAAACTTACTTAGGCCGCCTTGGACTAACGCGGACTCAGCCCTTCGCTTCGTCCGCCTTGGGCGCGGGCCCCATCATGATGCAGGATCCCTTGTGGGCTCGCATGAATTGGGCGACCTGAACGAGGCTCTGTCCCCGCAGGTCATGCACGTCCTTCCGACAGTGTTCGCAGAAGGCCTGCCCGGAGCCCTTCCAAGTCAGCGGGAGCTCCACGAAAGGACAAGGCCGGGCGAGCGGATTGGCTTTAGCGGGCTCGATTTTCATTTCAAAAAGAACCCGAGTCCGAAAATAAGAAGGCAGATGACAACCCCAAGGCAGCCCTTGGAATTATGTGCTGGGGTAAACTGGGCTTGCTGGCCATAAGGGCGAACGGTGGGGTTTTCCTCGACATCATCCTCCGAGCCCACCCAAGCACGACCATTAGGACTTGATGGGGATGAAGTTCGGCTCCTCGCCCCTAAACCCTCTAAATCAAAACCTAGCCCCTTGCGTAGTAGGGCCTGATGCTGTAAAAAGAACATGTAAGATGGGTCGTAGCGCACGCGCAGTACCGGGTCTCCTAACACGTTAAAGGCAACCTGTAAGGCCGCTTGTTGTTCAGCCGACAGGGATACACTGGAACGAAAAGCCTGGTAAGCACTGCCGATGACTTCATGGCTAGCATCCGGGGAAACGCCCAAGATCATGTAATACCCTTGAGGGTCTCGGAACTTTTCATAGCCAACTTGGTTGAATACACGAGTAGGGCGGACGGCGGGTTCTTCGCTAGCATCGTCCTCAGAGCCCACCCAAGCACGCTGCGGGGCAGCTGGACGCTCAGCCGACGAGCCTTTATCAGCACCACCCAGACCGGCAGCCCCGAGGCTTCCTGCCCCCGCAGAAGAACCCGTTGACTCCACTGTATGCGACCAAGCTGGATCATAGGCTTGGCGAGCAGTGGCATCTCCCAACACAGCGTAGGCTTGCTCGGCCGCCTTCTTAACGAATTCCAGACCAGGGCCATCCGCAGCCGCCAACGCTGCCTGGTAGGCCGCTTTAATCTCTGCGGGCGTCGCCTCGGGGCCGACGCCAAGCAAGGAATAATACCCTTCCTGATCGCGGTCTTTCATAAGACTCTTTAAAGTCTACCAGCGGACCGAGCAAGTCGCAATACGGCGGTCAGACACCGTCACCGTTAAGTGCTTTCGCTCACCTACAAAGGCATCTCCGCCATTTATTTTTGTTTTATTTCATGGTAGGCTAAACTTAGTTGCCCCGAAGATTAAATCTTAAACCTGAAATTCTTAGTTAAGCCTGCACAGGCGACCACCCTTCCCTGACATCACAACCCATCGATGCTAGGCGAGATGCGCGGGGTCTGGACGGAGAGTGGCTTGGGGGTTGAACGAGAGTCGGCGGGTTGCGCGGATAACCTCTGCCCACTCCCTCCCCCATTTAGACTGACCGACCCGGGCCAAGGCCCTGATGCCTATCCATTCAGAGTTTTTTGTTATCACTTGATAAAAGGATTATTAAACATAATTAACTTTGATTATGAAATACTTACTTTCCTCACTCCTATTCTTTTTGGCCGGGTGCACCATCTCCACAGATGCCATGACCGAGCTCTCCATGGGCATGAGCAAAAGCGAGGTGATCAAATTGATGGGTAAGCCGGACAGCGTTTCGGCCACGAGCGGCGTCGAGTACTTGACGTATACCCTGCGCACGGAGACCTCCTTCACACGCAATACTTTTGGCTACGTAGGAAAATATTATGTACGCTTGGTTAACGGGCGAGTCGACTCCTACGGCAAGGTAGGGGATTTCGACACCACCAAGGACCCGACGCTCAACCTCAATATCCGGAACCGCTGACACTGGCATCCCGATGGCCGCATATAGGGCAATCTACTCCTGTTGAGTGAAGTGAGCCGCCGCCAAACCCTTTCGGGCCTCCTACGCCACGTTGGCACCCTAGACCCTCTCTCAGTGGACGTTACTGGATGTGGGGTGCGCAACAAGGCGTCAGGCCACCAGTAAAAACCTTACTGGCGCGGGAGAACTTGAAGATAGGAGGCGAGCGCGGAGGGACAAGGCGCCGCTATGCCCGATAGGAGTTCTATGCTAAGGTAAACATCGACATAACTTCAGGCTCCTTAGGTGAACCCTGCCCCATCAAAAAATCAGCGGGAACTGGCACTAGGGGCCTGCCAGGATTCCAGTTTACCTTCGGACGTGAAGGTTGCCGAACCGCTGAAAGGGAAAGTCCATGTCTCCTGGCCTGAACCGGAAACCCGAAGAGGATCGCCGACGAGGACGCGTACGGTGTCTTTATTCATGTTGCGACGCAATTTTGCCCAATCCTCGAGCTCATAGCGAGAGGGACCATCGGCGACTTGCGCCGACTTGGCCTCGACTGTCCTGTCGACGTACCGGATTACCTCCTTAACCACCGGCACCTCGACGCGCTTCTCAACGACCCTTTCAACGATCTTCTCGACAGGCACTTCCACCCTCCTTTCGACATATCGAACGACATCAACCTCACGGACACGCTCCGAAGGCCAGAAAACCTTGCACAGTCCGACCCCCAACGACAGTCCGGCCACGAAGAGCAGGCCGAAGATCCAAGGCTTAGCGACAGATGGCGGTGTCGGCGAAATCTCACGCATAGTCAGAATGATTATTTGGCACCCTGACGGACGTAAGTTATGTTATTCATTCTGTATTCTGGTGCAACCTTGTCAGGGTAAGATCGTGCAAAAAGACCGTTCGTACACTTCTTTATTTGAAGCGTAAACTCGTCACCGGTCGGCATCCGCAGTCTAGCAGGATGACGTGCGTAGTCATCAAATGTAACGTTCCCAATAAGCCAGCCGTCATTCTGGATACGCAGCTCGGCAACGATCAAACCACAAGGTACCTCGTTATGGTTTCCGTTATCGAATTGTACGCCGATGTAACGCCCCTTCTGAGCTGGATCCTCGAGGAACGCCACCCTCTGCTTACTGGCCTGATCCACCCACACCCCTTCAATAGGCGCGAGCTTTCCCTTCGACTTCAAGATCGACAGGAAGTCAGCTTCCGTTCGTAGGTCTAGAAGCGGCTCGCCGGTAAAGCGAATAATTGAGAATACCACTGTCGCGGCATCCAGATAGCCGTTATTCGCAAACTTGTTGATGGTGAAATCTGTTGCTATCACGCCATTGGCGCCTGCTTTAAGTAATTCCGGCTCTGAGGCTTTCAGCTTTGCATCGATCGATTCTGCATCTACCGGAGCCTTAATGCGAACAAACAACTTACCGATGACCTTGAAGGCCCGGGAGCATTCACCACCATCGCCTTGGTCATACGAGTAGATCGGAGTGCCAACCGGATTCGATGGGGACGACCTGTCTGTGATGACTAGCTCGGTGGTGACCTCCGCCCGGGCATACGTGGCTGAAAGAAGCAAAAAAACCAGAATAGTGCAGGCTGACACCCCGGCCCTCGAAACGCGGTACCACTTCATAAAACTAGGGAAAGAGCACATAAGAAAACGATGCCATCTTTAATGTCAAAATAGTATAAATAGCAACCCAGATTCAAGCCCCCGGCCCCGGTGCGTTCGCAGTTCGCCGCAGGGCCAACTATGGTCGGGGCGCGCTTCTTCCCTTCCCTCAGCTCGGCCAACGCCCCCGCATAGGTCTTGTCCTTGGCTTTTACGAAACACTCTAGCATTGCCTGACTCTAGCGAGTCGCAGCAACCGAGCAATACTCGGTAACGAACGAGGCCAGACACAGCTTAATAGGTCGGAACTACCTAACGGATATCGACGACAAAAATCATGTTTTTCGCGCAAGGCCCATAATATTATATTAAAAAATATGGCCGAAAGAGATTGCCAGTATTAACTGGAAATCCACTTTTCGTTCAATTATCCCAATGTATAACGTCTCGAGAAACGGCGCAGAAATCGGCAAGTACCCCAAGGAAGAAATCGCCGATGGCCTAACGACCGGGTTCTTTCTCCCGACAGATCATTGCTGGAAGCCAGGCATGGCAGAGTGGAAGCTGTTGAGCATGGAGTTCACTGCTCAAGTCGACCCCTCCATGCCGCCCCCTCCGCCCGCAGCTACGGGGAGACAAACGACTCACGAGGTGCCGAATTCGCCCGCCCCGACTCCCGTATCCTCCAACGCTTCCCCGGCACGGGCTGGAGTATTCAAACGCATCGTCGTTTTATTGGGAGCTGTGTTCATGCCCTATATTGCGTGGTATTGGGTCTTCTTCGACAAGAGCCTCGGTTATACCAAGGCTGCTAAAGTGTTCTTCGCCTGTTGGACCGGATTGATACTCGTAGCCGCGATTAATACGGACAGCCAGGGCACAGGTGCGAATTCCGGCAGAAGCAATGATCTGCAATCAAAAATTGAATATATAGACCGCCGTAAGGCGAACCCTTACGACGTCGACTCGGACCAAGAAAGACCCGAGCCATACTCGTGGGCAATTTCCCAAGCTCAGGGCTTGATTCGTAAGCAGCTCAAGAGCCCATCTTCCGCCAAATTCTCAGGGTTTTCCGAGACCAGTCGCAAGAAGACCTACGACGATGGCAATGTACAGTACTACTTTGTATCTGGCTGGGTGGAATCCCAGAACTCGTTCGGCACTATGCTTCGCGACGACTACCTCATCTGCTTCTTAGCGACTGAAAATTCTACGAAGTTGGGCGTCAAATACCTTCGCCTAGGGGAACAATCCACCGGAAAGATCCCCATCCAGTGCAAATCCATGTTCTCCTATCCAGAAGAAGCCCAATTCTTCAAGGAACGTATGCAGGCTGCCGAACGTGGAGACGCGCAAGCGCAGTTTGATGTCGGTACATGCTATGAAGAAGCAAAAGGCACCAAGCCCGACCCAGCAGCCGCCCTTAAGTGGAATCGTAAAGCCGCCGAACAGGGGCATGCGGCAGCGGCATTCTCTGTCGGGATGGCCTATACCACCGGCTCAGGCACCGAACGCAACCCCACGACCGCCGCAAACTGGTACAAGAAGGCAGCCTACGGCGGCCACGTATTCTCACAGTTTGTCTTAGCCAACCACTATACGTCGGGGACTGGCATAGAAAAAAACCTCACTGAAGCATACGCCTTACTCAACATCGTGATTGGAAAAGCGGACGGCACTACCGTCGTGATGGCCCAGAAGAATCTAGCAGACATCGAGAAAGAGATGTCCAACGCGGAGATTGAACAAGGCAAACTTCGCATTGGCCAACTTGAAGCCCTCATCAAGGCCAGCACCAGGAAATAAGTTACCACCTCCCGCCTCAGGGCGGATTACGCGCTGCTCCACACATTACTTCGGCCACCGGTACGACAGCCGTTAGCGCTGAGTCCACCGCCTTCTTAGCCAGGGCAGCAGATAGCTCCAAATAGCTGGCCACGTCTTTATGATTATATTATTATTTAGGATTATTTAACATTAAAGTTGCCCCACTCCTGCCTATATCACAAATCAATCAATAAACATGGCCGACGCATTCATTATACTTTTAGTCATTTCAGCAGCTTTCTCGGGATGGATTGTCATGGACTCCCTTAAGCGCGGGAAACTGGAGTGGGCATATGCCATATTATCCTTCATCTTCTGGTGGGTTTGTTTGCCGTTCTACCTAGCAGGCAGAAAACTACTCCCGGGTGAAACGCGCGAGGGCGGCTACGGCTGGAACGCGTGCAAATATTTCATGCTCACTTGGAGCGCGCTGCTCGGCTTTTGTTTGATTGCCGGGATGATGGCCGTCTCGAACCGTCTTGACGGAAGAGAGATGAACGATGCCCAAAGTACCGGGGCTGTAATTGGGGTTGGCCTTGGAATGGGGATATACTTTTGCCTCTGGATCGGCGTCATCATCCCAGTCGGCATCATCGGCCTTTTACTCAAGAAAAATACGGTGGTGGAAAAAGGCGACGTAACCGGAAGTCCCCTTGTCCAGGCTACTTCTCCGACCCCCTCGGCTCCATCGTCCCCGGCAAGCCCCCCCGCCCCTGCTGCCCCCTCCGTGCCGGCCCCAGTCCAAAGCGTCCAGTTTTCCGTAGCGCGCCAAGGTGCGACCATCGGAACTTTCGACGGACTCACATTCCGCAAGATGATTGCATCGGGAGAAATCCTGGCGACCGACCACTACTGGAAGCAAGGGATGGCGGGATGGGACCTAGTCGATAACTACCGCGGCTAAACCTGCTAGGCGAGCGTGGCCGCCACGCGCTTAAGCTCGCTATGCTGTATCACGTCCGGGGCTGATTGCATAGCCATGCTCCCCCTCCATGGAGGAAGCAAAGACTCGACGGTTCAGCACGGAGCCGCCGGCATTCATAGCCCGTGTAAGTGAGAACCCCTCCTGGGGGCGCGCAAC
>Ga0209768_10000842_pt1 | contig 20132 bp, 23 predicted proteins | sample LauGreSBDMM110SD_3_FD_187564 | JGI IMG/M metagenome (GOLD analysis project Ga0209768, IMG submission 187564) | Freshwater lake microbial communities from Lake Michigan, USA - Sp13.BD.MM110.SD (SPAdes) (version 2) | ecosystem: Environmental > Aquatic > Freshwater > Lake | place: Lake Michigan... | reverse complement strand
ATTAATTAATTAAACAAACAATTATGAAATTTAGAAACAGCTGGAAATCAGCAACAAAACAATGGGACAAGATATCTATAAGATTTAGATTATCTTCAGTAGATTTATTTACTTTAGAAATAGATATCTCTAGAGAATTTTACATGCTAACAATTTTAAACTTAACAATTAAAAACAGATAATCATGAAAGCAATAAAAAAAGTAACACCTAAAAAAATTATTAAAAAAACAACTGTACCAAAATATGCAAAAGGAGGATCTCTTCCAAAAGCACAAAAAAGTGGTAATAAAAAATATGCAACAGGAGGTACTAAAAAAGATTGTCCTCCCGGTTATATATGGGATGGTTCTAGTTGTGTAAAAGGACCTTTATACAGTACAGGAGCTAAAATTGGTGTTGGACTAGGATCATTAGGATTTCTTGGAGTAGGCACATCAATGCTTGTTGATAAAATAAAAGATATGAATGCAAAAAAGAAAGCTAAAAAAGCTTTGAAAGAATTAGAGTCTAAGGGAACTGTTGCTCCAAGAAGTTTAATTAAAAAACAATAAAAAACAACATCTTATTTAAGATATAATAATCCAGGTAATTTAATTTATCTGGATTTTTTTTGTTTAAATATTTTTTATTTAAACTTTTGTAGTATATTTGTCTAAACTTAAATTAATAAATAATGGAAAACGTAGAAACAAATGAAAATCTAACTCCTGAACAGTTAGAAACACGAAGAGAAGAAATGAAAGATTTTTATGATAAATCTATTCCTTATCTTGAATCACAAGCAAAATATGAAAAAGCCTTGACTGACATTGAAGAATCAAGATACAGAAGAGCAACTATGCAAATTCAATATGCAACAATGATGTCTGCTGCACAAAGTCAAGAACAAGAATCTATTAATGAACAAGATTATTCAAGTAATGATAGTGTTAAACCTTTATCAAAAGTACCTAATGAAGGTAAAAAATTAAAAAGAGAATAATGGCTTTAGTAAATCAAGTACAGAAAAAGGTTAAAATGCCTAAATGGGATATAGTTAAATTTCAGATTTTAACTCATTGTTATATTAATCGTATAACAATGAGTGACTCTGATCTTAACTGTCTAACTTTGTTATGCTTTAATCAACCAATAGAACTTAGTAATTTTTGTCTTGATGCATCTTCAGAAGAAGATTGGATTTTTAAAACACCACAAACTGTAAGAAACAGTATTAATAAATCTGAAAAAAATGGACTCATATCTAAAGATGTTAATAATAAAAAACTTATAGTAATTAACTCTGCATTAAAAATTCAAACAGAAGGTGTAGTATATTTAGATTATAAACTTTTAAGTAATGATACCGAAAAAAGTAAATAGTTTATATAAAGAGTTAACAAAAGAATTTGATGTTACTGAAAGTTTTGTAGAAATCTTAATTCAAAATTATTATAAAGAGTTAAGAAAAAAATTAAGTGGTTTAACAGATTTAAGAATAAATGTAGATGGTCTTGGTCATTTTGTAATAAAAATACAGAAAGTAAAAAAATCAATTCCTCATTATGAAAAAGTTTTAAAAAATCATGATGTATCAACTTTTGGTGCATATCATAGTAAAAAAAATGCACAAGATAAATTAGATTTATTAATTCTAATAAATGAAAAAGCAGAAGAAGAACTAACAAAAAGAAAAAATTTTAAAGATGAAAAATACATTAAAACTAATTTGGGAGAATAGAAAACAAATAGTAGAAGGTATAACTAATACTATAATACGAGATGAAACAATAGAAGAAATATCAAGATTAAGATATTCTATTTGTGATGAATGTACAAGTAAAGGTAAAAAATGTGCAGTAAAAGGTACAAGTCCTTGTTGTAATGAATGTGGATGCTCACTTACTTTTAAGACTAGATCTTTATCTTCTGATTGTCCATTAGGTAAATGGGAAGCATTAACTTCAGTAGAGGAAGAAGATAAATTGGATTCATTAAAATAAATATTATGAGCATAAAATTTAATGCAAAAGATCATAGTTATATAAGTATAGATGATGAAAATATAAAATGGATAAGTGTAACTACACTAGTATCCCATTTTAAGAAACCTTTTGATTCTAAAAAAATTGCATTAAAAGTTAGTAAAAATAAAAACTCAAAATGGTTTGGAATCCAACCTTCAGACATTGAAGAAATTTGGAATAAAGAATCAAATAGATCACTTGAGTTAGGTTCTTGGTATCATGATCAAAGAGAAAGTGATATATGTTCTTTAGCATCTATGGAAAAAGAAGGTGTTACAATACCTATATTTAAACCAAATATAGTTACTGAAGGTGTTAAGATAGCTCCTAAACAAAAACTAGATCCTGGAATTTATCCAGAACATATGGTGTATTTAAGATCAGCAGGTATATGTGGACAGTCAGATTTAGTAGAAGTAGTAAATGAAAAAGTTAATATAATAGACTATAAAACAAACAAAGAAATAAAAAAAGAATCTTATATAAATTGGGAAGGTATATCTGAAAAAATGTTACATCCAATTAATAGTTTAGAAGACTGTAATTTTTATCACTACGCACTACAACTAAGTATTTATATGTATATTATATTAAAGCATAATCCTAAACTTAAACCAGGAAGAATGTTAATACATCATATTTCTTTTGAAATAGAGGATGAGGATGCTTGGGGATATCCAATAACTAAAAATGATATAAATGGTGAACCCATTGTAAAAAAAGTTACACCAATTGTAATGCCTTATTTAATAGATGAAGTATTATCTATTTTTCACTATTTACATGATAATAAAGAAAAAATTAAAAAAAAATAAATAAAATATATTTGTATGTTAGTAAAACTATTTGATATAGAAAATGGTGTAGTAGTCCCTACAGAACATTGTTATACTTTAAAAGCATTAAAGGATGTTATGGATGACTATCCAGAAGACCATCTTAAAATTTACTTATACTTATTCTATATGAGTTGTCCAAATCCAGACATGAATCCTTTTTTTTATACTCCGGAAATAGATAAAGAAGACTTAATTTTAAAACAAATAGATTCAGAATTCTCTATAGAAGATGACTGCATACGTATAGCATTACAGTTTTGTCAAAGAATGTATGAAACACCAACCTCAAGAGCTTATAAAGGTATTGCAACTATGTTAGATAGATTAGCAAGATATATGGAAACACAGAGCATTACAGATGGCAGAGATGGTAATATAAACTCTATTGTAAGTGCTGCAAAAAACTTTGATCAAATTAGAACATCATTTAAAGGAGTATATAAAGATCTTCAAGATGAACAATCTAGTAAAGTTAGAGGTGGTATTGGTATGGCTTATGATCAATAATCATGGAAGAAATATATAATAATATACCAACTTGGAATAATGGTAATTGGACTGTTACTGATTTTGAATCAAGAGAGTTATTTTCTGATTTTATTTTTAGTTTATTTAAAGAACCTGGTAAATATAAATTTGATGAAACAAGTTTTTTATTTAATCAACAAGGAGAATTATTTAGAGAAAATAAAGTTTATTGTACAGCACCATTTAAATCTAAAGATTTTGTTAATTATTGGGATGACCAAAAATTAAAATGCAGAAAAGGTATAATATATAAATCTAAAGATGATACATGGTTTATTACAAGAGACTACTATATGTGGTTAAACTTTTTACCAATCTTTGATAAAGAACAACAAAAATTTGACTTTGCAAAAATTAGAGATGCTCAGTATCATATGGCACTATATGAACTACTTGCAGAACTTAATTATAAACATGTTGCTATTCTAAAGAAACGTCAGATAGCATCTTCTTATTTTCATATATCTAAGTTACTAAATCAGTTATGGTTTGAAGAAGGAGTTACCTTAAAAATGGGTGCTAGTCTTAAAGATTATATTAATGAAAAAGGATCATGGAAATTTCTTGCAGAATATGCTTCATTTCTTAATCAACATACTGCATGGTATAGACCTATGAATCCTGATAAAATTCTAATGTGGCAACAAAAAATAGAAATTAGAAAAGGTGATAGAAAAACAGAATCAGGTCTAAAAGGTACAATGCAAGGAATGTCTTTTGAAAAAGATCCTACAAATGGTGTAGGTGGACCAGTAAAATATTTCTTTCATGAAGAAGCAGGTATTGCTCCTAAGATGGATCAGACGTATGAGTACATGAGACCTGCTATGAGATCAGGTTTGACAACTACAGGAATGTTTATTGCTGCAGGATCTGTAGGTGATTTATCACAATGTAATCCTTTAAGAGATATGATATTAAATCCTGACTCAAAAGATATATATGCTGTAGAGACAGATTTATTAGATGATAAAGGTACATTAGGTGTGTCAGGTTTATTTATTCCAGAACAATGGTCTATGCCTCCATTTATAGATTCTTATGGTAATTCACTTGTAGAAGAATCATTAGAAGCATTAGATAATCAATTTGAAAAATGGAAAAAAGAATTAAATCCAGAAGACTACCAATTAAGAATATCTCAGCATCCAAGAAATATTAAAGAAGCATTTGATCATAGATCTGTATCAGTTTTTCCTACACATTTAATTGCAGCACAAGCAAGAAGAATTGAAGAAAAAGAATATGCATATGAATTTTTAGATATCAGTACAGATACTAATGGTAAACCTTCTGTTACAACAAGTAATAAAAGACCAATAACAGAATTTCCTATATCTAAAAAAACTGAAGATAAAACAGGAGTATTAGTAGTATGGGAAAGACCAATTGCAGATCCTACATTTGGACAATATTATGCATCTATTGACCCTGTTTCTGAGGGAAAAACTACAACATCAGAATCATTATGTTCTATATATGTAATGAAAGCTCCTATAGAAGTTACTAAAATAAATGGAACAGAATCTGAAACATACATAGAGCAAGACAAAATAGTTGCAGCATGGTGTGGAAGATTTGATGATATTAATAAAACTCACCAAAGATTAGAACTTATAATAGAATGGTATAATGCATGGACAGTAATTGAAAATAATATTTCTTTGTTTATTCAATATATGATATCTAGAAAAAAACAAAGATATTTAGTACCTAAAGGACAAATTATGTTTTTAAAAGATATTGGTTCTAATGCAAATGTATTTCAGGAATATGGTTGGAAGAATACGGGTACATTATTTAAAGCACACTTACTAAGTTATACCATAGAATATACCAAAGAAGAGTTAGATGTTGAAACTAAAACAGATGGTACTATTGTAAGAACTAAATATGGTATTGAGAGGATTCCAGATCCTATGTTACTTAAAGAGATGCAAGAATATGCACACGGTGTCAATGTAGATAGATTGGTTTCTTTTGCTGCACTTGTTGCTTTTATGAGAATACAACAATCTAATAGAGGATATTCTAAAAGAGTTATTATGGATGAAGCAGCTAAAAACTTGCAAAAGTCAGAAAATTTGTTTAAATTAAATAGAAGTCCGTTTCGTCATGTTGGAGGAAATAGGGTATCAAATAGGACAGACTCAAAAAGATCTGCGTTTAAAAACTTAAAGTAAAATACTATGCAAATAATTAATGCAATGCAAGCAAAAAAAGGTGCTAAAGTTTCTCAAAATAGAATGGGAACTATTACTCAACCTTTGCAGTTTTTACCTAAAAAAGATAAAGATGATGAATGGGCTGCATGGAATCTTGATTGGTTAGAATGGGAAGGTTTAAAACAAATTAGAAGAAATGCCAGAAGACTTATGAAAAATTATAAGTTAGCAAAAGGTGTTATAGATAAAACAGATTATATTGTTGAAGAAAATAATGAATATAGAGATGTAGTTGATATGCTTACTCAAGAAGATACTTCTGCATTAGAGTTAAAGTTCTATCCAATTATTCCAAATGTAATAAATGTACTTGTAGCTGAGTTTGCAAAAAGGTCTACTAAATTATCTTATAGAGCTGTTGATGATTTCTCATACAATGAAATGCTTGAACAAAAAAGAGGACAAATTGAACAAACATTATTAGCAGATGCTACTACAAAAATGCAAGCTGCAATGTTAGAACAAGGTCTAGATCCTGAATCAGAGGAAGCAAAACAACAAATGAATCCAGAAAATCTTAAATCATTACCTGAAATAGAACAGTTCTTTAAAAAAGACTATCGTTCTATGGTAGAACAATGGGCTGAACATCAACATAAAGTTGATGTTGAAAGATTTAAAATGGATGAGTTAGAAGAAAGAGCTTTTCGTGACATGTTAATTACAGATAGGGAAGTGTGGCATTTTAAAATGTTAGAAGATGATTATGATGTTGAACTTTGGAATCCCGTTTTAACATTTTATCATAAGTCTCCTGATGTAAGATATCTATCTCAAGGAAATTGGGTTGGTAAAACAGATATGTATACCTTATCTGATGTTATAGATAAATTTGGATATCTACTTACTGAAGAACAACATACAGCTCTTGAATCATTATATCCTATTAAATCAGCTGGTTACAATATAGGTGGTCTTCAAAATGATGGTAGTTTTTATGATGGAACAAAAAGTCATGAATGGAATACTAACATGCCTTCATTAGGTATGCGACAATATACATCTTTTATGGCTGGAAATATTTTAGATGGTTCTGATATAATTACCCAAATTTTATCAGAAGGTGAAGATTATTATCAGGAAGGTGTTGAAAGTTTAATACGAGTAACTACTGCTTATTGGAAGTCTCAAAAAAAAGTAGGTCACGTTACAAAAATAAGTGAAGAAGGAGAAGTTACAAATGACATTATATCTGAAGATTATATAATTACAGATAAACCAATTTATGATACAAGATTATTTAAAAATAAATCAAAAAATAATTTACTCTTCGGAGAACATATTGATTGGATTTATATTAATGAGGTATGGGGTGGAGTTAAAATTGGACCAAATTTACCATCATTTTGGGGAATGAATAATCCAAGTGGATTTTCTCCTATATATATTGGTGTAGATAAAAATCATATTGGACCACTTAGGTTTCAATTTAAAGGAGATGCTTCATTATATGGATGTAAGTTACCTGTAGAAGGTTCTGTTTTTTCTGATAGAAATACAAAGTCTACAGCACTTATTGATTTAATGAAACCATATCAAATAGGTTATAATATAGTTAATAATCAAATTGCAGATATTCTAATAGACGAATTAGGAACTGTTATAATGCTTGATCAAAACTCACTACCTAGACATTCACTAGGAGAAGACTGGGGAAAAGGTAACTTAGCTAAAGCATATGTTGCAATGAAGAATTTTCAAATGCTTCCTTTAGATACATCTATAACAAATACAGAAAATGCATTAAACTTTAATCATTTTCAAAAATTAGATTTAGAACAAACAAGTAGATTAATGTCAAGGATTCAACTTGCTACTCATTTTAAAAATCAAGCATATGAAGTTATTGGGGTTAATCCACAAAGAATGGGTCAACAATTATCACAGACTACTGCAACAGGTGTTGAACAAGCAATGCAAGCATCTTATGCTCAAACAGAAATGTTTTTTATACAACATTGTGATTATTTAATGCCGAGAGTTCATCAAATGAGAACAGATCTATCTCAGTATTATCATTCTACAAAACCATCAACAAGATTAACTTATGTAACATCTGCAGATGAAAAAGTAAATTTTGAAATAAATGGAACAGATTTATTACTTAGAGATTTAAATATTGCTATAAGTACAAATGCAAATCATAGAGCTATATTAGAACAGTTAAAACAAATGTCCCTACAGAATAATACTACAGGTGCTTCTATTTATGATCTTGGTAAAATTGTACAATCTGATTCAATTGCTGCTCTCAATATGGTTTTAAAAGATTCTGAACAAAAACAGAAACAAATTAAAGAACAAGAAATGCAACAACAACAACAGATGCAACAAGAACAGATTCAGTCACAAGAAAATATTGAGAAAATGAAAATTGATTCAACAATGGCTGAAAAAGAAAAAGATAGACAAAGAGATATACTTGTTGCTGAAATTAGGGCAGCTGGTTATGGTTCACAATCTGATGTTAATCAAAATATGAATTCTGATTATCAAGATGCTATGAAAGACATTAGAGATACTGAACAATATCAAGAACAAACAGGTCTTCAAAGAGAAAAAGAAACAAATAGGATGACTATTGAAAGTCAAAAAGGAATGTTAGAAAGAGAAAAATTGCAAACTCAAAAAGAAATTGCAGATACACAATTACAGATTGCACAAGAAAATAAAAACAAGTTTGATATAAAATCTAATAAAGAAAATAAGTAGTTAGCTATATACTACAATTTTTTTTTTCAAAGTTGTAAATTTTTCAAGTTTAATTTGTATATTAATGTATAACCAAAAAACCAACAACATGAACGAACAAGAAAAAAATCCTGATGCACAGGTACTTGATTCTACAACGGTAGGAAAAGTAGATGTAAATATTGATGAAATCTTTGGAATGCCAGGAGCAGAAAATGTTATGCTACCACAAAATGAAGATGACAAACCAAAGTCAATGTTTCATAAAGAAACAATTGACACTACGTTCTTTGATAATCCAAATGCTACTTTAAAAGAAAGAGAGCAGGAACAAGAAAAAAAAATTGAAGTTCAAGAAACTATTGATGAACTAGATAACTTAATTTCTCAAGAAGAGGATGCTGGTAATAAAGGTAGACCTAAAGTTGATAAGTCAGGACTTTATGATCTAGCATCAAAAATGATAGAAGAAGGAGCTTTAGTAGGTTTTGATGATGATAAACCATTAGAAGAATATAGTACTAAAGACTTTAGAGAGTTGTTTGAAGCTAACTTCCAAGAAAGGGAAGATAAAATTAAACAGAATGTACCTAAAGAATTCTTTAATGCATTACCAGAAGAACTTCAATATGCTGCTAAGTATGTAGCTGATGGTGGACAAGACCTTAAAGGATTATTTAGAACTCTTGCACATGTAGAAGAAATGAGAGATCTTGATCCAACTGATGAATATGATCAAGCAGAAATTTCAAGAATGTACTTACATGCTACAAATTTTGGAACTCCAGAAGAAATTGAAGAAGAAATTACTGATTGGAGAGATTTAAACAGACTTGAACAAAAAGCAAAACAGTTTAAACCTAAGTTAGATGCAATGCAAGAAGAAATTGTTGTAAGACAATTAGCAGCACAAGAGAATAAAAGGAATTTGCAAGCAGAGCAAGCAAAGATGTATCAAGAAAATGTTTATAGTACACTAGCAAATGGTACAATTGGTGGATTAAAATTAGATAAGAAAGTTCAAGGATTATTATTTTCCGGACTAGTTCAACCTAATTATCCATCTATATCAGGGAAACCAACTAATTTACTTGGTCACCTTTTAGAAAAGTATCAGTTTGTAGAACCTAGACATGACCTAATTGCAGAAGCTCTTTGGTTACTTGCAGATCCTAATGGATATAAGAATAGAGTTAGAGCACAAGGAAATAAAGAAGCAGTTGAAAAAACTGTAAGACAATTAAAAACTGAAGAATCAAGAAAAATAGGTTCTTCAATAAATAACCAATATGAAGATGATGCTAGAAGACCTACTTCTAAATTTAATTCAAAAACACTTTCGAAAACAAATAGTATGTTTAGAAGGTTTTAAAATTTGTAACAATTAAAAATAAATAAAAAATGGCAACTCCAGTAATGAACAATGGTATATTCCTTCGGGATACAGCCTACCAAGCAAGTTCCCATGTGGATTCGTACCACCTGGTAAACATGTTAAAAGATGCTGAACCAATGGACTTAGGTCCAGTAGATCTATGGGCAATGGCCCAAAAGGTAGAAATGCCTTTATATCAAATGTCTTCATTTGGTGGAAAGAATGTAATTATGGTTGACAATGCTCGTGGAGAGTACAAATGGCAAACACCAGTTACAATTGATCTTCCATATATTGTAGAAGATATTGAGCCATCATTAGATTTCAAAGGTACAGATGGTACAACATTTCGTATTAAATTAAACAGACGTGAATTTGGACATGGTGATATCATCACATATGACAAATATAACGGAGTTGAGATGTACATTACAGATGAAGATATTCTTCCTGTAGGAGATGGTTTTATCTATACTGTACAATTAGTTAATAACGATAACTTTAAATTTCTTGATTCAAAGTACTTAGCTAATGGTACAAAAGTATTCCGTAAGGGTTCTGCCCGTGGGGAATATGGTGAAAGGTTCTCTGACATTACAACAAGAACAGGATTCCGTGAATTCTATAACTTTGTTGGTGGTGCAGAAGCTCACGTACATTATTCTATCTCATCTCGTGCAGACTTGATGATCAAAGGTGGAATGAATGCAGATGGTACAGTTCCTGTAACTGAAATCTGGAGATCTTTTGATAAAAATAATGATCCTTCAATTTCTTCATTAGAAGACATGGTTAAGGTAATGGGTAAAGATAAAGTTAAAAAAGCTTTTGACAATGGTGATTTATCACGTACATTCTTAACTCAAATGGAAGCAGCTCACTTAACTAAAGTTGCTACAGACATTGAAACTTATTTAATGTGGGGACAAGGTGGTCGAGTTCGTCAAGATGGTCCAGATGATATACGATTATCAGTAGGTCTTTGGAGACAATTAGACAACTCATTCAAAAGAGTATATAACAAGAATAACTTTACACTTGATTTATTCCGTGGAGAAATTTATAATTTCTTTAATGGTAAAGTTGATTTTCAAGGTCCAGATCCTAAACGTTCACTAGTTGTACAAACAGGTATGGGTGGAATGAGAATGGTAAATGAAGCTATCAAAAGAGAAGCTGTTTCTTCTGGTCTTTTAATTCAAGCTGCTGACATAGGAGCAATTACAGGAAAAGGAATGGACTTGAACTTTGGATTTGCATATACTTCATATGTAATACCTTTCTTAGCAAATGTAAAGTTTGTTCTTAATCCAGCATTTGATAATATTCATACTAATGATATTGAAAACCCAATCATTGATGGTTTCCCATTATCTTCTTATAGCTTTATTATCTTTGACATCACTGATAATACTAATGACAATATCTTCTTATTGAAGTTGTCTTGGGACAATCAATTGAAGTGGTGGTATCAAAATGGTACTATGGATTACATGGGACGTTCACAAGGATTCCAGTCTTCTGGTCAATTTAATGGATACCGTGTAATGATGTCTCAAACAATGCCAGCTATTTGGGTAAAAGACCCAACTAAAGTTTTAAAAATTGTTATGAGAAACCCTGTAACAGGTGGATCATTCTAAGTAAAAAAATAATGAGAGAGGGACATCAATGTCCTTCTCTCTTTTTTTAAATAAGTAAAAACCAATAATTAATAATAATCAATAAAAACCAACAACAAAATGGAAAATTTCACAATGGTAGAAGTAGGGGTAGGTAGTATTAAAAAAACATCTATTGCCGTAAGACCTTACTTTGACAAACAAGCAACTAATATGGGGCTTGAAGAATACGGTATGAGTCTCTTTGATGGAGTAAAACATACTGAACAAATTGCATGTTTAGAAGTTAACGGTGTTATACGTTATGTAACAGGTCTTAATGAATTTGCTCCGGAAATTAAACTATTATCTAAAGATGATAGAGATGCCCGAGTTCATGAAATAAGAACTTCTATAGCTGAATTAGAGAAAGAGTTAGCAGCAAATGTTATTGATATAGATGACAAAGATTTTTGGAATAAAGTAACATTACTTCAACCAAATAATAAAGAATTTTGGAATAAGATTGATATGGCTTGTGGTAATGAACCAATTTATCTTGATCCAAATAAACCTTTTGACAAAATAAAACTTCATGCTATTGAAGCAGGAGGTTTTGCAATGATTGCAAAAAGTTATGAAGATGCAAGATCAAAAGCAGTTCCACCTAAATTTTACTTAGATAAAGAAGAAGAAACTGTAATGGTAAGAACAGAGTATAAAAAAATGAGAAATAAAGCTTATTCTGAATTACAAAAATTATATGATAAAAACAGTACTAAATTATTCTACATTGCAAAAGTTGTAGATACAAATAGTACACAATATAGAAAGTCAACTCCATTAGATGTTATCTATGAAAATATGGATAAGTATATTGCAGGTGATGCTGCAGAATCTAATAAAGAAAGAGCTGCAAAAACCTTTATTGATGCATCAAATTTAGATATGGAAACACTTAAAATTAAATCAATAGTTCGTGATTCCAGTTTTTTTAAGTATATTGTTAGTAAGGCTGATGGATATATTTATCATGCAGCTACTAATAGTTTATTAGGAAGAAATGTGTCTGATGTAATTGAACATTTAAAAAATCCATTAAATGAGGATATTTTAAAAGAATTAATTACATCTTGTGAAAAATATTGGAATACATAAAATAAATAATAATGCCAAAAGATGCCTGTTATAGTAAAGTAAAGGCACAGTATGATGTGTTTCCATCTGCAAGAGCATCTCAAGCAATTGCAAAATGTAGGAAAGGAAAAGGTGCAGTTAGAAAAACTAAAGCTGGTTCAAATCTTAAAAGATGGGAATCTGAAAAATGGCAAGATACTAAGTCAGGAAAAGCTTGTGGTGCCGGTGGTTCTAATGAATACTGTCGTCCTACAAAAAGAGTGTCAAAGGATACTCCTAAAACAAAGTATGAACTAACTCCTTCTAAACTAGCTGCTAAGAAAGCTGAGAAGTCAAGAGTAGGTATGGGAAGAAGAGTTAAAAAAGCATAGTTATGCCCATTAAAAAAACTATTACAAAAAAAACTAAGTCTTTACCAAAAGCTAAGATGGGTGGTGGTAAAAATTGTTGGCCTGGATTTACTAAAAAAGGTACTAAAATATTAAATGGTAAAGTTGTTAATAATTGTGTAAAAGGAATTTGATATGGCAAAGACAGCAGCTTGGACAAGGTCTGAGGGAAAAAATAAAACTGGAGGTTTAAATGCAAAGGGGGTAGCCAGTTATAGAGCAGCTAATCCGGGATCTAAACTTAAGATGGCAGTCACTACTAAGCCATCTAAGTTAGATCCAAATAGTAAATCAGCAAAGAGAAGAAAGAGTTTTTGTGCTAGAATGTCTGGTGTAAAGGGACCTGCAAAAAAACCAAATGGAGAACCAACAAGAAAAACTCTTGCTTTAAGAAAATGGAATTGTTAATTTAATATATATAAAATGAAAACAAAATGCATGAGTTGTGGAGGTCCTATGTCAAAACACAAAGTAGGAGGAGTTATTACTAAAAAAAGTACTGGTGGTATGTATGGCATACCTCAAGAAAATCTTGGAGGTAGTTCTATGAAAAAAGGTGGATCAACTAAAGCAACTAAGTTTGCAGCATTAGCTCCTCCATACAACAAAGCAACTGCAGCTGATAGAATTGCTGGTGCTAAGAAGAATACACGTAAAAAGAAATAATAATGGCTACAGCTAAGAAGGATAAGAAATGGATACAAAAAGCAGTTAATCCTAAACATAAAGGTTACTGTACTCCAATGTCTAAACCTACTTGTACACCTAAGAGAAAATCTCTTGCAATGACTTTTAAAAAAATGGCTAAAAATAAATAATTATGAAAAAGACAAATAAAGTTAAGATGGGTCCTTTAGGGACTCCACTTGGAAATCCATTAGGATATTTTAATTCTTTAAAGGGTAAAAAAACTGAACCAAAACAAACTTTGAGAAAAGCTCAAGATGGTATTGAAACGAATGGTTATGGAGAAGATACTAATATGCTGATTGACAAACCTGGTTATAGTGGTGGTTTTAAAGCACCTGTACGTCCTAAACTTGGATATAGATCAGGAAGACCAGGAGAAGGAACTCCAGGAATATTTACACCACCACCATATATAAAAAATTCTCCATATGAAGAATATGATGAGAAAGTAAAAGAATATTATAAAAATGGTCAACAAGCACCAGGATCAAATACCACTCCAGGACCGATGTATATGCCACCACCACAATCTAAAGGTGGTTCAACTAATATGATGAAAAAAGGTGGTACTCATAAAATGCCAAATGGTAAAATGATGTTAAATTCAGCAATGAAAAAAGGTTGTTCTGTAAAAAAGAAAAAATAAATAAAAAATGTTAAATAGTACCATTACCATAAAAGTAAAACAAAGGATCAACAAGCTTGATAGTCAAGACTATGATAATATAACTTGTTGGCAAATTGTTGAATCTTTTAATAAAGCTCAGGTAGAATGGTCTAGAAGACAGTTACATGGTGTCAATGTTCTTAAAGAAGGAGATGAACAATCCAATAGAAGAAAAGATGACATGCAGAAATTAATGATTAAAGAACCATTAAGTATTCTTAAAATTGGTGACTACTATGAAGGTAATATTCCCAGTGATTATTTACAATGGAAACGTGTAGATGTTTTTGCTAAAAAAGAATGTTGTGATAATAGAAGGATGACTGTTTATTTAGCAGAAGAAGGAAATCTTAATCAACTGTTAAGAGATAAATCAAAACAACCTAATTTTGAATGGGCAGAAACATTTGCTACCTTAATAAATAATAAGGTTCATGTATACACAAATAATCAATTTGAAATATCTGATTCCTTTTTAACATATTACAGACAACCTGTAAAAATACAAATTTTAGGTTGTTCAGATCCTTACACCGGAATTACCTCTACAACAGAAGTACAATGTGAATTTAAAGATGACATAATAGAAGTTTTAATTGATGAAGCAGTAAGTCTATTAGCAGGAGACATTGAATCATCAAATCAATATGCAAGAACACAAGAGTCTGCTGAAAGGAATAATTAAAAATTATATAAATTCTTTTTAAATTAGTTGCATATTATAAAACTTTTTATTATATTATATGTGTATTATATTATTAACTAAAAACTAAAAACAATGAGTTATTTCAATCATGCTTTTAAAAAAGTATTTCTCGCTACAGGTGAGACACAAATCGGTACAGTAATTACATTACCTGATGGAACTACTACAACAGCTAGTACATCTGATGGTTATTTAATTTCAGGTGGAAGACCTACTTATACTCTTAACCAGTTATCTGCTAATAGCAGTACAACTGCAACTACAGATGGGTATATTGGATGGTTTCATCCAAAAACAAATTTATCAGTTGATCTTAATGACGAAGGATTTCCTCCTTGTTGTAATTTATATCTTGCTGGTTCAGCAATTTATTCTAGTGATAAAATTGGTCCATTAGCAGGTGGTTATCAAGAGACTAATAAGTCTAAAATGTTAAACCCTAAATATGTATCAAGATTTTATGGAGTAGAACCATGTTCTCCACAAAATAATGTTATTCACGTAGGTTCTACTTACTGGACTGCAGGTGGTGGTGTATTGACTGGTTCAATCACAACTCCAGGTGGAGGTTATGCTCCTAACTCAGCTGTTGCAGTTGGTGTAGGTACTATAACAACATTAGGAACAGGAACTGGTTTAGAATTATCTATTACAATAGCTGGTGGTATTCCAACAGTTACTGGAATTGTAAATCCTGGTAAAGGATATGCAGCTAATGATACAGTTACAATTATTTCTCCTACGGGAACTCCTGCTACTCTTGCAGTATATACTGTTGGTGCAGGTCCTAATTCAGTAACTGCAGCACATTCTCAAACAGGTTGTGGTATTACAACACAATGTTGTAAAGAATATTTATGTGGTGAAACATATACATTACGTGTTGATGTAAAAGGTTCTCCTGCAATGAGATTTTTAAATCACAATGCATATGCTACTATTGATGCTTATACAGGTTGTTGTCCAGAAGGTGAAATAGCACCTAGCACTGTTGACTCAACTGGAGTATTTATTGCATGGGCAAATGGTTTAAGTACTAATCCAATTGTAGCTCCATTCTTACAAATTGTTGTTCAAACAGAACTTGGTCAATTATTATATGCTCCAGGTACAAGTGCTGCATTTTTAACATTAAATAGTGCTATTACTTGGGATAATTATGTATCTCCAGGACACACAGCTAATGCTTGTGCAGGTTTAATTATAAATGGTGCATATGTAGATACTAAGTTTGGAGATTGTTCATTCCAGATTTCTGATTTCTATGAAAAAGAGCCAGTTAGATTATATGCTTCTGAAGTAGATCTTAATGGTGATCCTTGTACATTTGATACATTATGTGTTGTAACTGAATGTGCAGGTCTTCAAGCTCAAGGTTTAGGAGAAACTGTTTTAAGAGAACTTACATTATCTGAATCTTACAGACAAAATTTCTTATCAACAGATACTCGTATCCGTGAGATTACTCAAGGAAATCAAATTATAAGTTCTATTAATAGAAATGCTTTATACCATAGGTCTATAATACAACACAATGTTCCAAGAAATTATAATCCTTCAGGTACATTTGATTCTGATCAATACCTATTAGAGATATTTTCTTTAACAGCACTTACAACATTTAATAATGACACTGCTGGATGGTTAGATTCTTGTGGTGTATGTGAAATAGAACTATATACTTGTAATACAGTTTGTGTAGTTCCTATTAATTTCCCTACATTACCTGTATATAATCCTTACAATGTAGTTTCTTGTTGGGGACTTTAAGAACAAATAATTAATTATTAACTAGAAAGGGGAGAAGAGTTTCATACTCCTCCCCTTTTTTTATATAACTACTATGGCAAATCATATTCTTAGTTTAGATGTTCCTACAGTAATGAGCCCTTGTGTACTTACTGTAATAGATACTAGTATATATGATGATTTAATTCCTGTTAATTGTCAAACCTTAAATATTACAGTACCTGGATTTTCATATTCAGTACAAATAGATATAGGTGCTACTGCTGGAGGTTCAGTTTTTATAGAAAATATAACTGCATGTGATTTAGGTATACAATTAACTGATTGTGGAATAAGTTGCGCAGATCTTCCTGATGGAATTTATATAATAAAATATAGTGTATCACCAAATGAAATAGTATATGTAGAATATAATCATTTAAGAATTACAAAAGCCTTAACTAGATATTATAATATTTTATGTAGAGTGGATGTTGCTGATTGTGACCCACCTTTTAAAATAAAACAAAAATTAGAAGCATTAAGATTAATACGTATGTATTTAGATGCTGCAAAAGCAAAAGTTGAATTTTGTCATGAACCTCAAAAAGGAATGTCATTATATAATTATGCTTTAAAACTTTTAATGAAAATGGAATGTGTAAATTGTTAAATTGTTAAACCTTTAAAAACCAACCAAATGAGTCAATGTTCAAATTGTAAACAACAATTATCTTGTGGATGTCAAAAAAGAAATGCATCTAATGGAGTTCAAGTATGTACTAATTGCTTAAGTAATTATGAATCTCAAATACAAGTTAATAATCAACCTTCTGTAAACACAGAAGCTGAAATAAAAATAATTCCTAATAAAAGAAGACAAACTTTAAGAAAATTTATAAAATAAAATTATATAATGAGTAGTATTCCTATAATACTTTTTGCTCCTTGTTGTGCTCCTGGAGATACTTATGTAAAATTTGCAGGAGTACCAATTATTGGTATACCTAATAATACTTTTTGGGTGTATACAGGTTTATCTGATATTGCAGGAGAAGGTACAGCACCATGGGATTCATTAATAATTGGTCAATGTTATTTTATATCATATGTTTTAGTTGGCATTTCTACTGCTCCTGCATTTACTTTAGATATTAATAGTTTTAGTAATAGTTCACTTTATTTTCCAAGAGGTCAAACATGTGAAGAGTCCGTTTATTGTCAAGAACAATGTTATGACCAATTAAGTTTAAGTCAACAACAAACAGTTACATTTATTCCTTGTTGTGATTTAGAAGAAAGTATAATTTTTAATGATGTATCTCCTTATTTATCTAGTTTTACTACATCTGGTAATATATTTAGATATTTAGGTGTTCCTCTTACAGGAACTGGTTTAGGTCCTTTAGGACTAGATACTGTAAATACTGGTTTTTGTTATAGAGTTGATTTTAATGTATCTTCAACATTGATATATCCTATTTTACCATCTGATGTTACTTTAGCTGATTTTTCTTCAACACAAAATAATTGCTTTCATCCAACTTGCCCAGTCTGTGATCCAATAGTTCCTTTTACAGATAGGTATTATAAATTAATACCTTGTTGTGATATAACTAATCCTATTTATTTTAGTGTAGGACCTGACATGTTACAACAAGGTGTTGCGGTATATAATGCTATAATTTCAGGAAATCCTTTTTTTTCTACTGATAAATTTGGTTTTCCAGCTGGTGTTCTTGATGCAGGTTTATGTTATAGTATAGTTTGGGAATTAGCTAGTCCTACAAGTTACATTACTAATTCTACAGAATATAATAATTTAACTGTAGCACCTCCTAATACTGGTAGTAATTTTACTTATATATCACAAGTACCAGATTGTACTACATCTATTGCTCAAAGTTTATGTCCAGAATGTGAACCTAATTGTTATAGTTTATATTCATGTGATGGAGAGACTCCTATAATAACTAGTTACTCAACATTTTTATCTGGTTTTATAGGACAAAATATTGTTGTAAGTAGTCTTGATCCAAATGATGGTATAGTTGAAGTTTGTGTATTTGTCGGAATAACATTAAATGCTAATTGTACAAATGCTATAGACCTTGTTCTTTTTGATGATAGTTGTGAATGTCCATGTATTTGCTATACTGTAATAGGTTCAATTAAAGAAATTAATTATGTTGATTGTTTTGGAAATGAAATAACATTAGATTTACCAATAAGTCCATCTACTTTTTGTTCTCAAGTTTATCCATTAGCATATGCTAATAGTTCATCACCACTTACTATAACTGATAGTGGACCTTGTGAAGAAGTTGAAATTATTAATCCAGAAACATGTGAAGAAACTACTGAATTTATTTGTCCTGTTGGATGTTATAAATTAACAGATTGTTTAGATGATAATAATATTATTTATTCTAATTCTCCAACATTATTAATACCAGCTAGTCTTACTCAAGTTGTTACAATTGTTGGTTATACAGAATGTTGGATAGTAACACCATCAAGAATTTGTGATTGTTTATTAAGTGTAACAGTTTTAACAATAAGTGATTGTTGTTCAAGTTGTTTACCTAACATAAATTATAAATTAACTTTATGTGATAATTTATCAACTATTTCATATACATCAAATGATTTAAGTTTATATGTAGATAAAGTTATAACAAGAGAAGATTGTCAAGGATGTTGGATTGTATCTGAAATTCAAGGTAATATTCCATCAGATACAGATGTTGTAGTTTTAGAAGAATATTTAAATTGTGAAAAATGTTATAGACAATATTATTTACTTGAAGATTGTTTAGGATTACAAAATGATATAATAACATATACTGATCTTTCAGATTATGTTGATAAAGTAATTACATTAGATTGGTGTCCTGAAACATGTTGGGAAGTAACTGAAACTCTTATAGATACTGAAGCAGGTGTTATATCAAATGTTTTAAATTCTTATCATGAATGTATTGACTGTTTAACAAATGCACCATGTATTTGCAGTACTATAAAAAATTATAATAATATATCTTTAACTTACAATTATTTAAATTGTCAAGGTATATTACAAACTTTAACATTACTGCCTGGTAAAAAAAGTAAAAGATTATGTTTAATAAGATGGTATGTACCAGAACCTTGTGATGAACTTATAGTAACTATAACATCTTCTGTTGGAGTTGTTTCAAATATTATACTATATCAAAATAGTGTAAATCATCCAGGACCTGTAATTGTAAATAATAAACCAACTTGGAAAGATGCAGGAAATAATTTGTATGTATACTATGATGGTACAAAATGGATATTAAGTAAGAATTTTACTCCATTAGTATTACCTTCTGTTTATACTACTATTGGATTTATTAATTGTAATGGAGATTGTGATTGTCCAACAGGAACATGGCAGCAAAGTTCAAGTATTCCAAATCAAGATGTTTATGTAACAACTGAATTTAAATATACAATAGAATATTTTGGTAACTGTACAAATGGTAGATGTCCTGCTGTAAAAAATAAACAAAAAGTTATAAAAC
>Ga0209768_10000841_pt1 | contig 20135 bp, 20 predicted proteins | sample LauGreSBDMM110SD_3_FD_187564 | JGI IMG/M metagenome (GOLD analysis project Ga0209768, IMG submission 187564) | Freshwater lake microbial communities from Lake Michigan, USA - Sp13.BD.MM110.SD (SPAdes) (version 2) | ecosystem: Environmental > Aquatic > Freshwater > Lake | place: Lake Michigan... | reverse complement strand
CATTCATTGGTTGCCCTAACTTACTTTCGCTTGAGTTTGCGCAGAGATTTCTTATCTGCGCGGCGCTTAACTCGCTCGGCCTTCATCGATGGTGAGTCAAATGTCCAACGAAGGATTGGGATCAAGATTAGTAGCGCGAAGAATCCCCCAAAGCCTTGGAGAAAGAGTGAGTTATCGATACCGCCGAGCATTGGGTAAGTATGGCTTAAAGGCGCCGAGTGCGCTTTTTCTACTAAGAGATCTTGTCTGCAAACTTTCGAATCTCTCGATCCATCTCCTTGGGATTTCGCATAGGAACCTGGCCCTGCCAATCAATACCTGGAAAGGTGTGAAACTCAATACCCTCACGGAGTGCAAGCTCTTGCGTGCCTGCATGAAGGAACTCATTTTCTGCTGCAGACAAAACAACCGGACATCGAAGGTTCTTAAGCCGTTCTTCTGCGCTGTATTTGAAAGCTTCAAGGTAGGCAAGGTTGTATCTTTCAAGGTTATAGAAAAGATCTGCCGTAGCCTGCTGAACCTGTGCGATTGGCGCAGTGGGCCACATCTTGCGATAACGATCCCAAGCCCAAACTGCGTGTGATCCTTCATCATCGAACTCAATAGATGGTGAGTAACTCTCTATCCGCGATTGGCGCATTTCATCAGAGTAGGTTGGTAGGCCGATTAGATATAGACCCTTGCAAATCTGAGGGATTTGATTGGCGATTTCAACAGCCAGGCTTGCACCTGTGTGCACTCCAACAATGATTACTTCACCATCATCACTCCACTTACAAATACCCTCTGAGAGTATCTGTGCATACACATCCATACCTGGCGTTACCTTCAGAGGATCGGATTGACCATACCCAGGTGTATCAGGGGCAAAAATCTGGCTCCACGTAGACATACTTGCAATCGCATCGGTAAACATGCGGTGTGATAGTGGGCTCTCATGCAGAAGAACTATTCGTGGACCAACGTTGCCCGCTGAGGCGTAATGGAGCTGTCCATAACTTAAATCCAAATACCCTTTGTGCATAGTTAATCAACCTTGGGGGTTGGAATCACCGCTCCAAGTGAGCCGTACTTACCTGCGCCAAGACGCAAAAGTGGATCGATGACTTGTGGATCGATGACTATGCGATCCTTATAATCCTTATCAACGGCCTCATCGGCGACCCAGATCTTTGTAATGCGGGCAAAAACAAGTATCTGGGAGCTCTCATCGATCTTTACCTCTTTTGCGAGGGTGGCTGCAAAGTTAATCTTGCATGAGTCGATTAGAGGTGTATCCCAGTCCCATGAGCTCGTGGAGATCTTGTACTCACTTGTTTCGCTCACTCCAGGTGCCAACTGGCTCGCTGTCTGCTGAACCTGCAGGATTGAGCTTTGAGATGCGATACCGATAGTGCAGTTGGGGCTTCTACGCAGATTAGCGAGTGTGTCTTTCGTGCGACCTGCAACATCCCAACTTCCAACTGAAAACATCACCATGGGTGGTTCAGAGGAGATTCCGTTAAAGAATGAGAATGGCGCTAGGTTCCAGTCGTTTTCCTGTGATGTTGCATTATCTGTGAGAACCCAAGCGATAGGACGAGGAATAATCGTCTGAGTCAAAAGCGCGTAGGTATCTGCTTCCGACAGTGGAGCTAGATCGATTTCCATCTCAGAATTAAAGCACAGTATCTAAATTAATGAATCGTTACTCCGCCATCGATAAAGATCGTTTGTCCTGTGACCATTGCTGAGGTTGGACCTAGTAGGAAAAGAACGGCTTGTGCAACATCTAGTTGATCTGCCATGCGACCAAGTGGAATAGTCGACATCTTGTCCTTCATAAACGCTTCATCAACTAAGAGCTTGGCGGTCATATCACTGGGCACAATCGTTGGTCCAACGGCGTTAACGCGAATTCCATCATCTGCCCATTCAAAGGCTAATGACTTAGCCATAAACATAACTCCGGCTTTACTCACTGAGTAGCTCACGGTGTTATGAACAGCTGAGTGTCCGCTTGTGGAGCCGATGTTGACGATTGTTCCCTTGGTTTTTTTCAGCTCTGGATAAACCGCTTGGCTCATAAAGAAGGTTCCGGTTAGGTTAATGTCGATAACGTCGGTGAAGTCCTTTTCAGACATCTCACTGGCTTTGGCTCGGCGCACTATGCCCGCATTGTTAACCAGGTGGTTAACGCCGCCGTGAGCCTTAACAACCTCATTAACAAGATCGACGCAGGCAGACTTGGAGCGAACATCGACAAAGTGACGGGTGTGAGGTCCTGTGAGTGGATTAGTCCACTCGGCCTCAGGAAGTAGATCTGCAGAGGCAACTACTGCACCAGCTGCTGCTAACTGCTGAGCGATCGTTGATCCGATGCCACGACCTGCACCTGTAACGATCGCAACTTTTCCTGCGAAATCCACAGCGTTAGACATCAGTTAGTTTCCAACGATGTTGGAGTTATCTCCCCAGAATGCAAACTTACGCTGGAACGCCTTCACAATAATGTGAGCGATGATTCCCATTGCAGATAGCACGAGCAAGATTGCAAACATAGATGGCGTCTCAAAGTTGTATTGGAATATAAGGACCATGTTTCCAAGACCCTCTTGAGAACCAAGGAACTCACCAACTACGGCACCAAGAATTGCAAGAAGGATTCCGACATCTAGTCCTGCAAAGAAGAATGGAAGTGCTGATGGAACCTGGACCTTAAAGAAGATCTGTTTTCTAGAGGCACCAAAGACCCGCAACATGCGAATCTGATCACTCTCAGCGGACTTCAAGCCCTCAATAATGTTGATAAGAATTGGGAAGAAGGCAATAACAGCTGCCATTACGACCTTGCTTGTCTGCCCAAACCCAAACCAAATAATAAAGATTGGGGCAAGTGCAACCTTAGGAATCGCTTGAAAGCCAACAAGGTAAGGAAGTGCAGTCTTCTCAACGATACGTATCTGAGAAATAAAAGTACCTGCAATTAAGGCAAAGATAGTCGCTGCAACAAACCCCAAGAGAGCTTCCTTTGAAGTCACAACAAGGTTCTTCCAGAAAATTGGGTTATCAATTTGAAGAACTAGAGCGTCAAAGATACGGGAAGGCGTTGGAAGGATCGTCTCGCTGATTTTTAGCTTGTTGACGAGATTCTCCCAAACAAGGGTAAAGAGAACAAAGACAGCTGGGACTAATAGGATTTCTGGCTTATTTCTAAGGTTCTTCATGATGTCTCCTATTAATTCAATCTATTCAATGACGTTTGATGCGTTGAAGTAGTGACGAATCTTCTGGACATAAACTCCAGCGGCATCGCTATTCATCATCTCAAGTGTTCGAGGGCGCGGAAGGTCGATACTGATAATTTCAGCGATACGACCTGGACGTGGGCTCATAACAATTACGCGATCTGAGAGAAAGACAGCCTCTGTGATGGAGTGGGTAACCAGAGCAATAGTTTGGTTACTTTCCTTCCAGATACGCAGGAGCTCTAAGTTCATGTATTCGCGGGTCATTGCATCGAGTGCACCGAAGGGTTCATCCATGAGAAGAACAGATGGTGAGTGAACAAGTGCGCGACAGATGCCTGCACGCTGCTGCATTCCACCGCTGAGCTCACTTGGATACTTATCTTCAAAACCGTTTAGTCCAGCTAGTTCTAGGAGCTCTTTTGCCTTTTGAAGGTGAGCCTTCTTATCTAGCTTTTGAATCTCAACTGGGACCATCACATTTTCAAGGATTGTTCTCCATGGAAGAAGGGTTGGTGCTTGAAAGACCATACCGATCTCAGGTAATGGCTTACTTACTTCGTGACCGGAGACCTTTGCGCTTCCCTCGGTCTTGCTAATCAATCCAGCGAGAATATTAAGGAGCGTTGTTTTGCCACAGCCCGAAGGGCCAACAATGGAGATGAACTCTCCCTTTTTAACATTGAAGTTAATGTCAGATAGAGCGTGGGTTTGACCACCAGCTCTTGTGTTGTAAATCTTATGTAAGCCGGAAACGTCAATCCAGGACGCCTCTTGCGAGGCGTCCTGGATCTTCGTGTTGTCCTGAGTTGTCATCAGAATTTCTTCTACAGATATTCCTCAGACCTTACTTAGGCTGCTTGTTAGCAGCTGCAACGATCGCTGCGCGATCGTATGTGTTCACGCGAGTAACGAGAGTACGGTCAAGGAAGTCCACAAGGTCAATACCGGTAACGATTGTTCCGGCTGCCTTTGTGTAATCCTGTGACTTCTTCCAGTCGCTTAGTGAAATATCGCTGAGCTTGTTCCATGTAACTGGCTTGCCAGTTGTAGGTGTTGCTGACTTGAGCCATGCGTTCAGACCAGCGATAGCTGCTGGAACCTTAGACTCAACAGTTGCTCCACCAAGTAGTGCTGGGAACTCCTTGTAGCCCAAAAGTACGGCTGCCTTGAGGTTTGTTGATGAGTAAACAAGACCCTTGTTTGCTGCACGGATCAAGCGCTCGTAAACCTCTGGAGTAGCTTCGTACTTGTCGTTGTTTACGATCCATGAAAGTGAACGTACGCCAGTAAGAGCTGCTGGGTTAGGAAGGTAAGCAAACTTTGTACCCAAGAACTCCTCAGATGCGTAAACAGCTGTGTAGTAAGCAATAGCATCAACATCACCTGCGAAGAGTGCTGCCTTAGCTGGAGCGATCGCTGAACCTGTTGCAACGAGAGTTACATCAGACTCCTTGAGACCATTTCCTGCAAGCCATGCCTTTGTGTATGGGTAGCTTCCTGAACCAAATCCGATGATTCCGATCTTCTTACCCTTGAGGTCAGCTGCTGACTTAATGTTCTTTGCTGGGTTAGTTGCGATTAACCATGGGAAGTTTTGAACCAAACCACCGATGATGGTGATGTTTGCTCCCTTTTCAATTCCTTGCATTGCTGATCCAAGATCTGCAACACCGACATCTGCGCGTCCTGCGCTGACGATGTTTACAACGTCGATTGAACCAGTTGATGGAACAACTGAAACAGTTAGGTTCTCAGCCTTGTGGTAGCCAAGCTGCTTTGGGACTGCAAATACCGCAAACTCTTCCTTTGGTGAGAATGCAGCAGATGCGATTGCAAGAACAGATGTAGCTGGCTTGTATGCAGTCCACTTCTTTGACTTACATGTAACTGTTGCACCTGTTGTAGCGACACCGAGTGCCTGATCTGATGAGCAAGCTGCTCCTATTTTTACCGTAGTCGCTGCACTAGAACTTGGTGCAGATGCGACTAGCAAAGAGCCTGTCATTAAAACTGCGAAAAGTGCAGCCTGTGATTTCTTAGCTCGAGTAATTGCTGAAAAACTCATTCGGTTTACTCCTTCATTGCTTGGTCAGAAGCAGCACTAGCTGAGATCAGCAGGCGCGCTTAAAGTGTGTGAAGCCTAGAACCGCACAGGTGGGTGGTCAAGAGATAGCCCCGCACGAGAGGTCTCGTTTCTATAACAAGCCTCTGTGAGTTTGAGGGGCGGATCTGACCAAGTTTGCAGCCCTACGGGTTGGAGGCCACCGACTTGGCACAGAGGTAGGCAAGACCAAAAGCTGCTAGCAATCCATTACCGGCGAGGTAGCCATCTGAACCATGACCTGAGATTCCAACAGCGGCTCCCCCTGCTGCATAGAGACCACCCACTGTGCTCCCGTCTTCGCGCAGAACCTGCGCATGAGAGTTAATCTGCAAGCCACCTTGTGTATGAAATAGTGATGGACGCAACTTAATCGCACCAAAAGGGGAGCGAAGAGGTTTCTCAAAAACTTTCCGGCCAAGTCTGTCGACTGCTGCGCCAGAGTTCACAGCCTTTGCATTTTCAAACTCAGAGACCAAGTTACTGACGGGAACTGAAATCTTCTCTGCGATCTCTTCAAGGGTATCGGCCCAGACAATTGCACCACTTGCAGCTGTTACCTCAAACTCTTTAAAGAGCATCGAACCATCATGGACCTCTTTATCGATAATTAACCAACCAGTACTTTCCTTCTGTCTATTGAGTATGGCCGCGTACTCAGAGTAACCAGCGGACTCATCTCCAAAACGGTTTCCATCTAAATCTACGATAAATCCACCTTGCATCACAGTTGCCCAGCCCACCAAGGTGTTTGCATGAGCTGCAATCGCAGCGTGACCTTGGTATGCATCCAGGTAACCAACTGCTGCTCCATGCCTTACGCCAATCTCTAAGGCATCTCCTCGTGAAAACTTTGAACCGTGGTAGTAAACCTGTGAAATCTCTTTGTTGTACTTCTCAAGTAAAGCGCTGTTTGCACCGTAACCATTGGTCGCCATCAAGACATTCTTTGTCGGAACTCTCTCTTTCTCACCTGATGAGTTCTCAACAATGGCTGCCACTACCTGGTTATCTATGATCTCAACGTCGACCAATCTTGTACTGGCTCGGAATTCGAAAATCTTCTGCTCTTGGACCGCTTTCCAAATAGGTGCCATGACTAAGTGGCCCTTGCGTCCAACCACTGACAGGCAGCGGTCAACTGAGTGGCCTGGGTAATGGAAATCTGTCACTAGCTCCCAAGGAACTTCAAGTGAGTCAGCCATCCACTCCATAACCTCAACGCTGACCTCCGTGAGCGCCTTTGTGGCAACGGGGTCGGCGGAGTTCTTCGTTTTTTTCATAACATCTTTTGTAAAGATTTCAGGTGAGTCTTCCAAGCCAAGCTCTCTCTGCCAGCGTGATCCAGATGCAGGAAACATGCCTGTAGTAAGAGAGGTATTACACGTGGTTAAAAAGTCATCTGATGCATCGATAAGTAAAACCTTTGCGCCAAGTTGAGCTGCCTTGATAGCACCGATTAATCCGCCACCTGCACCAGCTACTACAAGGTCATAACTTTGCATTACTTAACCTGTGCAACGCTTTTTTCAAAGATTAACTTCAGTGCAAGCTCTGCAGGATCGACGACTTCAAGGGAAAGTTGTGATTGATCAACATTTACAGCCGAGCAACCGTTGATGACAACTGTTGCACCCTTTGCTGCGAGGCGATCGACTGCGATCTTAAGAGCACGGTGCCACTGTTCCTCATCGTTGATTGCTTCAAAACTAAGGTTGAGAACCTCTAGGCCAACAAAGCTATCTGCAAAACCATACTCACCAATGCGCCTTACCAACTCATTTCCAATTGTGTCATTGCGCGTTACCGCACCAACTTTATGGCCGGCAGAAACTAAGTGAGCTGTAACGCTCTCAAGCATTCCTACGGTCTTTGAATCTAAGTTCTGGCGAAAGCCTGGATCTAATACACAGTCGGGCAATAGGAAGTCGCAGGAGTTAAGTTCAATATTGGTGATGTCCTCCATTAAACCTGAATCACTTGAACGCACATCGCTATCTAGGTCAAGTGCTACAGGAGTTGAGTGCGAAAGGTTGCGAAGCTCAACAGTTAAACCCTCTGGGGCAAGGCGCTGATAACGCTCCTGTCGTCGCAGCAGCTCTTCATCGGTTACGTGAATCGGGGTAATCGCAACGACTTTCATGGCCCACATCCTTTACAACTCTTTTTGTTATAACCTGACAATAAGGCGATTGAGCCTTGATTTCTCCTTGAAATCTTAAACCCATACCCACTCATTCACAATCGTTTTTACATCTAGCCCGCCATTTAGCCTCTGTGTATACTCAAGAAAAAGTTCAGGAGTACATACTTAATGTCCAAGATAATGTCACCGATTGAGATCGGCCGGCTGACCCTTAAGAACCGTGTTTTTCTCCCTGGACATACAACTAACTTTGGTTTGAACAACCTGCCGACAGACCGCAACGCTGAGTACCTCGCAGCGAGAGCACGTGGTGGGGTTGGCTTAATTATCTCTGAGGCAATCCGAGTGCATCCAACAAGCGCTGGGCGAAGCTTGACCCTTGGAGCCTTTGATGAAAAATGCATTCCTGCTTATGAGAAATTGACCGCTGCAGTCCATGAAGGTGGTGCTTCGATATTTGCTCAGATTATGCATGCGGGGCGGCAAGCAAATGGAGATGCCACTCACTCGGCTGCATGGTCTGCTTCGACAATTCCTTGGACCCGTGGCGGGCAAACACCTCACGTTATGAGCGAGTCCGATATCGCTCTCATGGTGAAGGCTTTCGCTAAGGCAGCGCTCATGATGGCGCAGGCAAACTTTGATGGCCTTGAGGTGCACCTTGGGCATGGACATCTAATCCAACAGTTCCTATCTCCGGCTAGCAATATCCGCACAGATAAGTACGGTGGATCGCAAGAGAATCGCATGAGATTTGCTGTTGAGGTCTTGCAAGAAGTTTATAGAGTTGTTCCGAATATGCCTGTGGGTATTCGCATTAGCGCCGATGAGTTTATGCCAGATGGATTAGAACCTGATGAAATGGTTGAGATTGTCGAGAAGTTAAGTTCAGAGTTTGATTTAAGTTTTATTCATGCAAGCCACTCTGCTTATCATGGCTCCCATACAGTTGCTACACAGATTGCTGATATGAGTTTTGAGCATGCACCATTTAGAAAGCATGCATCAATATTCAAAAACGCCTTCCCAAAGATCCCCATTCTTGCTGTGTGCAGATTAGATAGCGTTGCGCTAGCAGCAGAACTCATCGACTCAGGTGAAGCAGACATGGTGGGGTTGGCAAGACCACACATTGCCGACCCTGAGATTGTTAATAAGTTTGTCGCAGGTAAGAGCGCTGAAGTCACCTCATGTATTGCTTGTAATCAAGAGTGCATTGGAAAGGTTGAAAAGAATCTCCCGATTTCATGCGTGGTAAATCCAGAGGTTGGCATGGAGGCTCGTTGGTCACAGATTCGCAAAGACAAAAAGCCTGCAAAGAGTGTTCTGGTAATTGGTGGTGGACCAGCTGGAATGAGCGCAGCGCTCTCTGCAACAAAATCTGGTCACCGCGTAACACTTATGGAGGCAAGCAGCTCACTTGGTGGACAGGTTTCGATCGCCTGCACACTTGCTATGCGATCACGTATCGGATTGGTAACCCAAGAGCTTGCTAATAGGGTTTTGAACTCATCTATAGATTTACAACTCAATAGCTTTGTAACTGATATTGAAAAGTTACTCAAAGATTTCGACAAAATCGTTGTAGCCACAGGTGCAACACACACCAAGAGAGATTTCAAGGCGTCGGTTCCAGTTCTGTCCTCAATCGAGGCTATTGAAAGGTTTAGAGGTGTTCGGGCTGCAAAGAATGAGTCCGTTGTCATCTTTGATGAAGAAGGCACCTGGGTTGCTGCATCAATTGCCGAGGAGTTAGCAAAAAATGGATTTAAGGTTCATCTGGTATCTCCGACTACAACTCTCTTCTCGCAGATAACTATGTATTCAAAGCTGGCCCTCATTCCAAGATTGAAGAGGTTAGGTGTTCTCTTTTATCTAGGTTCAGAGATTGTCTTAGATGGTCAAGGGGCCATCATTAAGAGTTCGATAAATGAGCACAGCTTGAGCCCTACAAACATAACCACAATCATCGACTGCCCACCCAAGAAGCCAAATGATGGGCTCTACCAGGGCATCTCTCTGGAGCGTTCGGGCCAGGTTCTGCTTATTGGTGATGCGCTTGCGCCTCGGAGTGTTGCCGAGGCCACCTTTGAAGGAAATGCAATCGGAGCATTTTTAGACTTAGATTTAGCCTTAAGCGCCCTCGAGCATTAATCTCGATAGCCACCGAGCGAAGGAGTCAGTCACATGGATGCAGCCGCGATGATCGACAAGTTCTTGCAGCTCAATGAGGATCGAAAAATCGATGAGGTCCAAGCAATGATGTCACCAGATTGCGTCATTGAGTTTCCAGGTGGAAAGCGCTTTAAGAGCATCGCCGATATGGTCGAAAATGCCAAGGGTCGATACAACTGGGTAAAGAAGCATCGCGATAGATACTTCGTGGGAGTAAATGGTAACCAGACAACAGTTACCTCACTAGGAACTCTTTACGGTGAAAATCTCGATGGCGTTGCCTTTGATGGCATCCGCTATGTGGATGTGTTCATCATTGAAAATGGATTGATTATCGAACAACGTGTGTGGAACGACTTCGGTGAAACCGGAGTCTTAAATCGCGCCTAGTTTTTACCTTTATCCCCTCTACGACTTAAGGAAGAGTTAGCCAATGGTTCAAGCGTTACAAGACATCAAGGTCATCGACATTGCAACTCTCTTTGCCGGCCCCATGGCAGCAACGATGTTGGGTGACTTTGGCGCGGAGGTCATTAAGGTTGAACACCCAAAGAATGGTGATCCTGTTCGCTCTCATGGCTCAAGCAAGAATGGTGTTGGCCTTTGGTGGAAGATGCTGGCTCGAAACAAGAAGTCGGTGACCCTCTACCTTGGATCCCCCGAAGGGCAAGAGATCTTTAAGAAGATGATTAAAGATGCAGATGTTGTTATTGAGAACTTTCGTCCAGGAACCTTAGAGAAGTGGGGACTTGGATATGACGAGCTTTCAAAGATTAATCCAGGTTTAGTCCTCGCTCGCGTAACAGGTTTTGGACAGATAGGCCCATATGCCAAGCGACCAGGTTTTGGAACTCTTGCAGAAGCGATGAGTGGCTTTGCATCAATTACCGGTACGCCAGATGGTCCCCCAACCTTGCCACCCTTTGGATTAGCCGATGGAATCTCTGCTTTAACCACTGCTTACGCCGTGATGACTGCGCTGCATGCACGTCAACTCACAGGAAAGGGTCAGGTCATTGATCTTGCGATTATCGAACCGATTCTTACTGTGCTTGGACCGCAAGTTATTGCTTATGATCAATTAGGTGAGATACAAGAGCGCAGAGGAAACCGTTCGAGCAATAACGCGCCTCGGAACACCTACGTTACAGCCGATGGAAAGTGGGTCGCGATCTCAACTAGCGCGCAAGCTATTGCTGAGCGAGTAATGCACCTTGTTGGTCGTCCTGAGTTGATTAATGAACCATGGTTTTCAAGTGGTGCCGAACGCGCAAAACACGCAGATGAGTTAGACGCTGCCGTTGGCGGTTGGATTAAAGAGCGCAGTCGTGATGAGGTAATGCGCGAGTTTGAGCTCGCCGAAGCAGCCGTTGCACCTATCTATGACATCACCGATATCTTTAAAGATGAGCAGTTCAAAGCTTTAGAGACAATTAAGACGATTCAAGATGATGAACTCGGTCCAATTAAGATTCAAAACGTTCTCTTCAGATTATCTGATACACCTGGTGAGATTAGAACTTCAGGTCCAAGCCTTGGCAAGAATACTGTTGAGGTTCTCAAAGAGATGGGTCTTGGAGATAGTGAAATAGCCGAACTCAAGAGCAAAGGAATAATCTAAGAATGGAAGAGATGAAGTTCTTTAGAAGCTACCTTTACGTCCCTGGAAGCAAGCCTGAAATCGTCGAAAAGGCTTTTAACTCAGCTGCAGACTGCATCGTTATCGATCTTGAAGATGCCGTTCACGCGGATAAAAAGGTTGAAGCTCGAAACTTTGTTGCATCTTTTATTGCCACAAAGCCTACAAAGCCATTCCTAGTACGAATCAATGATTTGAATGGTGCCTGGGGTAAAGATGATCTAGAAGCTATTGGCACCCCCGATCTACTAGGTATCCGAATGCCAAAGGTTTCATCGGTTGAAACGGTCAACGCTGCAGCAAAGATTCTCGATGCCGGTAAATCACAAGCACAGATTCACCTTCTTATTGAGTCCGCACTAGGAGTCATGCAACTTCCTGCGCTTGCTTCAAGCAGTTCAAGGGTCGTTGCGATGTCTCTTGGAGAGGCAGATTTACTCTCAGATTTACGTGCAACTAACCAAGAGGTACTCAAGTACTGCCGAAATGCTCTTCTCGTTGCTTCCCGTGCTGCAGGGTTAAGGCAACCATCACAGTCTGTCTATGCAAACACGAAAGACTTAGATGGATTGCGTGCCTCTACTATCGAAGCCAAAGCAACAGGGTTTTTCGGCAGATCGGTTATCCATCCAAGCCAAATTGAGATTGTCAACGAAGTATTCACGCCAACGGTTGAAGAGTTCGAAAAGGCGAAGGAGCTTTTGAATTGGTATGAAGGAATGCAGAGCTCAGGTGAGAGCGTTATGGCACTTCCAAATGGGGACATGATTGATCCTGCAAATATTCACTATGCAAAGTTTCAAGTAGAGCTGTTTAATTCCAACCATAAATAAGCCCACTAAACACACTAGGGAGAAAAATGAGTAATCCACTTATCCAGGCGTTAGCTGGTTCGGTAAAGGTTATCGATTTAGCGCAGCCTCTTTATGCGGGAATGCCTATCTCCCCTAACCATCCAGAGTTTAGGCTTGTCTATATTCGCAGACACGGTGACTCAGTTAGAGCAGATGGTGGATCAGCTGCAAATGAGATGATTGTTACAGGTGGACACGTTGGTACGCACGTAGATGCACTTGCTCACGTTTCTCAAGAAGGAAAGATGTATGGAAACGTCTCTGTTGAGGATTGCTTCCAAGGTGGAAAGTTTATTTCCCATGGCATAGACAAGATGGATCCCGTTGTTACCCGTGGCCTCTTGCTCGATATTGCCAAACTCAAAGGCGTAGATGTTCTTCCCGGTGGATATGCAATTACCGTTGAAGATATCAAAGCTGAGTGTGAGCGCATAGGAAAGCTACCTGAAGCAGGAGATGCCGTTCTTATCAGAACTGGTTGGGGCAGCTACTTCAAGGGAGATGCGAAGGTATACATCGGTCACGACTCTGGAGTTCCAGGAATAGATTCATCTGCAGCTCAATGGCTCGCAGATAAGAAGATAGTTGTCACCGGATGCGATACGACTGCTTTTGAACATATTCCACCAGGGATGGGTCATAGCGTTCTTCCGGTTCACAGAATTCTCCTAGTTGAATCAGGAATCAACATTATTGAGCACATGAACTTGGAGGATGCCAGCGCAAATAACCTCACTGAGTTTATGTTTGTTCTTGCTCCGCTCAAGATTGTTGGTGGAACAGGATCGCCGGTGCGACCTTTGGCGGTTATTTAATGAGCACAATCGCACAGTTGCTCGGTGAATGTGCTTACAAAGTCACTCAAGATGGAATGTCGGATGAGATGCGAAGAGAGTCTTCTCGAAGAGTTCTCGACGTAATCGGTAACTCTCTTGCCGCACGCGATCTTCCTGCTGCAGAGGTTGTGAAGAAGATTGTTGAGGCATGGGGCGGACCTGCCGATGCTTTGGCTATCGGTGCACAGAAAATGCCTGCGGCATCGGCTGCGTTGTTGAACGGCACCTTGGCGCACTCTTTAGATTTTGATGACACTCACCTTCCATCAGTTCTTCATCCAAGTGCATCAGTTGTCTCTGCAGCTCTTGCTGTTGGTTCAAAGCTAGGTTCAAAGCCCTCCGATGTACTGGATGCAATCACCGTTGGCATCGAAGTAACATGCAGATTGGGCATGGCAGGCTTTGACCGCGAACTTGGTAACTCTGTCTTTTTTGAAAGAGGGTTCCATGCAACCTCAATCTGCGGAACCCTTGGTGCTGCTACATCTGCTGCGATGTTGATGAAACTCTCTGCTGAACAGATAACTTCAGCGATCGGTATCGCATCAAGTATGGGCGCAGGGCTTCTTGAGGCTAACCGCACCGGTGGAACCGTAAAACGCATGCACTGCGGTTGGGCGGCACATGGTGGAGTTGTGGCTGCAGAGCTCGCACAAGCTGGTCTAACCGGTCCACCAACTGTTATTGAGGGACGTTTTGGATTTATGCAGGCTTACTGCGGCGATCAAGTTAATTTAGATGAGATTACAAATAATTTAGGTTCCACCTGGGTATTGCCTGATCTCTTCTTTAAGCCTTACCCATGTAATCACTTCACACATGCAGGTATTGATGCAGCCAAAACCCTTAAGTCAAAGGGCGTAACACCTGATCAAATTGAATCCTTAGTACTCGGTGTTCCCTCCCCTGTTATGCGAACAATCGCAGAGCCAAGAGAGTCAAAGATCAAACCTGAGTCTGGCTACCACGCAGCCTTTAGTGGACCCTTCACCGTTGCAGCTGCCTTTTACAGAGATAACGGTCTTGGACTGTTTCATGAGGACTTTGAGGATGAGTCGGCAAAGGATCCACTTATTCTGGCTCTTGCGGCAAAGGTTAATGTGGAGGCAAGCGCTGAGTGCGATGCAATCTATCCATACCAACTGCCGGCAACATTGACAGCCACCCTGAAGGACGGCTCCGTCTTGACTGAGAAGGTTTTGGTCAACCGCGGAGGGCCACAAAATCCTCTCAGTGATGAAGAGCTAGCACTCAAATTCGAATCAAATGTGAAAGAGCTCTTCACCCAAGATCAGGCAAGGAATGTCGCCGAAATCATATTTGGCTTCGCCACAAATAGGAGCACAATTGCCGACCTAGAGAGAAGTTTAAACTCTTGATTCAGGCAGGTCAGAAGACTACGGTTGCAGTTCATTACAAAGGAGAAATGTAAATGTCCACATACGATCTAATCATCAAGAATGCTCGTGTTGTAAAGCATGATCACGAAGCCCCTCTTGATGTGGACATTGCGATTAAGGATGGCAAGATTGCCAAGCTAGAGGCAGGCCTTGATGTCTCGCAGGCAAAGGATACTTTTGATGCAGGTGGAAAGTTAGCTTTCCCTGGCGTCGTAGATGGTCACCAGCATTGGGGTATCTATAATCCGTTAGCCACCGATGTTGCATCAGAGAGCAAGGCTTGCGCACAGGGTGGAGTAACTACAGCGCTTTCATATATGCGCACAGGGCAGTACTACATGAACAAGGGTGGCTCATATCTAGATATCTACCCTGAGGTTCTAGATCAGAGTGCAGGTAACGCATTTGTAGATTATGCATACCACCTTGCACCACTTACCACTGCGCACCTGAAAGAGATTCCTGAACTAATCTCTAAGTTTGGTGTCAACTCATTTAAGATCTTTATGTTCTATGGCAGCTATGGTCTTCATGGTCGCTCCACCTCGCAAAACGAGTTCCTCATGATTCCTGAAGGTGAGCGTTACGACATCGCTCACTTTGAGTTCGTCATGCGAGCGATTCAAGATGCGCGTGTGAAGATGCCAGAGATAGCAGACACAATTTCTCTCTCACTTCACTGTGAAACGGCAGAGATTATGACCGCGTATACAAAGATGGTTGAGGAGTCTGGCCGACCAAAGGACCTTGAGGCTTATCACCTGTCACGTCCTCCACACTCTGAAGGTTTGGCGATTACCATCGCTTCCTACCTAGCGCATGAGACTGAACTCCCAAATATTAACCTTCTGCACCTAACCTCTTTCAAGGCTATCGATGCCGCTGTAAAGATGAGCAAGGCGTTCCCACACGTTAACTTCCGCCGCGAAGTTACAATCGGTCACCTTCTTGCAGATATTAAGAACTCCAAAGGAATTGGTGGAAAGGTAAACCCACCTCTTCGCCCACGTGAAGATGTAGAGGCTTTGTGGGAGCACCTACTCAATGGTGAGATCGACTGGGTTGCCAGCGATCACGCCTGCTGCCGAGATGAGCTCAAGTTCGGAACACCTAAAGAGGATGTCTTTATGGCTAAGTCTGGCTTTGGTGGTGCTGAGTATCTCTTGGCCGGTTTGGTAGGCGAAAGCAAGCGTAGAAAGCTCAGCTACCAAAAGATTGCACAGATCTCTTCCTGGAATACAGCCCAGCGCTTTGGATTAAAGAATAAGGGAGCAATTGCTGTTGGTTACGACGCAGATATTGCTCTCGTTGACCCGAACGCCTCATACGTTGTTAAGGCCGAGGAGTCACTCTCAACCCAGGAGTACACACCGTTTGAAGGGTTTGAGATTAACGCGAAGGTAACAGATACCTTCCTTCGTGGCTCACGAATCTTCGGTGATGGAAACGTTATCGGTAACCCAACCGGTCAGTATCAATCACGTCCAACCGCATAAGGATTAACCATCCAAGACAAAGTTCAAGAAAGGAAAGCCCCATGAGAGATATCGAAGAGATGTTAGCCCTGGATGAAAAATCGAGCGCTGACTTTATTCTTGCACTTCGCAAAAGATGGGCAGATACGGTTTATCCAGCCTTTATTGAAGAGATAAACGCATCTGGAGTGAAGATTAACTCTCCTCAAGAGGGGGAGATAAAGCTCAAAAAGATGAGCCTCTACCCGTGGTTTAGCCATCTAGAGCGAATTGGCCAGAAGATGTTATGGCGTCTTGGAAGCGATGTCGTTATGCGTTGCAATGATGAACTCCTGGATCAATTAAAGGATGCATCGAATTCGAATAAGGGCTCTCTTGAGTTAAACCCGAATTTAAAGCTACCTAAGTGGTACACCGATATTGATATACATATGCAGCCAGGAAGCTTCTTTTCAAATGATCTTTCAGGCTACGTCTACCAGTTTGGGGCACGAGTAGTCATGCTTCGCGACAATGATGGCTTTAAGTTCCATAAGTTGTTTTCCAAGACCGCACTTCCGGACTTACCGGCTAATCCAAGGGTTGTAGATATTGCATGTGGCTTTGGTAAGAGCACAAAACCACTGGTTACAAGGTATCCAGATGCCGAAATCATTGGCGTCGATTTAGCTGCCCCGGGATTAAAACTTGCTCACGCTGAAGCGGAGTCTGAAGGATTGGCTATCCATTACAAGCAGCAAGATGGTCGCAAAGTTGGCCTACCTGACTCATCCGTTGATCTTGTTACTGGAACCATGATTTTGCATGAGATGCCTCAGAAAGCAATCATAGAAACCGTAGAGGAAGCGGTACGACTACTAAAGCCCGGTGGAGTAATTAGATTCCTAGAGTTCCAACCAACCGGTGATCCAGTACGAGATGCAACCGTTTACGAGCACGCTGAACGAAACAACGAGCCATACTTCCGGGATCTCTTTGCGACAGATCTTCTCAAGGTCTGTAAGAAGTTAGGCCTCAAGGATGCCAAATGGGTGGCATTTGATGAGAGAGCTGATGGGCTTCGCCCGCAGGGTTGGCCAGAGCGCTCTGATTGGCACTTCCCTTGGTGTGTTCTTCAAGCGACGAAGGTGGCGTAATGACGACTGAGTTTGATTTCTTCGGTAACCCACAGCTCTCGAAACTATTTGATTTAACTTTAGAGCTTGGTATGGATCTACATGTCACAACAACACGACTTCGCGCCTTAGAGATGCTCCTAATCCGCTCTGGCGTTGCGAAGGTTGGCGAACTAGATGCCTTCGAAGCTACAGATGCAGAAAAGCTAATTCTTGATCAGAACCGTGATGAGTTCATGGCGCGACTTATGAGAGTCATTACTGAGACAGGACCTTCAGAGCATCCGCTTCGCGAACAGTGGGACGCTGCAATTGCAAAGCGTGGGCTCTAACTTACTTTCGCACCAAATGAAATCTCCGACTAAGAACGAACAACCAAGTTGGCGACATCCGCAGCGCTAGCACCGTTGCGTAATTCATCGGAAACGTTCGTTGGAAGGCCGTTTATTTGTGCAGCGGCCAGGTAAGCAAGCTGTGCTGAAATCTCAGTCATCCAGTACATCGCACTAGGACCAGCACGGTCGATGATTCGTTGAGCCTGTGCGATGCGATCGTCGGAGAACTTCGCGCGATCATTTGCGTTGTCATCTATTACCGCAAGTAGAAAATGTTTGATCTCAACGGCTATACCGGTTGAATCGTTGTTACTTTCGATTAGCTCTTTGAGTTCGGCGTCTAAGCCACGAAGCTTACGGGTGCGGTTTTTACTGCGCCGAGAGTTAAGGAGCATTGTGATAATTACGGAGAGTAAGAAAATTTCTAACATGTGCCCATTATGGTTACTGAGAGTGACAAAAAAGTAGCCCCCGGTGACTACTCCGAGGGCTACCTCTTGGCGTGCACCGCTGGTAGGATTCGAACCCACGACAACCTCTTTAGTCAAAAGAGCGCTCTATCCGCTGAGCTACAGCGGCACACGAGCGCAAAGTAGAGCGCCAAGCGAGTTACATACTCACTTGGCGTTTTCTATGTGGATATCTTTGAAAGTTAGGGATGAACTTTTCGCCAGTGCAAAGCGATCTCTTCCCGGGTTGCAATCCAAACATCATCAAAGGTTGTTACGTACTCCATAAATCTACGTATACCTGCGGTACGTCCAGGGTGACCGCTAATCCGAGCATGAAGTCCGACGCTCATCATCTTTGGTGAAACCTCTCCCTCAGCATACAAGGTATCGAAGCTGTCCTTTAAGTAGGTGAAGAACTCATCGCTGGTCATAAATCCATTTACAAGCAAGAACTTAAAATCATTTGCATCGAGTGTATAAGGGAGAATTAAATGCCTGGTTCCATTTACATCCACCCAGTATGGAAGGTCATCAGCGTAAGAGTCTGATTCATAAAGAAATCCACCAGCTTCAACAACAAGTGCGCGCGTATTTTCACTCGCCCTGCCTGTATACCAACCAACTGGCCTCTTTCCCGTTGTTATTTCAATTGCATGAATCGCCTTTTTTATCTGCTCGCGCTCTTCTTCCATTGGCATATCCATGTAATTGATCCAACGATATCCATGGCTTGCAACCTCCCAGCCGGCATCTGCCATAGCTTTTGCCGCCTGCGGATTCTTTTCAAGTGCTTGACCTACTGCATAGACGGTCAGTGGGAGTTTCATTTTGGTAAAGAGGCGATGGATGCGCCAAAACCCCGCGCGCGATCCATACTCGAACATGGATTCAGTGTTGAAGTTTCTCTTGCCGAGCTCAGGTGTAGCGCCTACTAATTCGTGTAGGAAGCCTTCAGATGCGGCATCTCCTTCTTGAATCGAAGACTCTCCCCCTTCTTCGTAGTTAAGAACGAAGTTAAGGGCTAGCCGTGCGCTCTTTGGCCACTTAGGGTCAGGCGGATTTTGACCATAGCCCGCAAAGTCGCGCTCTAGATTTTCCATAGAGACGTCTTAAATCCTTACTTACCTGTGTAGTGGTGTGCAATGGATGCAAAGGCTTGATCCAAGATTGCAAAGCCTTCACGTAGCTCTGCCTCTGTAACGTTACACGGAGGGCAGACATGCATTCTGTCGAAGTTAGTAAAGGGCATCAACCCCAACTTCTTGCATGCAGCAACTAACTCGCCCATCGCAGGACTAGTGCCACCGTATGGAGCTAGTGGTTCGCGTGTAGCGCGATCCTTTACTAGATCTAACGCCCAGAAAACACCGCGGCCACGAACTTCGCCAATAACTCTGTGCTTTGCCATTAACTCCTGCAGAAGCGGTTTGATCACCTTTTCGCCGATAGAGGCTGCGTTTTCAACCATCTTTTCTTCGCTCATGGCATCGATTGTTGCCACAGCAGCAGCGGTTGCAAGAGGGTGTCCGCTGTATGTGAGGCCACCTGGGAAGACTCGGTCGTTAAAGGTTGCTGCGATTTCATCACTAATGATTACCCCGCCCATAGGCACGTAACCGCTATTTACACCTTTTGCAAAGACGATTAGATCGGGTTGTGCGCTCCAGTTTTGGAATGCAAACCACTTTCCTGTTCGGCCAAATCCAACCATGACCTCATCTGCTATCCACTTGATTCCATGCTTATCGCAAAGCGCACGAACACCCTCTAGATAGCCATCTGGTGGAACCAATACTCCAGCGGTTCCAACTACTGATTCAATCAAAATCGCTGCAATGGTGTTTGGTCCTTCAAAGTTGATAACGCTCTCTAAGTGCTCAAGTGCGCGCTTACACTCCTCAGCCTCATCCTTAGCCCAAAACTGAGTGCGGTATGTGTATGGACCAAAGAAGTGCACATGGCTTTGAGCGTGCTCATTTGGCCAGCGACGTGGGTCACCGGTAGATGCGATAGCTGCTGCAGTATTGCCGTGATAGCTTCGATAAAAAGAGAGAATTTTATTGCGACCTGTATGAAGTCGCGCCATACGTATTGCATTTTCAACCGCATCTGCGCCACCTGCTGTGAAGAAGACCTTATGAAAGTGTCCGCCTGCGCGCTCTGTGATGCGCTTTGCAGCCTCACCACGAGCCTCGTTAGCGTGGTGTGGCGCTACCGTTGTGAGCAAACCAGCTTGATCTTGAATAGCCTTAACAACCTTAGGGTGTTGAAAGCCAATATTTGTAAAGACTAGTTGTCCTGAAAAATCCAAGTACTTGTTGCCGTCAAAATCCCAGAAGTAACTTCCTTCTCCGCCAGCCACTGGCAGCGGAGAGAT
>Ga0209768_10000836_pt1 | contig 20254 bp, 16 predicted proteins | sample LauGreSBDMM110SD_3_FD_187564 | JGI IMG/M metagenome (GOLD analysis project Ga0209768, IMG submission 187564) | Freshwater lake microbial communities from Lake Michigan, USA - Sp13.BD.MM110.SD (SPAdes) (version 2) | ecosystem: Environmental > Aquatic > Freshwater > Lake | place: Lake Michigan... | reverse complement strand
GAGCGTACAGCCACCACAACCGTGAATGCTTATGTGCGTCCAGTTATGGAGAATTACCTGAATCGAATGCAAGCTGGTTTAACCGAAATGGGTATTGACGCTCCTTTGCTCATCATGCAATCCGCAGGTGGACTTACCCCGGCCGCAGAGGCAGCCGTACGTCCTGTATTCGTTCTCGAATCTGGCCCTGCTGGGGGAGTTTTGGGAGCGTGGAACGCCGCACGTCGTACCAAGCGATTGAACTGCATCAGCTTTGATATGGGGGGGACAACTGCGAAGGCCAGCCTAATTGAGGACGGTATGATCCGTTACAGCACCGAATATGAAGTGGGTGGTTCAACCTCGGCAGGCAACCGGCTTGTAGGTGGCGGGGGCGAGATGATCCTCGCACCAACCATTGATATTGCCGAAGTCGGTGCGGGCGGAGGCAGCATAGCCTATTTAGATTCGGTCGGGGGACTGCACGTTGGCCCGCGCAGTGCGGGCGCATCCCCAGGGCCAGCTTGCTACCAACGCGGCGGCATTGAGCCGACTGTTACGGATGCAAACGTGGCGCTTGGATATATACCAGTCGGCAATCTCGCAACCGGAGATGTCAGCGTGAATTTTGAAGCTGCGTGGCAATCGATTTCAAATCGCATAGCTAAACCCCTTCAACTTGACGTGCTAGACGCCGCGCTGGGAATTCATCGAATTGTAAACGCACATATGTTACGCGCACTTCGCGAGGTTTCTGTGCAGCGCGGCCGCGATCCGCGCACTTTTACACTAATTGCATTTGGCGGCTCCGGGCCAATTCATGCGGCAGGACTTGCGCGCGAGCTTGCTGTTCGTGAAATTATTGTGCCGCCGATGCCGGGCCTTTTCAGCGCCGTTGGCATGCTAATAAGTGGCGTCGAACATCATGATGTGCGCAGTTGCTTGTTGCGGGATGAGTCGTTGGAGGTAACGGAAATTAGTAACCAGATTGCTGAAATGCGCGACGCCATGTTGGCGCACTTTAGGCATGCGTCCTATCAGCCAGAACAAATTGAGTTTACGTGCCACGTGGAGGTGCGATATTCGGGACAGAGTTCCGTAATCCGCGTCCGATGGAAAACTGGTAATTCCATTCAGACACTAATAAATGATTTTGAGGCGGAGCATAGCCACTTATATGGTCACCGAGTGACGGCAAGTCCCAAAGTAGAAATTGTGGCCGTGCGCTTAATAGGGCGCGTACCCTTTATGCAATCCTACCATTTGCGAGCAGCGCCGCAAGCCCGGGATACTACCGGCTTGCGGCGTGCAACATTTGGCCCGCCATGGGGAACTTGCGATACGCCGGTACTTCCTCGCTCAGCGCTCTCAGACGCGGTCCGCGGTCCGCTCCTGGTGGATGAATATGATACGACGATCGTAGTGCCCCCTGATATGAATGCCCGTCTTGATGATCAAGGCAATGTCATATTGGAGTTTTGTTGATGCTTAAAATCGACCCGATCACCAGTGAGATTCTGCGTTCCGCTCTTGCGTCGGCGGCTGACGAGATGGCGATGGCACTTTATCGAACCTCGCGCTCTACAATCGTTCGGGATGCGCTTGATTTTTCCACGTCGCTCGCTGATAGTAGCGGCGAAATGATTGCACAGAGCGTAACCATTCCGCTTCATATGGGCGCTGTACCGTATGCAATGGAGACATTGTTTAATAAGTTTGGGGGTCAGATGGAAGATGGTGATATATTTATTCTTAACGACCCGTTTGACGGGGGAATGCATATACCAGACATTTTTATTGTCAAGCCCGTGTTCTGGGAAGGTACGCGAATTGCATTTGCGATTGCCACGGCACATCACCTTGACCTAGGCGGACGGCTGCCAGGCAGTTCAGCTAGCGATAACACCGAAATTTTTCAGGATGGTTTTCGTATTCCTTGGATGAAACTGTTTCGGCGCGGTGCACCAGAGCATTCGATTCTGGAACTACTGGCTGCCAATATCCGCGTGCCAGAGCTCACGCTGGGTGACTTGGAAGCTCAGCTGTCCGCCGTGCATATTGGGCAGCGTGCAGTGCTCGACCTCGTTCGTCGTTATGACATACAAACCTTTTTGGTCTGTGCCCACAGTTTGCTGGACTACACTGAGCAGCTAGTAAGGGCTGAAATTGCCACTTGGCCCAAGGGTACATTCTCATTTACCGATTATCTGGATAGTGATGGGTGCGGTGGCCCGCGCACTAAAATTCATGTTCAGCTAACGGTGGTTGGCGACACTCTTGCAGCTGATTTTACAGGCACCGACCCCCAGGTGCGTGGCGCGCTCAACTGCACACTTGGGTTCGCTGCGTCGGGGGTCGGCATGTGTGTTCGGGCAGTTATGCGGGAACAAATCCCTAATAACTCGGGTATGTTCCGGCCGATACGCGTGACTGCACCGGTGGGAACTGTGGTTAATGTCCAAATGCCTGGCGCTTCTTCAATGCGGGGTATTACTGGTTTTCGTGTGATTGACGCCGTGTTTGGCGCGCTGGCTCAAATGCTGCCGGATCGGGTAATGGCAGCGGGCGAAGGCGGCAACACCCTTGTGATTTTTGGCAGTGAGCGCACGGGTGGCTCCCGATATGTATTTTACGAATTGCTGTCTGGCACATGGGGCGGAAGACCTGATCGGGATGGCAACGATGGACTCTGTAATCCTGCAAATGTTGCGAGTAATATTCCAATCGAACAAGCTGAGTCGGAGTACCCCATTCGGATTGAAACTTATGGATTGGTGTGCGATTCCGGGGGTGCCGGGCGATTCCGCGGCGGTATGGCTGTGGTGCGTGAGTGGCGCCATTTAGGTAATAGCGAGGCTAGCCTTGTTATTCGCTCCGACCGGCGTCAGCATCGTCCATACGGATTACATGGTGGTCATCCAGGGGCGCCATCTAACAACATTCTGCGTACTGCAAACTTACAGACAGTTCTTCCGACGCTCATCTCCACTGTAATCCAGCCTGGCGAAGTGATTTTCCACCAGATGGCCGGAGGCGGTGGTTGGGGTGATCCGATGACTCGTGATCCTAATTCCGTGGCTGAGGATGTCAGGGATGAACGTGTCTCTGTGGAAGCAGCGCGCGTGCTATATGGCGTACAGCTTGGCAAGGATGGCTTGACAGTCGATCTCGTGGGCACAAATCGCTTGCGTGCTCTTTCAAGTACCAAAATGGAATGACCCACCATCGTAATATTTTTGATCTGCCTACCCCAGCTTTACTACTTGACTGGGGAGCTGCATCTAGGAATATTGGAGCTGCTTCGGAACTTGTAGCGGGTACTGGTGTGATGCTACGCCCGCATTTTAAGAGTCATAAGTGCGTCCCACTTGCGCGGGCACAATTAGCCGGCGGCAACTGCGTTGGAATGACAGTCGCAACTGTGGACGAAGCATTGGCGCTTGTTCAAGCTGGCTTTGAGGATGTTCTAATTGCAGATCAAGTTGTGGGTGCACATAAGTTGTCGGGCCTGGTGCGACTAGCCCGTTGTGCAACAGTTCTAGCAGCAGTGGACTCTCTGCAAAGTGCACAGGCATTAGAGTTGGAGGCGCAACGGCAAGGTGAAAAGGTGGGCGTTCTGATCGAGCTCACTGTTGGTCATAATCGTTGGGGTGTTGTGCACGGTGAACAAGCAGCGGCACTTGCGTTAGAAATAGCATCAATGCGCGCCGTGAGTTTTAGGGGGCTGCAGGCCTATCACGGCAGCGGTGGACACATTCTTGACCCTGTAGAGCGAACCTCTTACGCGCGAAACACGATGGAGGTTGTTAGGCAGGTTAGTGAAATTATTACTCCTCAGGGACTCCAGTGCCCGGTCGTTTTGGGAGCTGGAACTGGTACTTTTTTGGCAGTCCTGGATCAGGGAATATTGACGGAATTGCAGTTAGGAAGCTACTTATTGATGGATTGGCAATTCCAGGAGCGCATGGACGACCTGTTTGAAGTTGCTTTGACGGTGTTGGCTACGGTAATAAATACATCAGATAACTGTTTTGTAATCGATGTAGGCCTCAAGGGTTTAGGAAACAAGGGTGGTGCGCCGCGCCTGCTCGGGCTTAGGCACTATGAGGTAATACAGTGGGCCGCCGAAGAACACACGGTGGTTAAAGCGGACCAACACAAACTATGTGTTGGTGATCAGATTCGAGTATATCCGAGCCATGCGGGAGGTACAGTAAATCTTTACCGAAACCTGATCCTGCACGAGGGTGAATTGATAACAGATGTGTGGCCAATCTCAGCCACAGGTTACCCCTTTGTGGGGTGAATACGCTGTGGATTTACCCATCTTAATTTCCGGGGGCACCATCGTCGATGGCAGTGGCGACGAGCCATATGTTGGTGATGTGTTGATCCTGGCCGGGCGAATTGTTGAGGTTGGGGTGGTACTAAGGCCGGAAAACGTACTCGAGCTTGATGCGCATGGATTAGTGGTTGCACCCGGTTTTATCGATATCCATAGTCACTCCGATTTTTCACTTTACAATGATCCGCGAGCGGTCAGTTCATTAACCCAAGGGGTTACACTCGAAGTTGTTGTAAATTGCGGACATGGTTGTGCGCCAATCACAGTGCCCGAGATTTTCCAGCACAATATTTATGGCTATGAACCAGGTATGGAAATGCCATGGCAATCGGTCGGCACATATCTCGATGCACTCCAGGCGCGCCGGCCTGCGGTCAACGTAGTAGCACTTGTTCCAAACGGAAATTTGCGCCTTTCAGTAGTTGGCCGGGCTGACCGGCCAGCAGAAAGTGGTGAAATTCTGCAGATGCGCAAGCTCCTCGAGCAGGGCATGGAAGAGGGCGCGTGGGGATTTTCCACAGGGCTTGAATATGATAATGAACGTTGGAGTAGTGAGATTGAGATGATCGAGCTATGCAAGGTAGCTGCGCACGCGGGTGGATTTTATGCTACGCACACCCGGAACCAGCAGGGTGAGGCTTTCGAGGCAATTGAAGAAGCGATCCGCACCAGTGGAGCTGGGAACGTACCGTTGCAGATTTCTCACATATCAAGCGTGTCGCGCTTAGGCGATGATCGCGCTGCAGCTGTACGGCAGGCTATTGCGCAAGTGGATCGCGCCCGCGAACACCAAATAGATGTTAGTTTTGACATGCATACGCGTTCATTTGGCATGACAAATTTAAGCAACGCATTGCCGGGGTGGGCATTCGAAGGGAGTCACAAAGCCATAGTGGCGCGCCTAAAGCAGCGTGCCCAACGCGATAATATGAGGCGGCATCACGGCATTGTTCACTCGTTGGCAGCAGCGGGCTGGCACAAAATGGTGTTGTTCAATTGTCTAGCATCCCCTGAGCTTTCTCGGAGAAGCATAGCGGAAATCAGCACCGAGTGGCAGATGGATCCTTTGGATGTAATTTGCGAAGTGTTGCTCAAGGAAGAAGCAAACTTGCATACAGTACTAGTTCTGGGCTACGTCTACACTGCGGAGGACACACATTTTGCTTTTGATCATCCCGGCTGTATGGTCGGGTCAGATGCGACCACACTTGCTCTCGACAAGCCACTCCGTGGCAGCCTTATACACGGCGCGTTTACTTGGGCGGCATGGTTTTACCGTCACTTTGTTTGTGAAACAAAGCAGCTTACGAAGCAGGAAGCAGTCAGACGGTTGACATCGTTGCCAGCAGACCGGCTTAATTTGACGAATCGCGGTCGGCTGCGCAAAAATGCTTGGGGTGACGTGGCAATTTTTGACCCACTGTCATTTGCGGAACGTGGCACTGACTTCGAGCCGGGGAAAATTGCAACCGGGATGGTGCATGTACTCGTCAACGGCAAGCTGGCTCTGCGTGATGGCCAGCTTACTGGTGATCAGGGTGGTCTAGTGCTGCGCAAAAACTGAAAAAAACATGAGGTAGTTAATTAGACGGACAGGCATAAGTGAAAGGCCTGAGGTTGGGGTGCAGAAAAACTGCGCTCACCCACCCCGCAGCTTCCTAGGTGCAGATTGGAGAGTTAGCGTCCATGGGGTTTAACTTGGGTATGCCCTCGTCCGCGAGCAGCTGGCGCGTGTTGGCCCACAGTTGGGTCTACTGGCACCAGTCTTTGATTTCGATTCCGGACTTTCTGGCGCTGCGGGCCACGAAATCGATGAACGCCGGCCGGCCGGTCGCCAGTTCACACCTCCGGAAACATCTCGTTGAGCGGGGGATCACCGGCAGCACGATACGGGACGGCCGCTCCGCGTCGACGCAGACCGTCTGCTCGGCAACGACCTGGTGCGTGTGCCGCCCCATCGGCTCGCCCGTGTTCGGGTTGACGTCAAGGCGCGGCCAGTTCGACGACGAGATGTCGACCCGGATCCGGTGGCCGACGTAGAACAGGTTGCTCGTCGCCCACAACGAGATCGTCACCGGAACGGGCATGCCCGGTTCGAGCAGCACCTCACGCTCGAAGCCCTCCCGGTAACGACAGCGAATCACTGAGTCGACGAGGAGCATGCCGAAGCCGTCCGGGTAGTCGTCGTTCGGCGGATGCACGTCGATCAGCTTGGCTGTGAAGTCCGTGTCGAGCGCGCTCGAGGAGATCCAGAGATGCACGAGCGACACGCCGGTCACCTCGACGGCCTCGGCGAGAGAATTCGTCTCGAAGGCGAGCACATCCGCACGCTCCGACAGACGCGGGTACGGCGGCTCCAGCCCGTAGAATTCAGGCGCCTCACGCTGATCGGCCGGACCCGGTGTGAGCAGGTCGTGCAGCCGAAGTACCGGGTGGAGGAACCACGCCCATGCCTGCTCCATGCCCGGACCGTCATCCGGAAGCTCGCCGTTCGCGCAGTATGCACGGCCGATCGTCGGCACCGGCCGTGCGGGGTCGAACATGTAACGCCGCGGCTCGGCGGCCGCACCCGGCCCCGAGCCGGAGAGGCTTCCGTCCCCGTGGAGGTAGAGCGTCGTCGGTACCGCACGTGCGAGCAACCATTCCCATTCCTCACGCCATTGTCCGCCGTGGTCGAGCTTGCCCTCAGCGGTCTTGCGGCCGGAGCCCCGTCCCATCACGAAGAGCCGGATCGGCGCCTCGCCGGCCGGGTGCCCGGTGGCGTCGTCCGGCAGCCAGCGCGAGAAGTAGTCGAGCTGCTCCTCAAAGTACCGCTCCACCCCCCAGACGCTCTCTTGTCCGAAGTCCACCTCGTGGCAGGACGTGGCCTCCCCGCGCATCCCCACGTGACTCCACGGGCCGAGCACGAGCCGCTGAGGATAGGTGTTCTGCGCGGCCATGGCCGCCGAGTAGTCGGCGTCCGGTCCAGCCCACGGGTCGAACCACCCCGACGAAACTGTCATGGGAATATCGGCGTGACGGTCGAAGTGCGCGGTGTAGTCGCACTCGACGCGGGCCCACCACGCGTCGTATTTGTCGCGCGTCGAGTAGTCGACCAGCGTCTGCTCGAGCGTCGGCACGTGCCGGAGCGACATCTGACCGCGCTTCCACGGGGTCGCCCGGAAGAGCTGCCCCTGCATCGCGCCGCCCTCGCGCGCGCAGTTCGCGTAGTTGCTCGTCGTGACGACGTCCGGCCAGATCGCGGTGAGGTGCGGCGGCCGTTCGATCGCCGTGCGAACCTGCACCTGCCCGGCGTAGGAGCTGCTGACGGTACCGACCCGGCCATTCGACCACGGCTGCTCCGCGATCCACTCCACGATGTCGTACCCATCGCAGCCCGTGTGTGGCGTAGCGGAATGGAAGTAGGTGCCGGAGCCCTCTGAGCGGTAGCGGTCGCGCATGTCGACGAGCATCACGACGTATCCACGGGGCACGAAGAAGTCGGCGATCTCGACGTACCGGTTCGTCGCCTTGTCGTACGCGGTGTGACACATGATCGTGGGGAACCGCCCGCTGGCAAACGCGCCGTCGGCCCGGGGTCGGTGGATGGCGAACGCCAGCCGGACACCATCCCGCATCGGGACCATGACGTCCTGCGAGATGACGATCCCGTACGGCACCGCTATGCGGAAATCACCGGCAGGACGATACGTGAGGGCCGCTCCGCGTCGCCGTACACGGTTTGCTCCGCGACGACCTGGTGCGTGTGGCGTCCCATCGGCTCCCCCGTGTTCGGGTTGACGTCGAGCCGGGGCCAGTTCGACGACGAGATGTCAACCCGGATCCGATGGCCGACGTCGAACAGGTTGCTCGTCGGCGGCAGGGCGATCGTCACTGGCACGGGAACACCGGGCTCGAGAAATACCTCCCGGTCAAAGCCTTCCCTATAGCGACAGCGGATCACGGAGTCGTTGATCAGCATGTCATAGCCGGCGGGATAGTCCTCGTTGGCCGGGTGCACGTCCAAGACCTTCGCCGTGAAATCCGTGTCGAGCGCGCTCGAGGAGATCCACAGGTGGACGGTCATCGGGCCCGTGACCTCTACCGGCTCGGTGAGCGGCTCAGTCTGGAAGACGAGCACGTCCGCCCGCTCCGACAGGCGCGGGTAGGGCTCCTCGGAGCCGAAGATTGCGGGGGACTCGACCTGATCTGTGGGACCCGGGGTGAGCAGATCCCGCAACCGGAGTACCGGGCTGAGGAATCGTGCCCAGGCCTGTTCCATCCCTGCACCGTCTGCGGGAAGCTCGCCGATCGAGCAGTGAAGGCCACCGATCGTCGGGACAGGATGAGCCGGGTCGAAGGTGAACGTGCGCGGCGGCGCGGAGGCGGACGGCGCGGCGGTCGCGAGCGAACCGTCGCCGTGGAGGTAGTACGCCCACTCGATGCGTCGCGCGAGCGGCCACTCCCACTCATCGCGCCAGCGCCCGCCGTGGTCGAGCTTGCCCTCCGCGGTCTTGTGGCCGGAGCCTCCGCCCATGACGAAGATGCGCACGGGTGCCTCGGCAGCGGGCTGGCCCGTCGCGTCGTCGGGCAAGAAGCGGTTGAAGAACTCGAGCTGTTCGTCGAAGTAGCGCTTCACGCCCCACGCACTGTCCTTGCCGAAGTCCACGTCAAGGCAGAACATCGCGTCTCCACGCATCCCGACATGGCTCCAAGGACCGACGACGAGGCGTGTCGGTGCGGTGTTCTTCGCCGCCATGGCCATGAAGTACTCGGTATCGGCTGCCGGAAACGGGTCATACCAGCCGGTCGAAAGAGTCACAGGGATGTCGGCATGCTGCCCCCAGTACCTCGTGTAGTTGTGCTCGATACGATCCCAGTACGCGTCGTAGGTCCCGCGCGTGTAGTAGTCCAGCAGGGAATCCTCGAGCGGCGGCACGTGCCTCAGGGACGTCTGACCGCGCTTCCACGGGGTCGCCCGGAAGAGCTGCCGCAGGTCGCGAAGGTCGTTCCAGACATCCTGCTGCTTTCCCGGTTCGTCCGCGATCTCCCATGCATCCTGCGCGTGGATAAAGAGCGCCCAGAACATGTGCTGCTGCATCGCACCGCCCTCGCGGCACTGGTTCTGGAAGCTGTTTGTGGGAACGACATCCGGCCAGATCGCCGTCAGGTGTGGCGGGCTCTCGAGAGCGGTGCGCACCTGGGTGATCGCAGCGTACGAGCTCCCGACGGTTCCGATCCGCCCGTTCGACCAGGGCTGAGCAGCTATCCACTCACAGATGTCGTATCCGTCCCGACCCGTGTGGGGGGTGGCAGCATGGTAATAGACGCCCGACGTCTCCGAGCGGTAGCGGTCGCGGAGGTCGATCAGCACGACGTTGTATCCCTTAGGAACGAAGTAGTCCGCGATCTCGCTGTACCGTTTGTCGGTCTTGTCATAGGGAGTGTGGAGCATGATCGTCGGGAAGCTTGCCGCGACAAAGGTACCTTTGCTTGCTGGCCGGTAGATGTCGAACGCTAGCCGGATGCCGTCGCGCATAGGCACCATAACGTTTTTCGACAGGACAATTCCGTACTCTGCGCTCACAGTGCCTCCCCCTCGATGATCAATTTCCCACCTAAGCGACGCTGATAGTTAAATGTAATGGGGAAATCTCAAACCGCACTCCGCCTCTATCCTATACTCTCCCCTCCGCCTGCTCAGAAATGTATTATAGCTTGGTGCGACACATTGCGTACGCATCCGCAGCGAACCCTTGTATGGTAACCTTAATATCCTGGTCTACCTTTTGCGTGATCTCTTCCCAGTGCTAGCACCTCTCTGATCCCCTTTATATACTACAGGTTCGCGCTAGTATCCAGACTTGTCACCCACTAACTGCCATTCGGTGTACGCTTTTAGCAGGTTGTGCATTTGGGGCGGATCTTGGAGGCTGGAGTTGACATAAATTGGTGACTCAGAAGCACCTAGAATAAACATCAATGAGAATGCTTGGTTGACGCCGCTGTAGGGAGAAGAGATGGTGCGATCAGGAATCGAGGTACAGCTGACAACGGATTAGGCATGCCACCCTGCTTTACCGCTCACCGCGCCTGCTTCGGTTGCCTCGGCTGATTGACCCTAAACGATCAAGACGATAATCGCATTGCGCAGCCAGCGCCTGTGCTGTAATCACAGGCGCAAGCTAGCACGATATCATCGGCTACGGTGAGCCGGGTGCTCCGTAAAGTCAGCCTAAAGCAGATTGTGCACCTCGCGCCAACCGAACTGGTGCGTCGCTTGTGTGCAAACAACCGGGCGAGTTGATTTATCTGAACATCAAGACGCTGGTGCGCTTCAATCGGGTAGGCCGCCGCATGACCGGGAACCGCATTGGCCAATCCAATAGACAGGGTGTCGATTAGGAATCTGTTCATATCTGGGTAGATGATGCCGCTCACATTAGCTTCGTCGACATTTTTCCCGACCGATAGGCAATAAGTGCTATCGCCTTCTGTAAGACCGCAGTCGTTTATTACGATAGCTTTGGTGTTTCCGTCACCCGTGTCATGACCGATAGTGGATCGAGTCCAAAACTCTTCGTCCCTCACGATGCCCGCAAGCACCACGGCCTGCGCCAACTTTGTACCAGATCATGCACTCACAGGACCAAACGCAAGACTGAACGCTTCCTCAAAACCATTGTCGCAAATCAGGCCAATGCCAGAGCTTACGGCTCCTGAGCCCAGAGCGCCGCAGAGCTCCGAAATTGGACCCGCATGTACAATTGGCACCGCGCACAGGCAGCCTTAATGCGAAATCACCAACCAGTGTCCTCAACACATCCAATAAGAATTTTTGGGGTTGCACACTTAGGGCACACCATTTCTGCAGAGAGTGGATCTACCGAATCACGGGTAATGGGTACTCAGAGCGGCAGGTCTCTGTCCACGGCGAAAGTGGGATGACGAGGGCCACAAGGGAGTTCCAAGAAATTGCCTCCACTATTTCGTCCAGAACCTTCTCAATGCATCTGTACCTAGACGAGCATTCAACAACGGAACAGTTGAGGCGCATTTGTGTTGTGAGCGAATTTTCTCTTACCATTATCGGCGCCGCTGGACTTTTACAAACTTTCAATTAGTTAGGAGTCGGAACGTTGAGGTTAGATCGACGGGAGCGCCCAGGCGCGCGGACCGCGTAATTGCAAGCGTCGCAACCAGCGTACGGGCTCCTTCCTCTGCCGACGCAACCGGACTCTCCTCAACGCGAATCATCCTGCAAAAGTGCTTCAATTGCTCCACAAAGGGGTTGCAGTCTACGTACTCAATTGGCGTAACGGCCAATGGTTTGTCCCAACCAATCAGTCTGGGATTACGAGCGGACCAAAGTCTGAGAACTGGCAGCTCAAGACTGCCCTCTGTCCCAATGAAGCGATGAGAATTCTCGCCTGCGTAGGGGAACAAAGTATTTTCGCGTGTTCCTTGTTCCATCGTCCATGGAGAGAGTCCGCTATCCGCACAAATCAGCGTGCCGATGCAACCATTTTGGAAATTCAATAACGCGCCAGACGCATCCTCAACTGGAAAATTGCGCACTGCACTACTTGTGTAGCCAGTTAACGATGCTATCTCCCCACATAAATACCGAAGCAGATCTATTTCGTGTATTCCGTTGATCAAGACCGGGCCGCCGCCGAACTCCTTGCGCCATGGAACCTGAAAGTATTCATTAGTTTTTCGCGTCGCCCAGATGGCAGATACGGCTACCAAACGTCCGATATGTCCATCAGCTAATATTTGTCGCGCGCTCCGAACCATAGGAAGATACCGTCGATGATGCCCGACTAAGGTTTTAACACCAGAAAGACGAATCGCCCTAAGTAAGTCCACGGCAGATTCGACAGAGTCGGCAACCGGTTTTTCGACAATGAAGTGTACCCCGTGTGTGCAACAATCAATACCTTGCTGAGCATGCAGACTGTTGGGAGTTGCAATTACAACCGCGTCGGGTTTGGCTTTATTCAGAAGTTCCAAGTGGGTACGAAAGAACGGCACGTCAATTCCAAGAAGTTTTCCAGCGTCACTATCTGGGTCGGCTATGCCAACCAGCTCGGTAATATCTGAACACGCTAAAATCGTATCTATGTGCCGCCTGCCGATCATTCCGGCACCCACAACGCCAAGTCTGACTAGTTTCGCGTCCACCTCCATTTTTACCCAGCCATACCGAGAACTTTTTTTGCCCCTTGTAGCACCTGCCTCACATTCTCCAGATTGCTTAACGTGGTTTTTCTTGGGACTTCCATACTTACTGGACAATCAAGTCGAAAAGCACGAACCAGCTCGACGAGAGGCAGTGCTCCATCGCCCGGGGGGAGCCGGGCAGTGCGGGCCTCGCGGATCAGATCCAATTTGTTGAAAGACGAATTACGAGGGGCATCGCAAAGCTGAAAATATCCCGGACACCAATCAACTATTTTGCCAATTTTGTCAGGCGTTTGGCCTGATCGAGCGAGATGCAGGGCATCAATCAGTATGCTGCCATTTGGTTGTGAGGCAAGACTAACAATGCGCCCTGCTGATTGAAATGTCTTTATCCCGCTAAAAACCATGAATTCCAGATCGACTGCGAGGTGGTAGGAAAATGCCAGTTCGCAAATGCAAGAGAATTTCTCGGCCATGAGCGATTCGTCAGTGTCATCACCAACGACCTTAATTCTGCGCGCCCCGATCCGCGCAGCTGCCTCAAACAGATATTCATAGTCTGACGCATTGGTTTGTCTTCCCATCCGGATTATTTCCACATCAAATACGGTCACTCCGGTTCCGGCAACCAAGTTAATTACCTCGCGTCGCATAGGGGTATCTCCAAACATGGGGTACTCAATATCCTCAGGCGATGCAGCCGCAAGTCTTATATCGACACTCTGATATCCCGCCTCCGCAGCTAATACTATTAGTTGCGGAGGCGACACCCCAAGGACAGTCAGGTGTGCTAAAGATATAGGTCGTACCGCAGGCGCACCAATCATGCCGGTAGCCCCAGAAAATAGAGAGCCTTCTGCCATATTAGTGCACACTAAGTCTGGTAGCCTGAAGTTCGTTTAGGGTAGTGCAACCTTACCATTCGTTACAGGATGAAACTTGCGCCTGGAATGCAACTTGATACCCCTGACAAATGATAAGCAATCATAACAGAAGTAAACCTACAAATTGTTATAGACTAACCGGTGGTGCACTAACCGGTGCGCTGTGGGGAACGCTTAACTCAAAATTACTTCCCAGTTGCAACTGTTGGTTACCTGGCTGCGACAACCCGAAAACCAATATGGTCACGTCGGCGATCGGGATAACTCATGCTCCGTGTGGCGCAACGCAGGTAGCGCGAATGGTCACTATAAAACGATCCGCCACGGAGGACCCGCTGTTCGGGCAACACCGGTTCTTCCCGACCATCTTCACTTGAGTAGGGATAGGTCCTATAGGCGCTGCTAACCCACTCCCATACATTACCCGCCATGTCCAGCACTCCGTAGCTACTCGCGCCACTCATATACGTCCCGACCGGTGTGGTCGTTCCACTTTTCATGTCGTGGCCAAAATTAGCGAGCGTGATATCCGGCAATCGGTTACCCCAAGGCCACTGCCTGCCATCGAAACTCCGGGCAGCTTTCTCCCACTCTGCCTCCGTGGGTAGACGCACTTGCGCCCATCTGCAAAATGCATTAGCGTCGTGCCAGTCAACATAGACAACGGGGTGTTCGGCCAATCCTACGGGGGCATGCCCATTGAACCAGTGTCCAGGCGTGCTATACCCAGTTGCAATTACAAATTGCTGGTATACACGGTTAGTGATGGGTACTTTAGAAATTTGAAAGGTCGGCAGAGTTACCAAATGCTGGTTTTTCTCATTGTCAATATCAGCTGGGCGATTAGCGCTATGGCGCGAGACTACCGTATAAGTCTGTTCAATGGTATCCGCATCTTCAAAAAACACATTGTTGCCCATCACAAACTCACCTGCCGGTACGGTAAGCCAATCAAAATCTAAGTGCACTTGTGACTGGGACTGATAATCCTTGACCACACGAAGGCCAATGTAGAGATCCCGAGCTGAGGGAAAAACAGCATGGCGGTCTGCACAGCGCACATTTCGCATCGGGTGATTGTAGGTCCCGCCACGCACAACGCGGCGCTCTCTAGAACTAGGATATTCTCGGCCGTCTTCGGCTACATATGGGTAATCCCGGTAAATACTTTGCGTCCACTCCCACACATTGCCCGCCATACCCAAGGCTCCGTAGCTGCTAGCGCCTTCCATACAGCACTCAACAGAAACTGTGTCGCCAACAAAATTTTCGCAGTTGCAGTTTCTAGCGGTGGGTAGGGCTTCTCCCCATGGCCAAGTCCGTCCATCCACGCCTCGGGCAGTCTTTTCCCATTCCGCTTCCGTCGGCAGGCGCACGCCAGCCCAGTTACAAAAAGCCTGCGCATCAAACCAATCTATATAGGTGACAGGATGATGCGTGCGAAATTGCGCTGAGTTAATATCCGGCCAATGCCCGGGTGCCTGGTGACCTGTCGCGCTCACAAAAGCCGCATATTGGCCGTTGGTAATTACACTACGGCAAATTTCAAATTTCTTAAGCCTCACACGATGCCGTGGGAGTTCGTCTGGATATGGCCGGTTGTAGCGCGGTGGGTCAGTGCCCATAGCAAACGGACCGCCGTTAATCTCTACCCAATCAAACAACAACTGTGTCATACTGCTACTAATGGATTCGGCTATATTGCAATGGTTGCGCCCTCCGCTTCCTCTTGAGCGCCTACTGATGATAGCTTAGTTCGGCTCCCCTACTTGTAGAAGGGTGGCACCCCGCATTCACTAAATGCGCAAAAATATCTTGGTTGAAAGCAAGGCCGGGCTTCAATCCGAAGTGGTGGACACCCATAAATAATTGGGGGGCATACTTGGCGCAGGTAAAGCAGGTAAGGTTCCATCTCGCCGAAATCATGAGGCACCACAAGGCAAAACGATTAAATAAAGAAGTTTCTACCATCGTCGGACTATCCGGGCAACTCTGGGGGAAGGGTGCATCACCTCTCATCCGCCTACGACGTGATTGCGCAAGAAAATAATTAGCCGCTCCTTACAACACTGAGGTTAGGCCGCCAGCAACCACCAGCACACTTCTGGTCACAAAACTTGCGTCGTTGGGAAGTGAAACAACAATGCCCACGGCAAACTCTTCCGGTAAAGCCACCCGGCCAGCTGGCGTGTGTCAACAACCGTACACTACATGTTCCTCTGTGAGTAAACATTGCCTAGCGCGGTGTAACTATCCACCGATTAGGTGGTTAGAATACGTCGTGGTGCAAGAGAGTTCACCCTAATTCGTGCTGGCGCTGGGTCGAGTGCAAGCTGATGGGAGAGCGCGAGCGCGGCACCCTTGACAGTACTATACGCCGCATTTCGTGCGCGCGCCACAAGGGCGGCAGCCGACACTATGTTCACTATTGTGCCTCTTCCCACATCTCTAAGAAAGAGCCGCCAAGCGCAACAGACAAGGACGGTACCGGTAGCATGTACGGCGAACCTATAGTCCCACTCCACTAAAGAAGTTGTTTCCAAATCGCCGAATTCATAGTAGCCTGCCGAGTTGACAACGCAGTTCAGCCGATCAAACCGGGTGTTCGCTTCGGACACAGCGGCTTTATTAGACTGCTCGTCTGAAACGTCACCAGCCACTTGGACAGCATCGGGCAGCTCTAGAGCCACCGCCTCAGCTCACCCCCCATCCACATCCAAAACCGCGACTCGACCGCCCTCTTCGAAAAATCAGCACGCAATTGCTGCGCCGATACCAGTGCCGCCATCAGTAACCATTGGCGCTTTGCCCTCCTTGTGCTTTTTAAACAACAGCAATGCCTCCTAGTGCCCCCGAAAAACTTCGGGGAGAAATATAAATCTCAAAATTGTAATAGCCGACAAGACTTGGATACTGTGGTGGTAGTCAAAACATTGTACGGCAACAGCCAACAACTGCGCCAGAGTCCGCACAAGCATCTTGTCAATGATATTGTCATAGATGCCCCGCTGACGTAGAAGCGGGAGAAAATTAGCAGTGCGCGATCGTACCCCGGACCGCCCAAGGCACGAGGGTCAGTTTTCCAACAAGCATTTAGCAGACAGCATAATCTGTTCGGTCTGCCCAAACCGCACCTTAGCGACGCAATAATCTTCGTTACAGTCACCTGAGGAAATTACTATTCCAGAAGCTACCTTATGACTGGTGTTTATGATCACATCAAAATCCAGCCCCACCCATGTTGCACCGATCCACAGACGATAGACCTGCGCATTCTTAAAAAGACTTAGATGCCCAATTGCAATTCGCACTACATCAGCACCCTCTTTGCGAAAGACAGAAATAATCTGAAGGGCTATTTCACACCTACTTGTATATGTATAAATGGGGTAGCTAGTCACCAGCTGCACCCGCGCCGAAGCAGGTAGAATCTTTGCCTCGCTAGGCGTGAAATTCCACAAAGGTTGTGCCAATGCCATTCTCAAGCTCTGCGAGCATCAAGTTGGCGAACTGATCTACCTCCGGCATGTAGAGTTCAGGGAGATGAAAGAAACGAGTGTAGTAGCCCCTAGCCATTACGCTGTTCAAATCAGGTGATTTGGAAATCCGCTGACATGCATAGGAGGGTGGTTAGGTTTGATTCTAATCGGCGTGATGTCCACCAGGCTACGCTCCCCAGACCTGCCACCGTAGCGGGAACAAGTACTGTCATTGCTTGCATGACAGGACCTATGCAAATAAATTTAGAAGCCCAGTCGTGCCAGTCACAATCAAGCCGCAGAAGCAATTATTCGACCATCCGGATGCATCCCAGAAACACGACTTATGCCAGAATAAGCTGTTGCTCGCAACCGCACCTTCAGTTCCGCGCCAGGCAGTAATCGACGCGCACTGCCATGCGCAAGCGCAGCTGTTATAGTTGTTTTCGGAGTGGTCCAAGGCTCAAGCGCGATATTATAGGTGCGGCCATAGAAGGGCTGCCCAAATGCACCCCCATAGACCTGCCAGAACCACAAAGACTTGAATACTTCCGCCGGCCAACTGAGGGCAAAACCAACCAACCTTGAGGTATTAGTCACTGCATACCAGTTTCCGGCCAACTCACTCAAAAACAGGGTGTCGTGACTGAGCTCAGTCGGCAAAGCAATTTGGCTAATATCAAGCTCTTGACCATCGCGCCCAGCCACGTGCGGCCACACATAACTACTTCCACTCCGGTAACGGGTCATTGGGCTCAAATCAGTGGTGCGCACCGACGCACCCGGCAGGTCTACTCTGCAACTTCCATCAAGAAAAGGTGGCCCGAAAGCCGGGTGATGACCCCACATAAAATCAACTGCTTCGGCGCCCTCATTCACAAGCCGCTCATCGATGGTAAGCACGCCGCTGTGGCGCAACAGCGTCAAAGTCTTCTGAACATACAGCGGCGTTCTATAGGTACGCACATAAAAAGACACGGCCACGCACTCCGGATTGTCTTCCACGATTGAATAGTCCCACGGGATCAGGCAAACCTCACCATGCGGACCAAAACTTGTGCCTCCGTAGCTGGCCGAATCTCCGCCAGTAGGCAGGCACTCCTGCCACCCACCTTCGTAGTAGTCGAGGAATGCGCCCTCTGGCCTTGGAATAGTCGGCACGAAAGTCGTGGGGTTGCGCACGCCTTGTGGTGAGCGCCACATAAAGTCCGTGTCGGTTGGCTTATGCAAAAACTCCATGATATCGCTGCCCTTGTCTGCGAGCACAGTCACCCGAATAAGCTCGTTCTCAAGAGTCACTGTCCGCAAACCACGATAAATTGTCTGCGTAACGCGACAGCCATAGTTTCTTTCATGGGCATAGGTTGGCTCAATCACGTTACGAATGACTGCGGAATAAGAAGCTGGGGCTGTTCGCGGTTAATACAGTGGAACTTCGATGATCTCAGTAGTCAACACACTATTCTCTATGCATACTACCCTATAATGAGGCGGAAGAAGGCAGCACAACAACTCATCCTGCAGCACAAATTGAAAACAGGTGGACCGTAGGCCGTAGACTGGAAATCCACAAAGTGTTTTTTCGTAAGTCGCATGAGTGTGTCCGCTAAAAACACCAACCACATTCCTCCCTGCAATTTGTTCCACAAATTGGTATAAGCCATCGGCAAGTAGCAAATCCAGCCAGCGACTACCCACCGGAACTACATGGTGGTGCATCAGCAGCACTGTGGGCATCCCATCACGAAGAGTGCTCCCAACATGATCCAGTAACAACGGACTCGCCACCGCCTTACCTTCAGGACCCCAGTCCACACATACGAAACGCAGGTGATCGTACTCGAAGGCAGTATTCATCAACTGGCCTTCTGGCACTGTGTTAAAAAGGTTTCGGAAGAATGCACTTCGTTTATCATGATTGCCGGGCATCACATACATCGGAACATTACAAAATCCGTGAGCATTAATTATGAGGGGCCCAGTTATTGCTGTCGCTGCCTGTGCGCCAAGCATTCCAAGAAAAGTCTGGTACTCCGCGTCAGTACCACCGTCTACTAGGTCGCCTGTCGATACTATGAAGTCAATCGTGCCAGCGTATTTGGCAATATGCCGCAAAACTGAAAGTAAAGCCCATGTAGTTGAGTAGCCGCGCACCAGCTGATTGTCCGCCCGCAAATGGTGGTCGGTAATATGAACGAAACGGAGTTTCATGGGAGGTCCGTTGTTTTAGGCCAATTCACAGGTGGATGTCCAATGGTCCATCCACCATCTACCGCAAGATTTTGCCCGGTGACATAAGAGGCCTCATCCGAAGCCAAAAACAAAACCGCCGAAGCAATTTCTTTGGGCTGGCCCATGCGGTCTAGCACCGTCATGTCGCGCCAAAACCGCATCAACACTGGATCCTGTTTAAGTGCCACAAGATCTGGGCGACCAGAATCAATTATTCCGGGACTAATTGCATTCACTCTGATGCCACGTGTGCCAAAATCAATTGCCATAGAGCGGGTTAGTCCAAACAAGGCACTCTTGGCCGTCACGTAAGCTGCGTGACCAGCAGCTCCCATCATTCCCTCAACCGAGGCAACGTTGACGATCGCGCCTCCGCCACGCCGGAGCATTTCTTGTGCAGCATATTTCGCACAATAAAAAACACCGTCAAGTGAGACTGCCATTACTTCGCGCCACATTTCGGGGCTCATTTCAGCAACGTCGTAATAACCACCAAGATGTGCGGCGCAGTTGATCAAAATATCCACCCCGCCAAATTCTGCAACGGTTTTTGCGACTGCATTGGCAGCATCCTCAGGACAGGATGTATCGCAATGAACAAATATGCCGTTTGATACTTGGGCTGCGACTTTACCAGAAACCTCGTTGATGTCAGCGACTGTAACTTTAGCTCCTTCTTGTCCAAAACGGCTGACGATCGCCGCACCTATTCCAGTAGCCCCACCAGTAACCAATGCAACTTTGCCCGCTAACTTCATGACAACTTCCGCTTCATAGTGCTATTAGACCATACTTATCTTGGATGGGTCTGAAAAACTGACGATTAGCGGTCAAGTGTCAGCGCACCGTAACTCCCAATCTACGGTAGATGTATCTCATTTCTGACGCACGACGTCTCGCATTGTAGCATGCCAAACTGGTGCCACCGCGGCGCTGTCTCGCTTAAAGTTTATCGCGAGTGCGGGCGTGCTTCGACTCCCGGTTGCTTGAACGCAAAGCAACTAGTTTTTGCCCGCGTTACATGCGGAATGATAAGAGCCACGAGGGGATCCCACGGAATGACGGCCAACATCGTATCCAAGGACGCCTCGGTGCGCATGTAACTGCTTGAGCAACCAAAACTAATATAAGTTGGGTTGGGGATACGCGGGTTCCCTTACCGCGGATGG
>Ga0209768_10000828_pt1 | contig 20338 bp, 22 predicted proteins | sample LauGreSBDMM110SD_3_FD_187564 | JGI IMG/M metagenome (GOLD analysis project Ga0209768, IMG submission 187564) | Freshwater lake microbial communities from Lake Michigan, USA - Sp13.BD.MM110.SD (SPAdes) (version 2) | ecosystem: Environmental > Aquatic > Freshwater > Lake | place: Lake Michigan... | reverse complement strand
GTTGACCGTCGGCAGCTCAGGGATCGCTTTAGACCTTTGAGTAGATGTCACCGCCAGACCACGCACTTTGCCGCCCTTGACTTGCGGCAGCATGACAGCGAAGTCAGCCGAGAACATATTGACCTGTCCGCCGATCAAGTCGGTCATGGCCGCCGGACCGCTTTTGTAAGGCACATTGGTCATCTTGATGCCGGCCATGCTGGCCATCACCTCGGCGGAGACCAGCTGCGAGGTGCTGGCGCTGGCAAAGGTGACGATGCCTGGCTTGGCTTTGGCCATGGCAACAAACTCTGCCAATGTTTTAGCCGGCACATCGTTGTTTACTGCAACGATCAGCGGCACCGAACCCAGGTAAGCGACCGGTGCAAAAGCGGTGTCCTGGTCGTAGGGCAACTTTTTCATGAGACTTTTCAGCGCCGCGTTGGTACTGTTGGTGCCAATCAGGATGGTGTAGCCGTCGGGTGCTGACTTGGCCACCGCGTCGGCGCCCAGCATGCCGTTGACGCCGGCTTTGTTTTCTACCACCACGGGTTGCTCTAGCAAATCACTCATCTTGGCCGCAAAGGCGCGGGCGATCTGGTCGGTGGCGCTACCGGCAGCAAAAGGAACAATCGCCTTGATCGGCTTGCTCGGGTAGGTCTGCGCGCTCACAGCGCTGGCATAAAAGGCGCTGAAACCCAGCATCAGGCTTAAGAGCCGAACGCCAAGGGAAGCGGTGAAAACGGGTTGCTTAAACAAATTCATGAAAAACTCCTGAGGAAAAAAACTAAGCCTCGATTATTGAGCCGCGCAGTCATGAAAATGCATGGGCAAACCCGAATGCCGCCAAAGATGCCAGTGAAAACTAATCACGTCCCTGGGTGTGCCGGGGCATCGGCAGGCCAAACCTGCTGACAGACCATTTGAGCAGGTAGGCGCCCAGCAGGGCCCCATTGAGGTCACCCACCATCATCCAGAAAACTTGAACACCGGAGCCCAGCTCTTTCAAGTCAAAAATCCACCAAACCGCATGGTGTATTAATGCATTTGCAACGCAATAAGCCACAGTCACCACCGACAAATCTTTCAGCGATGTCAATTTGACAGCTTGGCCGCTAACTCGCTCAAAAGCCCATAAGGCCAATAAAGGACCCGCCGCCGAACAAAACACATTGGCCAGCCCGGTCATGCTCACTGAGTCAAGAAAGACCATCAGCAACATACCGCCCAACAGCGTCGCCACGGTGCCACGGAACTTTCCCAGTACCAGCACGCTGAGCATGCGCAAAAAAGCCGGCAGGTAAATAAGACTGACGTTGGGCGAAAGCTCGGCAAAGCCAAAAAGCCAGCCCGTCATGAAGTGGAGCAAAACAAACAAAAGGGCAAAAACGGGCAGCAGCAAAAGCTCAAGCATCAAGATTCAATTCGGGACTAAGTTATAGAAACCAGAAAGATCTCATTATGGCAAGCATATCCAGCGGAGGGTAAAAAAATCGTTTAAAGCGTTTTAAGCCTGTTCAGCCCCCAGCGGATTTGACCGTGAAGCCCTGTCCGGTAAGCAATCGCATCACAAGCTCACGGTGATCGCCCTGCACTTCAATCACACCGTCTTTGACGGTGCCGCCCGTGCCGCACGCGGCTTTGAGCTGTTTACCCAGCAGCGTGAGTGCGGCTTCATCCAAGGCCAGGCCCTGAACCAAGGTCACCGTCTTTCCGCCACGGCCCTTGCTGGAGCGAGACACGCGAGCCACCCCGTCGCCGGCCGGCACTGTAAAGGCTTGTTTGCATCTGCAGCTGTCCTTGGACTGGCGGCAAGCGGGGCAAGTGCGGCCCAGGTCGGTGGAGTAGACCAGTCGGCTGGCGCCAAGGCTGTTTTTCATTGCTTTCAATTCATCTAAAGTCACACTGCAAATTGGAATATTTTGCCGTAAATCCTTCGATAAACCGGGGCAAAGACTGCTCACAGCAAAGATCCTTACCCACTCTTAGAATATTCCGATGCATTCTTCATCACAAGGCCGAAAATGATCGTCGAACGAATCTGGACCGGCAACAGTCTGCGCAATTTCAATTACCTGATTGCCTGCCCAGACTCCGGTGAAGCCTTGGCCATTGACCCGCTGGACCATGAAAAATGCCTTAGTACAGCCAAAGCCAAAGGCTGGCAAATTACGCAGATTCTCAACACCCATGAGCACCATGACCACGTTGGCGGCAACACGGCCGTGGTGGCTGCAACAGGCGCCAAAGTCATTGCGCACTACAAAGCAGCCGGCAAAATTCCATGCATGGACCGCGGTGTGCAAGCCGGCGATGTGATCAAGGTGGGCAAGCATATTGAGCTCGAATGTCTGGACACGCCGGGTCACACCTATTGCCACATCTGCCTGTGCGCTCACGCCGAGCAGCCGGCACTTTTTTCGGGCGACACCCTGTTCAATGCGGGCGCCGGCAATGTTCACAACGGTGGCGATGTGAATGCACTTTTCAACAGTTTTACAGAACAACTGATGCGCCTGCCCGACAACACCCGTATTTACCCGGGCCATGATTACCTGGAAACCAATCTGAAGTTCACGCTGGCGCGCGAGCCTCAAAACGCGGCAGCCCAGTCGCGCCTGGCCCAGGTAGTGGGCCATGACCCGGCACTTGCCATGGTGACCACATTGGCCCAGGAAAAAGAGCACAACACCTTCATGCGACTGGGCAGCCCTGAGTTGATTGAACAGTTACGCATGGACTTTCCCGAACTGGACTCAGAGCCGGATGCCAAAACAGTTTTCAAGCATCTTCGTACTTTGCGCAACAGTTGGTGAGCTTCAGCTCAAGGCTAACGCCAAGCGCTTTTTTCTTTTGCAAATATTCGCTAACTTCTTTCCCCACCAAATTAAGGACATAACACCATGACACCACGCTTGACAGCCCAAGACTTTGACCAGGAACTGCTGGTTCTTTTTGATGCCTATGTGCACGGCGGCATGGACCGTCGCGGTTTTTTGGACAAAGCCCAAAAGTTTGCCAAGGCCGGCATGACAGCGGCCGGTTTGCTGGCTGCGCTGAGTCCCAACTTTGCAGCTGCTCAGCAAGTACGCCAGGACGACGCACGATTGAAAACAGAACGCGTGAACTACCCTTCCCCGGAGGGAACCGGTAGCGTCAAGGGCTACCTGGCCCGACCGGCAAGCAGTGCTAACAACAAGCTTCCTGCTATTTTGGTCGTGCATGAAAACCGTGGACTTAACCCGCATATCGAGGACATCGCCCGCCGCCTGGCGCTGGACGGGTTCATGGCTTTTGCACCCGATGCCTTGAGTGTTGCTGGCGGCTACCCCGGTGATGAAGAAAAAGCCCGAGAGGCCTTCGCCAAACTCGATTCCGCCAAAATGCTGCAAGACTTTGTGGCCGCTGCGAATTGGCTCAAAGCCCGCAATGACGGCACCGGCAAATTGGGGGTGGTCGGCTTTTGCTACGGTGGCGGCGTCGCGCACCAGTTGGCCATTCGCCTGCCGGACCTGGCTGCATCAGTGCCTTTTTATGGCAACGTTCCAGCGCCTGCAGACGCGGGCAAAGTCAAGGCGCCAATGCTGGTTCATCTGGCCGGCATCGACGAGCGGATCAACGCCGCTTGGCCCGCCTACGAAGCGGCCCTCAAAAGCGCTGGCGTGCGATTTACGGTGCACCAGTACGCCGGCACCCAGCATGGCTTTAACAACGACACCACGCCGCGCTTTGATGTGCCGGCGGCCAAGCTCGCCTGGGATCGCACCATCGCTTTTTTCAAAGCAACCCTCTAGGCCACTGGCGCCCGGGGTTTTTAAAGCGCCTGGCCCAGTCGTTTCACACCCTCTTCAATCTTGACCAAGTCAGCCGTGGCAAAACTCAGGCGCAAGGCGGCAGGGTCAGGGTCGGTGGCGAAAAATGGCGCTCCGGGCACAAAAGCCACGCCTTTGGTAATAGCGCGTTTGGCAAACTCGGCGGCGTCAGCGCTTTTGCCGCCGGCACCCGTCAGGCGGGCCCAAAAGAACAAACCACCTGCAGGCTGGGTGAATTCAATCGCGCTGCCCAGCTCACGCTTAAGGGCCGCGCCCATGGCCGCAGCCCGTTCAGCATAAACAGCGCGCACATGTGCCAGCGTTTCTGGCATACGACCGGCCTTCAGATATTGAGCGGCTGTGGCCTGCGCAAAAGTGCTGGTGTGCGCGTCGCTAAATTGCTTGCACATGGTAGCTTTTGCCAGTAGCTCGGCCGGCGCGATCAACCAGCCCACACGCAGACCGGGGCTCAAGACCTTGCTCATGCTGCCGCAGTAAGCCAGCAGTTCGCGGCTGCCGGGAACATCGACGCTCAGGGCCAGCAGGCTAGGCGGGGGCGCCTGGTCGAAATACAGGTCACCGTAAGGATCGTCCTCCACCACCATGATTTGGTATTTGACGGCAAGGGCGAGGATTTTTTTGCGTCGCTCCAAACTGAGCAGGGCGCCGCTGGGGTTGCCGAAGGTCGGAATCAAGTACACAAACTTGGGTTTGTGTTCGGCCATCAAGCGCTCGAGTACATCTGTTTGCACGCCCTGCGCATCGATGGGTGCGCTGACAATGTTTGCACCATAAAGCCGGAAACACTGGATGGTCGCTAAAAAAGTGGGGCCTTCGACAATCACCTTGTCGCCCGGGTCGATCATGGTCTTGCCCAGCAGGTCCAAACCCTGTTGGCTGCCGGTGGTCACGATCATGCCCTCAGAGTCGACATTCACACCTTTGCCGGCCATGAACTGCGCCAGTTGTTCACGCAGCGGGTTGTAGCCCTCGGTGGCGCCGTACTGCAAAGCGCCACCAGCCTCCTGGCTCAAGGCCAGGTTGACGGCGGCTTGGATGCCCTGCACATCAAACATGGCGCTGTCAGGAAATCCCCCTGCAAAGCTGATAATGCCAGGCTTGCCAAGCAACTTGAACAGTTCCCGGATAGCGGAGGTTTCAACATTGTTCAGACGGTCTGAAAAAGGAAGCGGCATACAACATCTCTTAAGTTTTAAAACAATTGAGTCATGTTAACGCCGGACAGCGAATGCGTTTGCAGCAGCCTAAAATAGTCCCAATGAAAACTGCCCAAATCGACATTTTTTTTGCCACACTCAAAGGCGTCAATCCGATGCCGGTGACTGAGCTGGCCTACACCAGCGTATTTGAGCTCTTGACGGCGGTTTTGCTTTCCGCGCAGGCCACCGACGTGAGCGTCAACAAAGCCACACGCCAACTTTTCCCAGTGGCCAATACCCCGCAAAAAATCTTAGCGCTTGGACTGGACCGGCTGGAGAGCTACCTCAAGAGCATCGGTCTGTACCGCAGCAAAGCCAAACATTTGTTGCAAACTTGTCAGATTCTGGTTGAACAGCACGGCGGCCAGGTACCGCGCACCCGCGAAGCTTTGCAGGCGCTGCCCGGCGTAGGCCGCAAGACCGCCAACGTGGTACTGAACTCAGCTTTTGGTGAAGCCGTCATGGCCGTCGATACGCACATCTTCCGGGTGAGCAACCGCACCGGGTTGGCCCCTGGAAAGAACGTGGATGAAGTCGAAGCCGGTTTGATGAAACGCGTTCCAGCCAAGTACCTGGTAGACGCGCACCATTGGCTTATCTTGCATGGCCGCTACGTCTGCCAGGCGCGTACTCCGCAATGCTGGCAATGTGGCGTACGCGACTGCTGCGACTTCAAGCCGAAAACTCTATGCAACACCACTGGCCAAAAGCCGGAGCGTCGTGCGGCCATTGGTCTGCACGGTTAACCTGGCGCAGCCCTTTGGCCAACAACTGAGACGCCCGAATCACGCCGGCATGGGTGATCCAAACAGCGTCTTCCCCGCGTTCAGTCTGCTCGTCCCAAACCGCTGCGACGCGTTGCATGAACGCCGCTACGCTTTCAGCGCCGCCGCAGGCATGTTGCGCAAAGTCAGCGGTCCAGCGCGCAAGTTCAGCTTGGTCAATAGCATCCCAGCGCTGGCCTTCCCAGCCACCAAAATCCATCTCGGTGAGCCGGGTGTCCAAAGTGCCCGTCAAATCTGGCCGTAACGCCAGCAGAGTTTGCGTCAGCTGCACGCATCTTTGCAGGGTAGAGCTGCGTAAGAAAATACCTTGCGGCAAGACCAGCGCCAGTGCTTTCGCGGCAACCCGCGTGGCCGCTGCATCGGCCGGCACATCGCTTGCCCCATAGCAAACGCCACTGGCGATCAAAGGCTGGGCATGCCGCGCCAGCCAGAGCGTCATGTGATAAGCCCGGTTTGCAGAACTGATTTCACAGGCTGAGCGCCAAACCGAGGTAAAAAGCCAGCTCGCAGACCTGCTGTGTGGCGCCCAAACAATCGCCGGTAAAACCCTGCAAACGGCGTAAAAACCAGCGCCACATGACTAAAAAAGCCAAACCCGACGCAGTCAGCGCGCAGCCTAAAGCGATTAAAAGCCGCTCTTGCGACGAATCATTCTCGATGTCCAAGTCAATGAAATTCACCCTATCTTGCAAATACAGCGTCAAGGCCAAGCCCAGCAAACACCAGACAAGAGCAACGCCAAGGCTTTTGCCACTGATTTGATCGGCCAAGGGCTTGGACTTGGAGCCGGCCAAGTCGCCGACATGCGGCATCCAACGGACCAGAAACAGCGGCCAAGTGCGCGACACACCATGTGCCACAAACAGGGCGGCGCAGAGCAACTCACCGTTGACCGAGCCCAAAAGCGCTAGCAAAGACACTTTCCCGAGTAAAACCAAAAACATGGCAATGGCACCGAACGCACCGACACGCGAGTCCTTCATGATGACCAAGGCTCGCTCCCGGTCAGGGCTGCCGCCCAGACCGTCAAAAACATCGGCTAAACCATCTTCGTGAAAAGCCCCGGTCAGCAAAACTCCAAAAGCGGTTCCCAAGACCGCCGCCACCAAAGGCGAAAAACCACCCTCCGGCAAGTAGGCCAAAAGCAGCGCCGTCAAAGCCGCCACCAAAGTGCCGACCAGCCAGCCCACACCCGGAAAATGCGCTGCGCTGGCACGCAGCATGGCCGGGCTGAAACCAACCCAATCGGCCAACCGCCCGACGACCGGAATTCGGGTGAAAAACTGAACTGCCAACAAAAAATGACGGAGGAATTGGCTTAAGAATTGAGGCATGGGTCAACAGGCCAGTTAAATCGTCGTGGGGCTGTCAGTCGCCGATTTTTCAGAAACGCCAGCCGTCTCAAAACTGGCCATGTCGAGCAGAATCGCGCAAGCCGATTGCAGCAGCGGCCAGGCCAGCGCAGCGCCCGAGCCTTCGCCCAAACGCAAACCCAAATCGAGCAAGGTTTGCACCCCCAAGTGCTGCAACATGAACTCGTGACCACGCTCGCCCGATCGGTGCGCGAAGACGCAGCGCTGCAAGACCAGTGGCTGCAAAGCATGCGCAACCATCACGGCCGAACTGGCGATGAAGCCGTCGACCACAATCACCCGGCGCTCATGCGCAGCTTGCAACACAGCGCCAACCATCGTGGCAATCTCAAAACCGCCCAAGGCGGCCAAGGCGTCCAACGGCGCGGTGGCGCCGGAGTGAAGCGCCAGCACCTCGCGCAGAACCGCTGTTTTGCGCTGCACGGCGGACGCATCCAGTCCGGTGCCAGCACCTGTGCACACCTCGATGTTCAGCCCAGTCAATCGGGCCAACAACAGCGCGGCTGACGAGGTGTTGCCGATGCCCATTTCACCTAGCAAAAGCGCGTTGCCCGGCAAGTTTTTGACCAAGTCTTGGCCGTTGTCCATTGCTTGTTGGCATTGCGCCGTGGTCATCGCAGGTTGCATTGAAGCATCGGCCGTGCCGTTGGCCACTTTGCGCACCAGCAAACCGGCCCGTTGCTGACCTTGCGGCAAACCGGCCAGAAAGTCGTGGTTGACACCGCAATCCACCACAGTCAGCGCGATGCCGTGTTGCCGCGCCAGCACGCTGACCGCAGCGCCGCCAGCCAAAAAATTCTCCACCATCTGCCAAGTCACGTCACTCGGATAGGCCGAGATTGCACGCGCCGTCAAGCCATGGTCGCCGGCAAAAACGACTATTTGAGGTCGATCCAAAACGGGCGACTCTGAATTCAGAATTTCACCCAATTGCAGCGCCAAGGATTCCAACCTACCTAAGGAGCCCAGAGGTTTGGTTTTGTTGTTCAGCTTGTGCTGCAGCGTCTGCGACAAAGCGGGGCTGCGGATATCGGAGAGAGTCGGTAACGAGGTGTTCATGGTGAAAGGTTTGTTGTGTTCATTTTTCCGGAGACGAGTCATGTCAAAGCGAGGTTTTTTTCTGTCAATAAACCTTCTAAAACCCCAGGCTCAAAATGCTGCTGAACGTAATCGGCCAGGCCGTCAAACACCGCATCCAAGGTCGGCACTTTGACTGCCCCGCCCCGGCCGAACAAGGCCTGCAACACGGCCGCGTCTTCAAACATGCCGTGCAAATACAGGCCGAGCACATTGCCGGCAGCGTTTTGCCAGGCGAGGTCGTCGACCATCACCGGCTGCGCCAGGTCTCCGGCGGCGGCCAGGGCGCTGTGCGGCGCCGTCTTGCCGTGGTGAATCTCGTAGCCTTGCATGGCTACGCCAGACAATGCCGCCCAGACCCCGTGCAGCTGCGTGAAGCTGGCCTGCCGACGCCGCACGGTTTTGACCTCGTCAAACAGCGTGACCACGGGCAACAAGCCGAGTCCGGGGCCATTGCCGTCAATGCCATGCAGGTCAATCAGCGCTTCACCCAGCATTTGAAGACCTCCACAAACACCGAGCAGCGTCCGGCCTTGCGCCGCATGCTGCAACACAGCGCGGTCTAGGCCTTGCGCGCGCAGCCAGGCCAGGTCGCTGCTGGTGTGCTTGGAGCCGGGCAAAATCACCCAGTCAGCGTCCCGCATATCGGCGGGACTGCGGGCCCATACCAAGCGCACGCCGGGGATATTTTTGAGCGGCTGAAATTCATCCAGATTGCTGATGCGCGGATACGCGATGACGGCGATGGTGGTGGTCACCACACCGCTGGCCGTGCTGCGGTCGTCAAACACGCCGTCTTCTTCAGGCAGCCCGTGTTGCCACCACATCGGCAGCGTTGCCACTGTCGGCACACCCGTCAGGTCTTGCAGCATGCGCGGTCCGGGCGCCAACAGCGCGGCATCTCCGCGAAACTTGTTGAGCACAAAACCTTTGATGCGTTGTTGCTCAACGGAGTCCAGCATGGCCCAAGTGCCGTAGAGATGGGCAAATGCGCCGCCACGGTCGATGTCCGTCACCAACAAGCAGGCCGCGTTGGCGTGGAGCGCCACGCGCATATTGACGATGTCGCTGGACTTGAGGTTGATCTCGGCCGGTGACCCGGCACCCTCAATGACCACCACATCGTTGTCTTCCCGCAGTTCGTCCAGCGCCTTGGCGATCACAGGCCAGACCAAGGCACTGCGGCTGCGCCACGCCATGCGCGAGAGTTCTGGATTCACCTGCCCCATCAGGATGACCTGGCTTTGGGTGTCTTTTTCGGGCTTGAGCAGCAGCGGGTTCATCCGCACTTCGGGCTCAGACCGCGCAGCCAGCGCTTGAAAATACTGCGCGCTACCGATTTCCCCGCTGATAACGACACGGGCGTTGTTGCTCATGTTTTGCGCTTTGAAAGGCGCGACCTTGAGGCCTTGGCGCGCGTAGTAGCGGCACAGTGCGGTGGTCAGCCAGCTTTTGCCAGCGCCGCTGGTGGTGCCTAGCACCATGACGCATTTGGCGGTCATTGCGCTTTAGCCACTGGCGTCGCTATCTTGATAGACGGCGACACCACGATTAACTGGGTGTCCGCCTTGCCTAACGCGGCTTCCCGACGCAAGTCAAGCAAAGTCTTAAATGTGTTCATTGTCTTGAGCGGTATTGCTGGCACTGTGTTGCTAGTGCGTGGCGTTGGCAGCGATACCTAATTGAGCACTGGTGGCCAATAAACGCTTGTCACGGGTCCATAGCGAGGAGCCCGCCGTGAGCAATACCGCGGCCAAAAGATGGGCGTCGATGTAGCCAATGCCCGAGCCAAAAAGGCCTTTCATTTCAATGCAGCGCAGCACTTCCGGCTCGCTTGCCACAGCCGCCTGAGGCATGTCCTGCAAGGCATCCAGCACCACGTCTCGGTTGCGCAGCTTGCCCAAGGCCAATTCGCCGATCACGAAAGGATGGGCTAGCACCTGGCCCGCTAAAAGCAGCCGGGTCATCCTTTCGTCGCTAGCGCGCAAATGGTCTATCCAAATGGAGGTATCAACCAAAATCATGCAGGCTCCGTCGGGCGTCTTGGCACGGATTGCAGCATCGGTTCGGAACCGCCCAACAGAGCGAGTCGCTTGGCGCTTTCGCGCTGGATCAAAGCACGCAATGCCTCGCGCACCAAGGCGGCTTTCTCAGAAACACCGGTTAAGGCTTCGGCTTTGGCAAGCAAATCATCATCAAGGGCAATGGTGGTGCGCATGGCAATATCTTTCAATTAAGAGCATCAATATTAGCACCTATCCATGTCTTTAAGAGTGCCTTAGAGGCATCAATGGCCTTGCAAGACCAGCGACAGTGCATCTTGCGCAACCGGCGACAACACGCCAAGCCGCACATGGCTCGGCAAGCCAAACGAGGTGGTGTCACGCAGTTTGATACCTTCGGCGCGAAGCTGAGTCAGGTCACAACCGAGCGCCGGGCGAGCACAGAAAAAATTAGCGTCGCTGCTCAAACAATGCCAACCCAGTCGCTCCAATGTTCTGATCTGGCGTTCTTTCCAGACCTGCAGGGTCAGCAAACTAGCGGCCAGCCAAGCCTGTACATCAGGCTGTACCCAAGCTTGCAGCAGGGCGACGCCGTGCGCGCCCACTGGCCATGAGGGACACAAGCGTTCCAGAGCGGCGACTTTTTCCTCAGCACCCACCGGCGCTATGGCGTAGGCGGCGCGTACGCCGGTGAGGCCTAGCGCTTTGTTGGGCGACCAGAGTTGCCAGACTTGCGCCAATTGCGTTGAAGTCAAGCTGCAAGCGCCGGTTAACCGCAGGGGTTCGTAGGCGCGGTCGAGCACAAGCGTTGCAGATAACTGGCCCGGCCACGGCCCGTGGGCGATGCCTAAAGGGCTTGAGGGCTCACACGCCCAAACCAGTTGCGCAGCATCGGCCGTGGCAGCCTCAACCAAGCCCCAGGCCTGGGCGGCTTGGGCGTAGTCGCCGTAGCTATGCTCGGGTAGAAAAATTCGGGGCGTTTCGTTGCGTTGGCGACATTGCTGCGCTACGCCGCCGGTGATTCGGAAAATGAATTCACTGGCACTGCCTGCCAACAAGATGCGCGACAGATCAACCCCATGAAACTCGGCCAACTGGCGACGCAGATCGGCGTAAGTGGGGTCAGGGTAATGGCTGGCATCGGCTTCTTGCACCGCCGCCCACGCGCTAGGGCATGGGCCACAGGCGTTGCTGTTGGTGGAAAAGTCAAAGCGCGGAACGCCCAAAGCGTCGGGGCCACCGTGCGTATGCTGGTTCATTTGTAAGCGCCTATAGCTATTAAAGTAACAGCTATCAATGAGATCAATGCGTTTGCTACGAGCACTTTTGAGGCATAAGCAATGGCACGATCCGTGTCATCAACCTGCGGCTCCCGCCCGCCGGCGTTCAGTACATAAACACCTGGTTTGTGCAAACTCACGTTCAAAATAAGCGCCATCGCAGCCATCGGCCAGCCGCTATTGGGCGAAGGCGTGCGGCGCGCTTCAGCACTTAAACGCGTTAGCAGTGAAGCTGCCTTGGGCACAACTTGCTGAGCCATGGTGGGTGCAATAGTTTGCGGGTGAGCCTTGGTTAAAGCTTGAAGCCGGTCAACGCCAACTAGCAAATACGCAGTGATGCGGGCCGGAATCCATGACAAGACATCATCAGCCCGCGCCGCCCACTTGCCTGCCCAAGCCCAGTTTTGCCCTTTGTAGACGCCCGGGTAACCCCACATGGCGTCGGCGGTGTTGGCAAAACGATAAAGCGCGGCGCCCGGCAGACCCAGCAGCACGAACCAGAAAATGGGCGCCACGACGGAGTCATTGAGGTTTTCAGCCAAAGTTTCAATGGCGCTTTCACGCACCTGAGACGCCGTCAACTGGGTGACATCTCGGCTGACCAGCCAGCTCAGGCGTTCGCGCCCTGCGGCCAATGACCCGCCTAGCGAAGGGTTCAGCGCGGCCTCTACCGCCATCACTTCGCTGCGCAACATGGCCCAGGCCAACATAGTTTTAAGCGCCAGTCCCAGACCCAAAGTCGCGAGCAAAGTACCCCAAAAAGGTCCCAGTACGGCAGGCAAATCCAATAATGCACCTTGCAACGCCCATGACGCTAAACAAACGACGGCTGCTCCCGCACACCACATCAAGGCACCAAGCCAAAAACGCTTTAGATCTGGGCTTGTGCTCACCCCGGTGGTGATTGAATGAGTCGTTGGAGCCCCATTTGAGCCTGCTTTTGGGAAAGCCAATGGCGCCAGCCTCAGCCCTGTCCAAACGAGGTAGTTACCCATCCAAACCACCGGGTGCAAACGTGCGGATGGTTCACCCATGTAGTGGTCAATGGCCAGAGCCACCAAAAGTGCCGTTGGAAACGTCAGGGCGGTCAAGTTTTGACCCTCGAGCATCAAATCAATGAAGGCCATGCGGGGGTTTAGTTAAAAGTCAGCGCTGGGCGCGCAGTAAACCGCGGCGATCTCAAGCGGAGAAAGGGCGTGAATCCTGCACGGCACGGATCAATCCTCAATTCCGCGCTGTGCGGGGATACCCGCTTTAAAGGCGTGCTTGACCATGGTCATCTCGGTCACGGTGTCGGCCAGCTCGATGATCTCTGGCGGGCAGCGGCGGCCGGTGATGACGACGTGGGTATGAGTTGGCCTGTCGAAAAGCGTTTGAACCACCTCTTCAACGCCGCCTGCGGGCTCCATCCAGCCATAGATCAGCGGGTAAGTAAATTCATCGAGCACGACCATAAAGTACTCGCCGCTTTGAATCGCTGCCTTGGCTTTGAGCCAGCCGTCACGCGCGAGCTGGCCAGAGCGTTCCAAATCCTGGCTCTTCCAGCTAAAACCGTCGCCCATGCCTTCAATCGGAATACCAAGCTGTTCAAACATGCGGTGCTCGCCAAAGCGGGCGGTGGGCACTTTCATGAACTGGAAGATCTTGATTTTTTGGCCATGCACATGGGTGCGGCCAAAGGCGCGCAATGCGAGCCCAAACGCGGCGGTGCTTTTGCCTTTGCCGTCACCCGTGTTGACGATCAGCAGGCCGCGCCGCTCACCTTCAGGTTTTTCATAGGGCTTGTCTTTGGGAGGTGTTTCGATTTGCATGGTAAGTCTCCGATTTGGGATCAGACTCGAGTTAAATTTTCAGATTTTCGATTTGAATTTTGGGCAAAGCCACCCATTGGCCTGCCAGTTGATGAATGGCAATCCGCTGGTCAAACACGGCCTCAATAGCCAGGTGACTGGCTGCGTCACTGCAAGCACCTTGGTACGTGACGCGGCCAGCGGCCATGACCACCACGTCATCGGCTTGCAGCGCAAACGAAATTTCATGCAGTACGCTGATGACGGTTTTACCGCTGGCCACAAGCGCTTTGGCAAGCAGCAGCCAGTCGGTTTGATGCGGCGGGTCCAAATTGGCCAACGGCTCGTCCATCAGCAGCACCTCCGACTCAACTGCCAGCGCGCGCGCCAGCAACACACGCTGCCGCTCACCGCCGGAAAGCTGCCCCAGCGCCCTGCCCCGCCAGTCCCACGCGTGGGTTGAGCGCAAAGCTTTTGCGACGGCGGCGTGGTCTGCGGCGCTTGCCGGCGCAAGCCACGGTTGGTGCGGCAAGCGGCCCAGCATGGTCACGTCATAGGCGGTCAGGTCATCAGGGGAGGCTTCATTCTGCCCCAGCCACGACAGCTGCTGCGCCCGCTGCTTGGCGGGCAGGCTTTGCATGGGCTGGCCGATCAATTCGACTGACCCTGTAAATGGCGTCAAGCCAGCCAGCACCTTGAGCAGCGTCGATTTACCGGCACCGTTCGGCCCGACGATGCTGGTCCAGCGGCTGCGCAGAAAATCAATGGAAATATCGCTTAAAACCTCGGCATTTCCGAGCTTGGCCCTTATTTCATGCGCGCGAACAGCTATCAAACTTGTAGGATCGATCACAAGCCAGCTCCTCGCCCGGTATGCCGGTGCATCAGCCACAGCAGGTAGCCACCGCCGAGCACAGCCGTGAGTACGCCGACTGGCAACTCTTGGGGTGCCATCAACCAGCGCGCCATCACGTCGGCCGCCGCCAAAAGCACCGCACCCATCAGGCTGGACAAAACAATCAAGCGGCCGTGCGTGGTTTTAACCACCGACCGCACCAGATGCGGCGCGGCTAAACCCACAAACGCAATCAAGCCCGTTTGCGCCACGGCGGTACCTGTAGCCAGTGCCAGCACCGCCACCAGCGCAGCGCGCATTTGCGGCAGTTGCAGGCCCAGACTTTGGGCAGTAGATTCGCCGAGTGCGAGACCGTCGAGTACGTGGCTCATGAGCCAGGCAGCTATCAAGCTGATGCCGAACGCCGAGGCCATCACAGCGCAGGCCGTCCAACCCACAAAGGCCGTGGTGCCGAGCATAAAGGCTTGCATGGCCTGCATGATGTCGGGCGTGAGCAGCAGGATCAGTGAAGTGACCGCTCCCAGCACCACGCCAACAACCACGCCCGCCAGCAGCAAGCGCAGCGTGTGCTGCACGCCTTTGGCCAGCAGCAAGGTCATCAGTACCGCAGCGACCGCACCCAAAAACGCAGCACCCGTCAACCCCAGACGGGCGACCCATTGCGTGGCCAGTGGCGACACGCCAAACAGCGCCATGGCCAACGCCACCCCCAAAGATGCGCCAGAGGCACTGCCCAGCAAATACGGGTCTGCCAACGGGTTGCGAAACAGGCCCTGCGCCACCGCGCCCGCCAGCCCCAACAGAGCGCCAGCCAGCCAAGCGCCAACGGTGCGTGGCAATCGGATTTCCCAAATGATTTGCATGGCTTGCGGGTCGCGCTGCATATTGGCCACTGATTCAAAGCCTGTGCTCCCAACGGTGATTCCCAGCAGCAGCAAGCCGCACGATGCGACTAGCAACAGGCTTGCCAACAAAACCGCTTGGCGATTTTGGGCGTTATTCATAGCTTTCCAAACACTTGGCCATCAGCCGCGCCGCCTCTGCCATGCGTGGACCAGGCCGCACCACGACGTCGGAATCACCCAAGCCAAAGATGCACACCCGGTTGTTTTTCACCGCCTTGATGCTGTTCCAGCCGGGGTAGAAGACGGTATCAACCGGGCTGCGGTCGCCGATCATGATCACGTCAGGATTAGAGCGCACCACGTATTCGGGGTTCAGAAGCGGGAAGGGGCCCAGCTTGGCGGGCACCACGTTCTTCACACCCAGGCGCGCGAGAGTTTCGCCAATAAAAGACGACTCGCCCGCTGCATACGGCCCCCGGCTGACTTCAAAATACACCCGCGCCGTTTTGGCTTTGGCCGGCAATGACTGTGCGGCCGCAGAGACGCTTCTGTCGATGATGCGCCACAAACGATCTGCACCTTGCGCCTCTGGCACAGCCAGCAGCACACCCAGTACCTTTAATACGCGTTTGACGTCCGCATGAGTCTTGGTCTCCAGCGCCACCACCTTGATGCCCAGTGCCTCCAGCCGTTCCGTCGAACGTGACTTGCCCGATACGAGCACCACGTCAGGCTTTAAAGCGACGATGCCTTCAATATTCGGGTCCATCCCGCCGCCAAGTTTGGGCAAGTTCTTTAAAGACTCAGGGAAATTGGAATAACGGTCAACACCCACCAGCCGCTGGCATTGTTCCATCGCACAAACGCTCTCAGTCAAAGAGGGCAACATGCTGACAATACGCTGCGGCGTTTGCGCAAAGGTGATGGTGACGCCGCGGTCGTCGACCACCTGGAGCGCATGGGCCGGCGCGATGGCAGCCAAGCCCATCAGGGCCGACAAAAGCCAGCCCTTCATGGCGAGCCTTTCAGAACCAGCGACTGGCCTGCCGCCATCAGCGTCACACGCGCGCAGACATTGGCAACCTCCTGGTTCAGACATCCAAGTGCATCGACAAAAGCGCGGACCTCGCGGCCCAGCGGGATCACACCCAGCCCAACCTCGTTACCGACCAGCACCACAGGGCCAGCGGCTTTTTGAATTGCCGATAAAAGCAAAGCTTGCTGCGCCTGCACAAGTCGGCCAGCCACCTCTTTTGAGGCTGTTTTTGCCCTGTTATCGGCACTTTCAATCGACGATGCTGGCATCAGCAGATTGGTCAGCCACAAGGTCAGGCAGTCCACTACCACCAGCGTCTGCGGCGCAGAACAAAGACTGATGGCCTCAGCCAGCGCCAGCGGTTCTTCCAACGTTGACATGCCGGGCACACGTTGAGCCCGGTCTGCCTGATGGCGTGCGATACGCTCGCCCATTTCCTCATCCCAAGCCTGCGCCGTGGCAATCAGCACTGCCTTATTCCCGGTTGACTGCGCCAGCCAGTCGCGCGCCAGCAATTCAGCACGGCGCGACTTGCCGCTTTTCTGGCCGCCCAAAATGAACTCGCTGCGGGCTATGGTCAGGCCATCAGTCATGTTGAAGTCCAGCCGACAGGCCGCCCTTGGGCGGGGCAGCCGCCTCGGGGGGCATTTCAGCCCAGGCCATGATGATTCTGTGCATCTGTTCCACGCCCTCTGTCAAGGAAGCCGGGCCAGGTTGCAGAATTTCGGCCGATTTAATTTCAAACAGCTGGTTATTTTTGACGGCATTGACTTCCTGCCAGCCGGGCCTGGCTCGCACATGTGCTGGATGAAACCTGCGACCACACCAGGAGCCAAAAATAATGTCAGGGTTGCGCCGGACGATCTCGCCGCCGTCGGCAATGATGCGGCTCTTGCCCATGGGCTCTTTGGCCAGCTCAGGGAAGCAATCGTCACCACCGGCAATGCCGACCAATTCGGAAACCCAGGCAATCGCGCTGATGTGAGGGTCATACCATTCTTCAAAAAACACGCGCGGCCGGCGTTGGAGCAAGGCGGCTGCTTGTTCGATCGCCAGCAACCGGGCCTGCATGGTCTGTATCAACGCCAGACCTTTGGCCTCCTGGCCGACCATGGCGGCCAGCTGGTACATCATGGAAAAAATCTCGGCCACGCTGCGCTGATTGAAGATAGTGACCTGCACGCCAGCCCGGATAAGTTGCGCCGCAATGTCAGCCTGCAAATCAGAGAAGCCGACCACGCAGTCCGGCTTGAGCGCGAGGATCTTGTCGATCTTCGCACTCAAAAAAGCACTGACCTTGGGCTTTTCCAGCCGTGCCTGTGGGGGGCGCACCGTGTACCCCGAAATCCCCACAATGCGCCGCTCCTCACCTAACAAATAAAGCCATTCGGTAGGCTCTTCAGTCAGGCAGACGATGCGTTGGGGGCCGAGGTTCGACACAGACATACAGCTTAGGCAGACTTACTTCGGCGAGTAACGCAAACCTACATACAAAGCGCGGCCAGCAGTGCCATAGTCACTAAAGGGTGCGAAGCTACTGCGGTTCACAACGTAATTTTTGTCCAGTGCATTTTGAATTGCCACAGTCAAATTGACATCGCGACTCCAAGCATAGGCGCTGCGTAGACCCACAAGCGCATAACCTGGCAACCTTTGCTCGTTTTTACTGTCGTTGAAACTGTCGCTGAACATTTTTGTATTCACGCCCCATGTCCAGGTTCCAAGGCGCCTGGACAAATCGAGCATCGCTGTGCGTGCCACTCGGCGAGGAAGAACTTTGCCAGTTGAGTCATCATGCGGGCTCAAGATATCCATACTTCCCGAAACATTCCAAGATTGCCAAGTATGCTTGCCGAGAATAGTAGCGCCCTTGATCGTCGATGACTCTAAGTTCGTCATACTCCCGAGGTAGGTGACAGGGTCGGCTTTATAGACTATCAGGTCTTTGATTTGGTTTCTAAAAAAAGTAAGTGACGCGCTTGAGATCGAACTTTCATAAGTTATTCCAAGCTCTTGATTACGTGAACTCTCCGGACGAAGCAAGGGATTTCCAACATAATAATTAACATAATCAAGCGGCCAATAAAGATCATTAAAGGTCGGCGCATGAAAGCCGGTGCCCAGTGAGCCACGGGCAATCCAACCGGCTGCCACTTTGTAGCCATAACCCGCGGAATAAGTGGATTGACTGGCCAAGCCAGAAACCTTGTCATTGCGGGTGCTTATTTGGATTAAATGTCGGTCAATCCAGGCCTGGTAACCCAACACGCTTGATTTTGTGTTTTGCTCAGACTTATCATAAACCTGAGTTGATTCGAGACTCACGTCGCGCTGCTCAAGCGCAGCCATCAAAATACCATTGCCAATTACCACATCATTTTGCCAAGTAACTTGGTTTTGGTTTGTCGTATATTTTTCAATATACTCTGATTGAGCCAGCGGATTGAAAGCCCAGGACTTTAAGTCATCCTTGCCCTTGCTGATCTTAATTGTCGATTTCCAGGCCGGGTTGAATTGATAAGCCGCTTGCAGTGCAAAAGTCTCTAACAATTGGCGGTCGCGATTATTGTAATCAGCAGTTGAAACAAGGTAGGCCGGATCCCAATTTAATCTGTCAAACTTTTTTGCGCCTTGGCTGACTAAATATGTGGCGCCCAATTCGAACTCATTGTTCACTTGATGACCCAATGAAAACCCCAGATTGCTTTGCCTGTACCCATCGCGGTCGGAGTTGTATGAATCGTAGCTGCCGCCTTTGGCTTCTTTGATGTCGCTGAAGCCTCGACTATTTTCACGGCCGACCTGTAAGTTAAAACTGGTTCCATCAACTTTCCCGCCATAGCCGAAGGACGCGCTGGAAGTACCGTAACTCCCAACGGACACGGAAACTTGAGGGGTGGGTTTACCTGATCCAGTACGGGTAAATATTTGGACTACGCCGCCAATGGCATCTGAACCATACAGGCTGCTGGCAGGCCCGCGCAAAATTTCAATGCGATCAATCTGATCCAACGAAAGATGTTGAAATGACGTCGTACCGGTCGTGGCTGAAGACACGCGTTGACCATCAACTAAAAACAAGGTGTGTGTGGTGTTCGTTCCACGAATAAAAATAGAGGTGCTACCGCCTCGAATTGAACTCGGCGAAGTTTGAACACCAGGAACGCCACCCAATAATTCTGTAAGTGAGACGTTGCCGGCACGCTCTATGTCCGTTCTTGAAATAAGGGTCACTTCGCTGAGTTGATCGTTGGACTTTGTCAGAGTCCTTGTACCGGTAACCACAACCTCAGACAAAGTCACCGCAGAAGCAGACGTTGTCTGCGCATAGACGGCCGAAACCGACAGGGCAGCCTGGAAAAGCGCGGCAAAAAGCCAGCGCGAGTGAAGTTTTCTCATTTGAATCAACCCGTAACAAAAGCTCTCACCGGCATCCCCGCCAGTGCATGAGCGTCACGGTGGAGCGCTTTAAAAAAAAGACGCACCACCACCTTGTTGGCCGGTATCCGGGCTGACGAAACCACCTTCATCGCCTTCCCATGCGCTTGTTCAAGGCGCTCAGTGGCGAGTGATGAAAGCTGGATGCATTCACCTGGCCGTGAAGCCAGGTAGACGCATCCGTTCGTTTTACCGTTGCGGGGGCAGCGCAGGTTAAAAGCTATGGCGCCGGCAGACCTGGGCCTGCTTGGCTTTGACTCTCTCCTGCTTCCCGTTGAACTGCGGCGTGTGAACCACACCGCGAGCACCAACATCTGCATTCTATGCTGTGCGTCTGCCATCAACCCTACAATCACAACTGAGATGGCTGAACCCACACCCACCATAGAACTTGTCGAGCGTGTTGAGCGACTCTTGTTGCGCTATGACGAGTTGCGCCGCACCAATGAGCTGCTCAGCCTGCAGGTGACCGCACTGACGAGCGAGCGCGACTCTTTGAAGTCCCGTCTTAGCGCTGCGCGCGCTCGGGTCGATGCGCTCTTGGAACGTCTGCCGGAAGCCGACACAAAGACGCCATCATGAAGCAGATTGAAGTTCAGATCATGGGCCAGAGCTACCTGCTCGGCACCACCGACAACGGCGATCAAAAGCTACTGGCAGCCGTTGAAAAAGTAGACGCAGCCATGTGCAAAATTCGTGACTCAGGCAAGATCAAGGCACGCGATCGAATCGCTGTGCTAGCCGCACTGAATTTGGCCTTTGAGTTGGCTGACCGCACGGCACCACCCGCTACACGCGCCCCGGGCGAACCCATAGATCAAGCGCAAATCAGCTCCCTGATAGA
>Ga0209768_10000827_pt1 | contig 20339 bp, 24 predicted proteins | sample LauGreSBDMM110SD_3_FD_187564 | JGI IMG/M metagenome (GOLD analysis project Ga0209768, IMG submission 187564) | Freshwater lake microbial communities from Lake Michigan, USA - Sp13.BD.MM110.SD (SPAdes) (version 2) | ecosystem: Environmental > Aquatic > Freshwater > Lake | place: Lake Michigan... | reverse complement strand
GATGTATCAATGGCACAGGTATTACCAAAGCGTGGCAAGGTTGCGCGATAAGCGCGTAATAAGAAAATTGCCTCGATCAAGTCACCGCTTGCTTGCTTGATAGCAAGCGCCGCTAACTCGGGGTCATACACCGATCCTTCAGTCATGACTCTATCTACGGAGAGTTTGAGTTGTTGGCGAATTTGATCAACTGTGAGTTCAGGAAGAGATGGATCACCTCGACGTTGCTCGTCAAGCAACTTGTAGCTATTGAGGATGGCGGTTTCTCCACCTTTGACGGCCACGTACATATCAGGCTTTCGTTTTTCTTGAAATTCGAGTGGTTCTAGGCAAACCGACAACGTGCGTCGCGTCGGTAAGAAATACGTCCACACCTCTTGGAAAAATACCGTGATTGCTTGCCCACTGGTCTACAAATACCTCAGGCAATCCCATGACATTCAATCGACGATCACCATCAATACCTGGGCCTTGTAAAACTAAATCTGCAACACCATTATCAAAACCTTGTGTCTCAATAATGCACGTAGCAGACTGATCTGGATATGCGTCGCTGCCCAACATCAGTTTCGATATTTGTGGCAGAGAGTCGCCGTAAGCAACCCATATAAATTGGGCAGCACGTACATCGTCTACGACTTTGCATCCCGTATGAAAACGAATCCATGGCGTTGCATCACTATGAAGGACTGAAGGAGACATCCACAATGTAGTGTCGGAATCTAGTAATCCTAAAAGCAGGGCCGCCGCCGCACCTTGTCCCTGACGAGGCAAAGCACAGTCAAGTGGCATTTCTAATGGGCGACCTGGGTATGACAGTGCATTGAGTGATGTTCTAAACACAGCCTGACTGCCAAAGGCTTCATGCGTGAAACCTGCGACTACGTTTTGTAATTCTTGCGATTTCAAGAGAGTTCCCCATCTTCACCCGAACTCGCTTCACGGGCTACAGTGAAGAAATCTACTTTGGTAGTTTGGGCACGCGAATGACGGGTGGACTGCTGATGCTTCAGAAACTGACGGACAGGCTGCAGCAACTTAACTTCTAAATCGCCATGATGCGTAGCGTCTTGCAAAAGAGCATCTGCTACAGCAGCAAGCTGTGCTTGTTTGTGATCTCGCCCCAACACATATGAAACGCCAACGGGTGACGCGCCATCCATTTCACCTAAACGTAATGCACAACGCGTGACGGTGACTTCCCCAAGATTGAAACGCTCACCAGATCCCCCCACCCTCGCTTGGATCATCATGAGACCAGTTTCAGGGCGTCTTAACCAGCTTGGCTGTGTCGATGCAATATGTGGCCCGACAATGTCGTTCAATAAGGTATTCGGTGCACGTGCTAACAATGCCATCCATTCTTTTCTTATGGAAGTGAATTCAGGTGAAGTATTGTCAAATTTATGCAACATTGATAAGGCAACCTATGCCTAAGCGAAAACTTAAGTAATTCGTTCCACTTTAAGAACTTCATGTTTAAATTTCGTGACAAAAGCGTCTTTCACCACATCGATTTGTTACTGAGTCGACATTCGAAACTATTCACCTAAATATTGACCCGTGATCAGCGCCCAACTTCCATTTCGCTATGCGGTGTATTTTTGCCCTGCACCTGATACAAATTGGGGAGTAGCCGGGGCTCAATGGCTTGGTAGATGTGCTGTCACTGGTAAAAAGGATCAGCAACTCCAATTGCCTGGAATAGATCCCGAACTATTTTCATCACTAACGTCTCATCCTAAAAGATATGGGTGGCATGCAACTTTGAAAGCTCCTTTTAAATTAGTGCCAGAACATGATGTTGGTGATTTACTGCTCAAAATGCACCAGCTTGCAAAATCACTGAAGCCCTTTGATTTACCAAGGCTTGGGGTAAGTACTACGGGTGGCTTTTTATCCCTCAGACCCACAGAGATTTCCGTACAACTCAATGACGCTGCCGCTATGTGCGTCAGAGACTTACAAAGCTTTGCCCTCCCGTTAACTGCAGACGATTTAATTCGTCGACGTAAGGCCAAGTTAACCCCAGAACAAGATAAGTTGTTAGTTGAATGGGGTTATCCGTGGGTATTGGACCAATTTAATTTCCATTTTTCATTGACTGGATCGTTGCAATCCATTGATGAGCCAAAGCAACAAAAATTAATGCAAGCAGCGGAACAACACTTTGGAAATTTGAGTGTTTGCCGATTTGATCGCATTGCGCTTGTGATAGAGCCAGAAGCAGGAAAAGATTTCGAAGTGATAAAACTTTTGGATTTGTATCCATGAACTCCCGCTTGATTTATGTTGTTGGTCCTTCTGGTGCGGGCAAAGATACTCTGCTGACATGGCTTAAATCTCGGGTGCGTACCTCATCGCTCCTGCATTGGGCGAGACGCACGATTGATCGCCCACCTTTTACCAAAAGCGATTCAGAGCAACACGAAAGCATTGATACATTTGGATTTGAAAAATTGCTAAAAGAAGGTGCATTTGCAATGCATTGGGAAGCTAATTCGCACCGTTATGGAATACGCTTTCAAGAAATCGCCCCTTTGTACCAGTTCAAGTGGGTCATTGTGAACGGGTCACGCGGATACTTGCCCACAATAGCAAGTGACTACCCTGGAATGACCATACTTCACATCACTGCAGACAAAGAAATGCTTCGCAAGCGTCTTATAGACCGGAGCCGTGAAAGCAATCAATTAATTGAAGAAAGACTGAGAAGAGAGGTTCCGATCATTTCTCCACCTGGAAGTAGTCTCATTGAAATAATCAACAACGGCTCATTGGAGTCAGTTGGTAGTTTGTTGTTGCAACGGCTAGGCGAACTGGAGTCAACCATCTTGATTGCTGATCCTTTTCCAAGTTAGCCTTCTATGGTGCTTCCATAAAAAGCCGCAGCAAAAGTTTTAGACTTACCCATATAGTGCCGATCGATTCGCCATTCTTTAATTATTTCTATTACCAGATCGAACTCAGCAGGGGCTAAGTCGTAGAGCTGTTTGATTTGAAAGTCTTCCTCAGACTCAAGGGAAAGAATCAGTTTTGACAGAGTCTTGGCAAATGGCTTAGAAACATCTTTTTCGATGATCTTTCTGGCTTTTTTTATCGCTTGCATAACAACCTCCTACGGACTAATTACAAATTAGGTTAAACCCTAATATGCGCTTGCTTCGTACATTGTTGCATGTGTATAAATGTTATTCCTTGTCCTAGATCATGTATTCGTCACCAATTTGTGAACTTTATGTCAGAGAAAGTACTTTGTCATAGTAGGTAAACATCCGATGGTTAATATTTGAATTCTCAACAACAGCCATTTGGAGCGGGCATGTCTCTTACTTTGCAGGATATTTCTAGCCTTTTAAATAGCAGGGCAACCACTTGGTATGGACAAGAGGCAGTCAGTCAATTGGAGCATGCGCTTCAATGTGCGCAGCTTGCAGAAAATGCTAATGAAACACCGGAGACCATCGTCGCCGCACTTTTGCATGATTTAGGGCACATCCTGATCAAAGAGAACCCTGACGCATTTACAGACGAGGCTAAGCCACCACTCAAAGATGACTTACATCAGTATGTTGCACTGCCTTTTTTAAGAGGTGTTTTTTCGGATGCAGTGTTAGAGCCGATCAAACTACACGTCGAAGCTAAAAGATATTTGTGTGCAGTTGATCCGCGCTATTGGGATTCACTCTCGCCCGCATCCAAGCATAGTTTGGAGTTGCAGGGTGGTATTTTTGATGAAAGCCAAGTCAAAGCTTTTGAAGATTTACCTTTTGCCAGCCAATCCACGCGACTTAGACGATACGATGACTTAGCCAAGGTAGCCGGTTTATCTACGCCTCCACTTTCCCATTACGAAGAGTTGATGAGAAATATTGCCTTGATACCTGTATTTGCAAAGTAAGTATTGCTAACTATTGTGGATAGATCTAGAAAATAGATCGATTGTTCTTGAGGGCAATCGTTTCAAAATGTCCCTTAAACCCATCTTCAGTAAAACCAAACACTTGTAGCGCATTTGCAAATGTTTTTTGTTCTGCTGCATCAGCATGTCCATCAGAGAGCAAAGAATCAGCCATATTGATTAGTACACAAAGCTTTTGCTGTGAGTTCAATAGAGCAGATGCGTCAGATAAAAATTGTTCATACTTGACGCTGCGTAAGTACTTGACGGCAGTTTGAATTAGATCCCTATCACCGCCAACAACTGATTGAAGTTGTCCAATTTCTTCGGACTCAATTTCGCCATCAGCCGCCATCATGAAAAGTAGACCAACTGCAAGTGCTAGCCTTGGTGAAAGCTTAGGGGGCTCACTTTTAAATGCATCAAACAATCCCATAAATAACTCCTTTGTTGAACGTAAAGAAAATGCTACAACATTTCTATGTCGTCAAAATTAACCTGCATAAATTGCAATTCAAGCACATGCAAGCATTGAGTAAGTTTCATAATTTTGGTATTCAGTAGAAAATAAATCATTAGGAAGCGATATTGATGTTTTATGTAGGTTAAGAATTTCCGACAACTTTGATAAAACCTCAGGACCATAACTTACTGGATGACCTTCACCATCAAGTGACATAACTTCTGCATGGTTTGCATATCTCATAAGTACTTGTTCATCAATAGATGAGCAGATATCAGAATTTTTCCCACGTAAGAGTAACACTGGCCCTTTGAAATTCTGCAGGCCATTGTCAAAATGAAGTCCAAGAAAATTGAAGCTGTAGCTGATATCTACATGCCCTGGGTGGCGTATTGCATCGATTAGACGGGGGTCGTAATGCATCTTCGTTAAAGGATCATCAGCGCTATCAGTGCTTTGAGAATTCTTTTTGTTGTTGTATAAATTAAACAATCCATTCCAACTAACGGTCAGTCCAACATCGTTCAGTATCAGACCTTTTACGCGTAACTCTTTCTGCGCAGCTAAATTTAGCGCAAGAAGTCCGCCCATACTGCTACCGAGCAAATATAAGCGCCTTAAAAGCCGTTTGTGAGTTGCGTGCAGATGTGTGATAAGTGTCCTGAGATCTTCTAAGTACACGCTCATTTTGTAGGTGCTACCTTCATCCAACCAATCAGATTTGCCGCGACCACAGTGATCTACTGTGATGAGGCGACATCCTTCGTGTTGCTCAACAAAATTTACTATTTCGTCAAACGCATTTTGACTCTCAAGAATCCCTGGTATGCACAGAAGAATATTTTCACTGGTGACATCTCCAAACTCTCTGAAAGCTAACCTTCGAATCGGCGCTTGGTCTTTATAAAGATCGGGATTGTGTTTGATCATTTTTACTATTCTTGTTAGCACACAATTGGCTTTTAGTAATGCATTGCATGTGTTGTTTTGTATCTGTACCAAGCTACTAGAAAGCGATAAATCGATATAAAAATCATTTTTGTAGCTCTAAATTTTGATTTGGGTTTCATAGTGCAATTCCTTCACCATTTTTCATGTGGTAGACCCTGATCCAGTACTCAACCTCAGTACCGTTTCTTGGCTTTTTACTATTTATAAAGTATTCCAGGTTGTCTTCGTAAGAAGCTCCTGCAAACAGACTTTTGATCCATTTCCAAATTTGCACAATGATCTCCTTTAAATTGGATATGCATCACTATGCTGGGGTATACCCTTATTTAAAGCAAGAAGAATTTCTAGAGTGGTAACTCTAAAACGAAATTCACTTTGATCTGTGCAGGTTGGTTAGCTTCAAGTGATGAAGTGGTGCTGAAGGTAATGCTCTTGTCACGTTTGGCTGTTATAAATTCCTTGTCTTTTTTCTTGTTTCAAATTTATACACCTCTTAGGAGCGCATTCAATGTCGAGTTCATTTAGCAAATTATTTAAATCTTGTTTGTTTTCTCTAATTTTGTTTAGCAGCGTTGCTATTGCTCAAACAGCCATTTGCTACAACTGCCCTCCTGAGTGGGCTGACTGGGGTACGCAACTGAATGCAATTAAATCAAAAGTAGGTGTTACGGTACCGCCTGACAACAAAAACTCTGGACAATCTCTAGCGCAATTGGTCGCTGAGAAGGCCAGTCCTGTTGCAGACGTCACCTATCTAGGTGTTACCTTTGGCATCCAGGCGCGCAAAGAGGGCGTTGTTACTCCCTATAAACCTGCTGCATGGAATGACATTCCTGCTGGATTAAAAGATGCTGATGGAAATTGGTTCACTATTCATTCTGGAACTTTAGGTTTCATGGTGAATGTAGACGCTCTTAAAGGCAAGCCAATACCTAAGACTTGGGCAGATTTGCTTAAACCTGAATATAAAGGTTTGATTGGATATTTAGACCCCTCATCAGCCTTCGTGGGATATGTAGGCGCGGTTGCTATCAATCAGGCACGCGGGGGTACGCTGGATAACTTTGGTCCTGCTATTGATTATTTCAAAGCATTGATGAAAAACGAACCCATCGTCCCAAAACAAACCTCCTACGCTCGTGTGCTTTCAGGAGAGATTGCAATTTTGTTGGATTACGACTTTAATGCTTACCGCGCTAAATACAAAGACAAAGCCAATGTGGAATTTGTGATTCCTGCCGAGGGATCTTTGGTTGTCCCATACGTGATGAGCTTGGTCAACAAAGGCCCAAATCAAGTAAATGGTAAAAAGGTTCTTGACTTTGTTTTAAGCGATGAAGGTCAAGCTATATGGGCTAACGCATATCTGCGTCCAGTTCGTGCGAGTGCAATTCCAAAAGAAGTTCAGGCGCGTTTTTTACCCGCCAGCGAATACGCCAAGGCAAAAACGGTCGATTACGGGAAAATGGCAGAAGTACAAAAAGCGTTTTCAGATAGATATCTCAAAGAAATTCAATAACCACGGGTTATCAAGTACGCGTGAGACTTCCTAGCGTGCGCAATAACGATGTTGGAGTAAATCGAGTGCTACTGGTGTGTATTGCGCCAGTAGTTACTTTTTTTTGTGCATTTTGGTTGTTACCCATAGCGAGATTGTTAGCGCTTCCCGCGGAGAAGGGGTGGGAAATGTATTTCGTAGTGCTTACTAACAGCAAATATCTTATGAGTTTGTTGAATACATTGTTACTGTCTGTCTTGGTGACATTGCTAACTTTGATAGTAGGGGGGGGCGTTGGAATTTTTTTGGCGCGAACTGAATTTCTAGGGCGGCGACTCCTAATTTCCTTGCTTACTTTACCGTTGTCGTTTCCCGGGGTTATTGTTGGGTTTTTTATTATTCTTCTAGGCGGGCGGCAAGGCACGATTGCAAATTTTGCTGATGACATGGGGTGGGGTCGCTGGACCTTCGCTTATGGTTTCCTAGGTTTGTTTTTGGCCTATTTATATTTTTCATTGCCGCGTGCAATTTCTTCTTATACCGCCGCTGCAGAGTCAATGAATTCCTCGCTTGAAGAGGTGGCGCGATCACTAGGTGCTTCTCGTTTACAAGTGATACGTGATGTTTGGATTCCTGAATTAGCCCCAGCTACTCTTGCCTGTGGTGCAATAGTATTTGCTACAGCTATGGGCGCATTTGGAACTGCATTTACTCTGGCTAGCAAGTTTGAGGTATTGCCCATCTCCATTTATAACGAATTCACCAATTATGCGAATTTCTCTCTTGCTGCATCGTTGTCGATTGCATTGGGACTAGTAACTTCTCTTACTTTAGCTTTGGCGAGACGCTGGAGCAATGATCCTGTAATTGGGTAAAACAAATGAAAAGCAATATACGACAAAGTCCGATATTGCTATTGCTGACTATTTTGGTTTCACTCTTTATTATCTGTCCTGCTTTGTTATCCATCACTTCAGGGTTAGAGGAGAACTACAGTAAAGGATGGAAAAGTGGATTTACTTTACGTTGGTTAAGAGATGTTTGGAGCAATTACGGAAATACAGTGACTGCTTCTATAGCTATAGCACTTTGTTGCGTTATCGGGAATGTGTTGCTTGGAGTAACTGGGGCATACGCTCTAGCAAGATCGAAATCTAAACTTTCAATTTGGTTTGAAGAGTTATTGACATTACCTGTAGCAGTTCCTGGACTTGCGACTGCCTTAGCACTAATACTGGCATATGGGCAGGTAAGAGAATTTCGACAAAGCTTTGCTTTCGTATTGGTTGGTCACATGATCTTTACACTTCCTTTTATGGTGAGAACTGTAGCTGCTTCATTTAGGAGACAAGAACTCATTGCGCTAGAAGAGGCATCTGCAACTTTAGGCGCAGGTTTCATTGAAAGATTCTTCAGTATTTTGGTGCCTGCCGCATTGCCCGCTATTTTGAGTGGAAGCTTGATGGTTTTTACCCTCTCTATAGGCGAATTTAATTTAACGTGGATGCTTCACACGCCACTCACACGCACATTGCCGGTGGGTTTGGCAGATAGTTATGCGTCAATGCGTATTGAAATTGGCTCAGCCTACACCATGGTATTTTTTATCGTGGTCTTACCACTTTTATGGTTAATGCAATTCGTAGCCTCTTTAGCAGATAAGAAATATGGAACTTGAGCGAACTGCAGTTGATATTCGCCAATGCGAAAAAACGTTTCTAGATGGAACGAAGGCTCTTCAGCTAACAAATTTGCTTATTGAGCCTGGAGAGGTTGTTGCTCTCTTGGGCCCATCTGGTTGTGGCAAAACAACATTGCTGCGCATCATTGCTGGCTTGGAAAAATCAGATGGCGATGGTTCGGTTTGGTTTGGTTCTGATAATGTGACCCGTTTGCCTGTGGAGCGTCGTGGTATCGGTATGGTGTTTCAGCACTACGCATTGTTTCCTCAAATGAGCGTTGCTTCAAATATTGGGTATGGTTTGAAAATCAGAGGCGTATCTGAGCAAGAGATTAAGCGTACTGTTGGAGAGTTGGTGGATTTAGTTCGCCTAAATGGTCTAGAACATAGGAAACCTAAAGAACTTTCGGGCGGTCAACGTCAGCGCGTTGCTTTAGCACGCGCAATTGCAGTTCGACCAAAAGTATTGCTGTTAGATGAGCCGCTTACAGCTCTGGACGCAAAGCTTAAAGAATCTTTGCGCGATGAACTTGCTGACTTATTACGCCGTTTAAATATCACAGCTATCCACGTTACACATGATCAACATGAAGCGATGTCAATTGCCGATCGTTTGGTAGTCATGCTTGCAGGTAAAGTAGTACAGGTTGGTACTGCTGAAGATTTATACCGCTCTCCTAAGCATCCATTCGTTGCATCATTTTTAGGGCGAATCAACACCTTAAAAGTCATCCGAGATAGTAGAGGTCAAACAGGTGTTTGCATTGGAGGGACATGGATTCCTTGTTTTGCTTCAGTAAATAAGGATTCAGAAGTGATGCTTCGTCCTGAAGATATTTCATTGAGCGTAGTTGATAGTCTCGATAGCCCAACAAAAATTGCGCATCGAGTTTTCTTAGGTGATCGCGTGCATTTGCGTGTTCATACAGAAGATGCTGGTGATTTGTTAGTGGATGCAGCGCGCGATTGTCCTTTTCAAACCGGTGAATCAGTGAAAGTACATGTTGCGGCTGAAGCTTTGATGTCATTTGGAGATTACTAATGTCAACTTATCTATATCAAATCACAGATCTACATATCAGAGAACCTGGGCAGCTAGCATATGGCCGACTAGATACAGCCCCTTATTTTCGTCGTGCAATTGAAACAATTTTGATACAACCGCAAGCACCAACTGCCCTGGTACTTACTGGAGACCTCACTGATTTTGGTAGGCCAGAGGAGTATGCACATCTTCAATCATTGATGCGAAACTTAACTTGCCCCATTTATATGCTTGCAGGTAATCACGATAACCCGGAAATAATGCGTAAGGCTTTTCCACAACTTACATATTTGGGTGATAGCGGCCCCATGCAGTTTTCGGTCACAGTTGGAGATATCCAGCTCATTGCTTTAGACACAACCTTACCTTATCAAAGCCATGGCGCCTTAACGAGTGATCGCCTTGCTTGGTTAGAAACAGAACTAGAAAAGCACTCGCACTCCCCGGTTGTCATCGCAATGCACCACCCCCCATTTAAAACCTTAATTGGACACATGGACAAGATTGGTTTGCTACATGGATCAGAGGAGTTGAAAGAACTTGTCATGCGACATGTAAATGTTGAAAGGTTAATCTGTGGTCACTTGCACAGAAATATCACGGTGCGATTTGGAAATACTGTTGCGTCAAGTTGCTCTTCACCCGCCCATCAGGTTGTTATGGACTTAGACACAGAGGCGGTATCGCAATGGAATTTAGAGCCTGGTGGGATGCATGTTCATGCATGGACTAAGGAGAGCGGGTTAATTTCCCATTACCTTCCCGTTGGAAATTTTGATGGCCCTTATCCGTTTCATATAGACGGTAAATTAATTGACTAAAAACTAATTTGATTAGTTACTTCAGTTCAAACTGGCTTGCGATCGTTATACATGAACATGCTTTGGTTCAGAAATAGTTGGCCCTACGTTTACACCACTTGCATTTGTTTTAAAAAAGAATAGAGTGATCACTTCTATATTAAATCTCGAAAGGATTTAATGAAAAACACTCTAAGGCGCATTCGCGTGTTCTTTGTAAGATCATCTCAGCACTTATCTGAAATGCTTTATGTCCCAAGCCAGACAGGCTCTCACGATTTGGGTGAGCAATACATGGGTGACACAGCTAGCACTTATGTTGAGCACAAGAATTATCCAGAGTCAGCCCGCGCACCATTTAGAGGGGTTGAATTGACAAAGCGTCACTAGCAAACGCTTTCATTTCATTCCAAGCGGGTTCAACTCCCGCTCGCGTCGCTATAAGATTTTGTAGATACCGTTGGTAGGTCATTGACCTGACACATATTGTTATTACAAACGTTTTTGTTGATATCGAAATAGCAAGTTCATGGTAACCACAAGGAGTAATGCAATGTCGGAACACAAAAATGATGAAGTATTTGAGATGGATACAGAGTTCACTGACGACTTAGAAAGCCCTAGCGAGAGCCACCGAATGGCTGCATACCACTTCAAACAAGCCTATTTGCAGCATGAACTTGCTGCATCTGCTTTTGATAGTGGGGACCAAAATGCAACGGATATGCACGCATTTATCGCATATCGCCATCAACTCAATGCAGTGCAATTTGCTGAAATTGCAGTCATGGAAGTTCAGGGCATTGACGAAATCGAAGAAATTGAAGAGTAATTAGAAACACCATGGGGCAGAGTGATGAATGCATTGAATCACGCCCCCAATTTATCAACAGAGTCCGTGATGACTCCATCCGTTCCTAGTGCAATAAGGGAATCTGCAATATCTGGCTCGTTCACCGTGTAACTCAAGCACTGCATATTTTGAGCATGCACAGTCTCAACCAGCTCCATGTTCCATAGTTTGTAATTACAAACAATCGCCACACATTCAAGTTCGAACGCAGTTTCTAACCATCCATCCCATAGGGAATGTAAAAGCAGTCCCCTAGGCAAAAAAGGTGCTACTTGTTTAGCTGCAACCAATGCTTCTGTTTTGAATGAAGTGAGTAGTGGAGGTATGGATGCACCTTGCCATAGGCGCATAGCCTCCTTAGCAACGTTAGTGCCTGTAAGAGCTTCTGTACCTGCAGTGGGTTTAATCTCAATATTTAAAAAATAACCATGGCTGATACAAAACTGCGCAACGCTTTCAAGCGTGGGTAAGGCCTCACCTGCATAGGCCTGAGAGTGCCAACTTCCTGCATCTAATTGAGAAAGATGCAACCAATCATGCGAACCGGCAATACCAGTGCCGTTCGTGGTGCGTTCCAAATATTCATCATGCAACAAGAACACCACACCATCACTACTTAGTTTTGCGTCGCATTCAAACATGCGGTATCCGAGTTTTGCGCCAAGCTGGAATGCGGCTAAGGTGTTCTCAGGAGCCAGCTTACCGGCGCCGCGGTGGGCAATCCACTTGGGGTAAGGCCAGGGTTTCATAGGCTGAAGTTGCGGTGAGTAACTACAACGCGCTATTTTGATCGATGGCAGCTTGTTGCTCCGCCAATTCCCATCGAATTTTTGATAAAACCCAGAGGCTTGCCAAAAAAAGTAAAGCGGTGCTTGCAATAGCTAATCGTTGTCGCCCGTCACTCAGATAAGTAATCAAGCCATACAGCACAGGGCCTAATATAGAAGCAGTGCGAACAGCAAAAGACCACAGTGAAAAAACTTGCGCACTGCGGTCTGGCGGTGTCAGTCGCCCCACCATCGCGCGCCCCACCGATTGGCTTGCACCCATACATAAGCCAGCAAATGCAGCAGCAAACCAAAAATAAAAAACATTAGGACTTATGGCAGCGATTACACAAGCCAAGACCCAGCCAACTAATGTCAACCGTAATGTTTTGATGTGCCCGATCTGGTCTTGCATCCAGCCAAGCCCCCAGGCGCCTAACAAGGCAGCAATATTGAGCAAGAAAATCAACATCATGGTGTCTTGCTTACTCATGCCCATTTCACCTTCGGCATAAATAGCGGCAACCGTGATGGCTACTGCAACGCCTGCCTGGTAAAGCGTGATGCATTTCAGAAGCTGCATAAATGAAGGTCTATCTCTGGCCCATTGCAGTGCTTCAACTAAATCATTCCACCCTTTTCTTAAGAATTGGGCTGCTTCTAAATGGGGTTGGGGTGTTGCTCTTTCGGGTAATCGCCAAAAGGTGTAACTGCTGGCTAATAAAAAAATAATGGCAGTGATCCACATCGTAGGTGGGACAACTTCTGAAGTAGTTAAACCAGCCTTCAGTCCACTGATGATCCAAAACAAACATATGGCGAGCGTCAGCATGCCGCCTACATACCCCCACGCCCAGCCCCAGCTGCTGACTTTTCCCATCGAGTCGGTTTTTGCTAGCTCTGGCAAAAATGAAGCAATGAGTGACTCGCCGACGCTAAAAGACACGTTGGAGATAACTATCCAGAAAACAGCCCAAGCCATATCGCCAGGGCCAGACCAACCGAGCGCAGCAGTTCCAATCACACAGGTCATAGTGCTGACCAATAGCGCTCGCTTCTTCATTGCATGACGATCACACCAAGCACCTATGGCAGGCATGAGCAGCATGCTGAAAAGGTAAGACACGCTAAGGCTACTGACCCATAACAAGGTGGCCCATGCAGCATTACCAGCCACGATGCCAACAAAATAGGTGGCAAACACTGCTGTTAGTACTACCGTGGTGTAGCCAGAGTTAGCAAAGTCAAACATCGCCCAAGCAAATACTTCACTGCGTTTCACGCCAGGCAGGAGTGCAGAGTTGTTCATAGTTGCATTTCTGTTCAAGGAAATTTAAAAGCCACTGATATTACTATCAGTGGCTGATTTAAAGGCTTATGTTTAATTAGCTTACTAAGTAGAACCAATGTGCCAACTTCGTTAATTAAGCCGTTACCACATTCAGTATTTTTCCGGAACAACCATTTCACTCGGCACAGGATTGCGAATGTAATCAGGATTTCTTACGCGTGCGGGCAAAGCAATCTCAGCATGTTCCACTTCGTGGTAGTTGAACTGGCCCAGTAAATGGTCAATGCAATTGAGGCGAGCTCGTTTTTTATCTACGGCTTGCACGACCCACCAAGGTGCTTCAGGAATATGCGTGCGTTCAATCATGGTTTCTTTGGCTCGGGTGTAGTCTTCCCAGCGGCGACGGCTCTCTAAGTCCATAGGGCTTAGCTTCCATTGTTTTAAAGGGTCATGGATGCGTCCTAAGAAGCGAGCGTGTTGTTCGTCGTCTGTGATGGAGAACCAATACTTTAACAAAGTGATGCCACTGCGGCCCAACATTTTTTCAAATTCAGGAACGCTTCTAAAAAATTCTTCGTATTCGTCATCGGTACAAAACCCCATAACGCGCTCTACACCTGCTCGGTTGTACCAGCTGCGGTCAAAGAGAACGATTTCACCTGCAGCGGGCAAATGTGTGACGTAGCGTTGAAAATACCACTGCGTTCTTTCGCGGTCGTTGGGAGCAGGCAAGGCAGTGACACGACAAACACGCGGGTTGAGTCGCTGGGTAATGCGTTTGATCACACCTCCTTTGCCAGCAGCATCTCTACCCTCAAACAAGATCACTACTTTTTGTTTGGTGGCTACCACCCAATCTTGTAACTTGACCAATTCGCCTTGTAAGCGCAGGAGTTCACGAAAGTAGCTAACGCGCGCTTGCCTCTCCTCAGGGCTTGCTAGCGGATCGTTTTCGTTTTCACCATCATCGATGGCCATTTCTAGCTCTTCGTCAATCGAGTCCAAAATGTCTTCGCGAATTTTGCGTAATTGCTCTGCGTCGAATTGGGATTTGTCGGACATATGCGGGTTCCTTTGTTCGAAATCATCTACTTTCTTCATGGCAAATTCATGACTTTTGTCACGATTCATTCACAAATAATATGTAGAGTGGAATACTAAATAACTATCACGCAATAATTCAATGCAAATATTTCAGCGTTTGACCTATTACTGTGTGGTGCTGTTTTCTATCCAGGCGCTTGCTGGATGCGCTGTAAAACCTTTCGTCTTGGACAAAGCAGCAGACGCCTTGGCCATCCAAGGGCAATCAGACGAAGACGATATTCTTTTGGCGCGTGAAGCCAGTGCTTTTTATCTGAAGCTGTCGGAGTCCGTTCTCAAAGAAACGCCTGCTAATTTAAAACTGGCTGAATCTGTGGCCGCAGGCTTTACCCAATACGCCTATGCCTTTGTGGCTTTTGATGCGGAGAAGCTCGAGTCACAAGACGCCAAAGCGTCGCAACGTATTCGTGAACGTGCAGCGCGCTTGTATTTAAGAGCGAACCAACATGCCATGCGCGCGCTCGAAAAAACTACGCCTGGATTTAAGCAAGCCTTAATTCAAAACGATCCACAACTTTTGACCCGCTTAAGGCAAGACCAAGTTGGGGTGGCATATTGGGCTGCTGCTTCTTGGGGTGGTTTCATTTCTTTATCAAAAGACGATCCTGACAAAGTGGCGGATCTTCCGCTTGCCATTAATCTAGCTACCTTTGCGTGGAAAAAAAATCCAGACTACGGCAACGGTGGACTCACAAGTTTGATGGGAACTTTTGAAGCATCGCGTCCTGGCGGTTCATTGACGCTCGCAGAAAAATATTTCGACCAAGCGATTGCGCAAAGCAAAGGCGAAAGCGCAGGTCCTTGGGTAGCAAAAGCTGAAAGCATTGCGCTAAAAAAACAAGACCAAAAAATCTTTACCCAGTGGTTGAATGAGGCAATTCAAATTGCTAAAGCCCATCGCAATTTAGAAAACGAAGTAATGCGTGAGCGCGCAATGTGGCTGCTTGAAACGGTAGATGATCTTTTTTAAAGGTTGGATATGTTGATACCTGTGATTCGTACCTTAACTTTTTTATTGGCCTGCCTACTAACAAGCCAAGGCGTTTTTGCTGCAGACAAGCCGTTTCGCATTGGAACGCTAGCACCAAAAAATTCGCTGTATCACCGCCAGCTATTAGAAGTGGGTGAGGCATGGCGTGCGGCCCAAGGCGGTAATGCCAAGTATGTGGTGTTTCCAGATGGCAGCCAAGGTGGGGAGGCCGAATTAGCGCGTCGTATGCGCATTGGGCAACTCCAAGGGGCGTTGTTGTCTGTTGTGGGGTTGAACGAGATAGAGCCTTCAATCAGTGCTTTGCAATCTATGCCATTGCTTTTTAAGAATTGGGAAGAAGTCGATTACGTGCGCGAAAAAATGCGTCCTGCTATGGAGAAGAAATTCCTCGACAAAGGCTTTATTGTTTTGGCTTGGGGTGATGCAGGTTGGGTACGGTTCTTTTCAAAGGAGCCTGTTTTTCGCCCAGACGATTTCAAGAAAATGAAATTCTTTTCCTTTTCTGGCGAGAGTGAGCAACAAGAAATCATGAAAAGCTTAGGCTACACACCCGTTCCGTTAGAAACAGCGGATATCTTGCCGGCTGTCCAAACCGGCATGATTAATGTGGTGCCGTCTACGCCTTACTTTGCTCTGGCAACGCAAGTCTTCAATACAGCGCCCAATATGTTGGAAATCAATTGGGCCCCAGTCGTGGGTGCCTTGGTGGTGACCCAAAAAGCTTGGGACGATATGTCACCAGCTGGGCAGCAAGCGCTCAAATCTGCAGGTGAAAAAGCAGGTGCACAAATTCGTAACAAAGCACGACAAGAGGTAGAAGAGGCAGTTGAAGCGATGAAGAAACGCGGCTTGGTTGTTAACAAGCCTAATACGGAACAACTGCGCGAATGGACCGACTTAGCTGAAAAGCTATATCCCCGCATTCGCGGAAATTTAGTACCCGCAGAGACTTTTGATGAAGTCTTCAAGCATCTCAAAGCCTACAGGAGCGGTAAAAAATAATGCATAGGCTCAACCGTATCGACGAAGCCATTGCCTCACTAGCCTTGGTGTTGATGGCGGTTATTCCGTTGGTCGAAATTTTGGCCCGTCCCTTTATGGGAAAGGGTATCGAAAATGCTCCGCTTTTTGTTCAACACATGGGATTGGTATTGGCGATGTGGGGTGCTATTGCAGCAGAACGCTATGGACACCTAACCAGCTTGGGGCGCCTCTTTGATAGAGGCGAGCAATTCGCGCATATTGCAGCCGGTGTGATTTGTGGGGTTCTAGCATGGGCAAGTTGGCAATTCGTATTGAGTGAAATTGCCTCTCCCAAAGAATTGGCATATGACATTCCTGTGTGGTGGTTGCAAGCCACCATGCCTTTGGGATTTGCCATATTAGGTGCCAAGCTGGCTGCGCGTGGGCAAGATAACCAGTGGGTGAAAACTGCTTTTGCGTTCGTTTGGCCGCTGACCGGTATTTGTTTGGCTGCTTGGGTGGACGGCGAAGTCATGCTCTTGTGGCCATGTGTTCTTATATTAGTTGCCGCTTTGCTGTGTGGAGCTCCTATATTTGTTGTACTTGGAGGCTTAGCCTTAGCTCTTTTTGCGAGCGAAGGTTTACCTTTGGCTTCCATTGCGCTGTCGCATTACCAAATTACTGTCAATCCATCGCTTCCCGCATTGCCTTTGTTCACATTGGCAGGCCTGATATTCGCTAAAACAGGCGCTGCAAATCGCCTGGGCGTTTTGTTCATCGCATTTTTTGGTCATGGCGTGTTGGGGACTGTGATCGCTGCAACGGTGTTGTGTTCTTTCTTCACTGCATTTACCGGAGGCAGTGGCGTTACTATTTTGGCTTTAGGCGGTTTACTACTTCCTTTGCTTAAAAATGCTGGCTACCCAGAGCAACGCGGTATCAGTTTGGTGACGAGTGCCAGTGCTTTAGGTGTGTTGTTAGCACCTTCGGTGCCATTGATCATGTACGCCATCATTGCGCGGGTGCCTATCAACACCATGTTCCTAGCTGGCTTGGTACCTGCTGTGGTGATGGTGGTTTGTCTATTACTTTTTGGTGGCTATTTGCGGGTAGGTAAGGAGCACGCACCGATCCATTCTGAAAATCTCTCATTACGAAAAGCTCTCGACCAAGCCAAGTGGGAAATTTTGGCGCCCTTCGTGGCTATAGGCTCATTGGTAAGTGGTTTGGCAACGCCAACAGAAAGCGCTGCATTGACTGCAATCTATGCGGTGCTCACACAATCAATCGCCCATAAAGAATTAAATTGGCGTTTGATGGGTGAGTGCTTGTCGCAATGCGCACAAATCATTGGTGGTGTGATGTTGATATTGGGCATGGCTTTGGGATTGACCAATTATTTGGTCGATGCCGGCATTCCAGATTTGGCTATTGACTGGGTACAGGGCATCACACAAAACAAGTTTGTATTTTTGTTAGCGCTCAATGTGTTTCTTTTTGTTGCTGGCGCTTTGATGGAAATATATGCCGCAATCGTGGTGCTAGTCCCATTGTTGTTACCCTTAGCAATCAGCTACGGAATAGACCCGGTTCATTTCGGTATTATTTTTCTTGCCAATATGGAGATGGGATTTTTATGTCCACCCGCTGGAATGAATATATTCTTTGCTTCTGCAGTCTTTAAACAGCCGATTCGCAAAGTAGCTATTTCAGTGCTTCCTGCGTTGTTAGCAATTTTTATTGGAACTTTGATTATTTCTTGGTTGCCGATTGTTGCAACAGGCTTGCCAGAGTATCTCGGCCAAATGGCTAAATAATGGATCGGGCTAAAGTACCCATAAACAAAGGTTCATCATGGATTTAATCTTATGGCGCCATGCAGATGCAGAAATTGCCTCCGAAGGGGAGGATGACTTATCACGTGAACTCACCCTTAAAGGCGAAAAACAAGCCGTACGAATGGCCGCTTGGCTAGATCGCCACCTACCAGAGGGCGTACGCATTTTGGTGAGCCCTGCGAGAAGAACGGAGCAAACTGCTAAAGCATTGAATCGCAAATACAAATTACGCGACGAACTGGTGCCTGAGAGTAGCGCTGATGAAGTGCTGGCCTTGATCAAATGGGATCTCGAAAAAGGCCCGCAAGGCAAGGGGCCTGTTCTTTTAGTAGGGCACCAACCTTATTTAGGTGAAATAGCAGCCAGACTACTGGGCATGCAAGAGCACAGTTGCGCTATTCGTAAAGGTTCTGTTTGGTGGTTACGATCGCGCTTGCGTGAAGAGTATTCTGAAATCCTGTTGCTCAATGTGATCAACCCAGACTTCATTTAACTATTGAAGTGATTCGAGTTGCGTTTGTACCTTGCTTTGTGCCAATTGCGCTAAGGTGCGCCGCGTATGTCCATAGGATGCAATAGGTTCTGACACCACGACTTGCACCACTATGGGTGGTGCACAAATCACGCGGTGAAGAGATTGCAAAAATCCAATATCACCGACGAATGCCGGTGTAATACTCATGGTGTGGGTTGCTTGGTCTTTATAGCGCAAGCTCAGTGCAATCACTTCACACGAATGCGCTACTGCTACTTCAAATAAGTTCGAATGGAAAAGGCCGACTTGATGGCCCTCTGTGCTGGTGCCCTCTGGAAAACCAGCGATGCACATGTTTTTTTGAAGAGCCTCAGTCAGGCCTTGCACCATCTTGCGCGCAGAGCTGGGGGACCCGCGGTTAACAAAAACAACATCACACCCTTTGGCAATGTGTCCAACCACAGGCCATCGACTCACTTCTTGTTTGGCTACAAAAATACTGTGTTGCAGTGTTTGGATTACCAAAGGGTCGAGCCAAGAAATATGGTTAGCTACTAACAACCGAGATGGCTTGGAGGCGGAGGTGCCCATATCGCCTATCACTTCAACCGAAATATCTAACAACTTTAAAGTATCAGCTGACCATTGTTGAATTGCCAAACTTTGACCTGCTTGGTCTAAGCGTGGCAATTGAACAAACAAAACCCAAAATGCTTTTATAAAAGCATAGAGGAGGCGCAGGTAGGTAAGGAACACCAATTACTTAGAAGGAAATCCTTTGGGCTTAACCACACCTTTGACCGCTGCTTGTCCCAAGATAAAGAACACATCGGTGTTGTCCATTACACCCGTGAAAGACCATGCACCAGGTCCAAAGGCAGACAGTGGAATATCACTGGCAGTATGCACACCACTGTTTCCAGGGACTTGACCAGTCACCATGAATTTACCCTCTGCATCACGTGTAATAAGGTCTGCTGGATAGACGGAGAGTGGCTCTGATTTGGAGAAAGGTTGTTGGCTATCTTGGATAGGACGATCATTGGTGCGCCAATCTTCATGGCGGTCAGTGTTGGCGCCATATCCCACTAACAAGCGGTTATCGACATTGGTGGTTTCTGGATAGCCATCGTTTGCGAGGCGGTATTTGGGAAAACCAGCTTTTTCATAGGCCCCAACAACTTTATCGCGTAAATTAGCCACGCCACCGTCTTTTGCCAACTCTGCCAATTTGCTATCGCTCACGATAGAGCCACCAATCAAAGAAACGCCCGAGACTTCGTGGTCAGCGGTAATGATGACCAATGTGTCGCCACGCTTTTGCGCGAAAGATTGTCCGACACGAATGGCATTGTCAAATTCAATGGTGTCCAAAATCCAGCGCTCGGTGTCCATATTGTGGGCTTGCTTGTCGATAGATGCAGCCTCCACCATGAGCACAAATCCATTTTTATCTTTGGACAACACATCCAGAGCTTTGACAGTCATTTCTTCCAGCATAGGCTGATCAGGAAATCCAAAGTCGTCTACTACGCTACCTTTGACGCCATTCTTCTTTCCTCTGCGGCCATCGATTTTGTCTAAGGCCACGTTCATGTTGGAGTATGCAAACAAGCCCAACAATTTGTTGGTTTGTGCGGGGTTGACAGCATCTAAAGATGATTTATCTGACGCATACGCAAAACCAGCAGATTTGAAATCGGCGATTAAGTCACGGT
>Ga0209768_10000826_pt1 | contig 20339 bp, 20 predicted proteins | sample LauGreSBDMM110SD_3_FD_187564 | JGI IMG/M metagenome (GOLD analysis project Ga0209768, IMG submission 187564) | Freshwater lake microbial communities from Lake Michigan, USA - Sp13.BD.MM110.SD (SPAdes) (version 2) | ecosystem: Environmental > Aquatic > Freshwater > Lake | place: Lake Michigan... | reverse complement strand
GCGGGAATCACTTATGAGCACCGTTTAATTGATGATATGGTGGCGAGTGCATTAAAATGGAATGGTAATTTTGTATGGGCTTGTAAAAACTATGATGGTGACGTACAATCTGATACCGTAGCACAAGGGTTTGGTTCTCTAGGTTTAATGACTTCTACTTTAATTACACCAGACGGTAAAGTAATGGAAGCAGAAGCGGCACACGGAACGGTAACACGTCACTTCCGTGAGCACCAAAAAGGAAACAGAACTTCAACCAATCCTATCGCTTCCATCTTTGCCTGGACAAGAGGTTTAGAATTTAGAGGTCAATTAGATAATAACCAAGAATTAATCCGTTTCTCTAAAGCATTAGAAGATGTTTGTGTAGAAACAGTTGAGTCTGGTATCATGACCAAGGATTTAGCAGTATGTGTTCACGGAAATAAAGTGAGCCATGGTGAACATTATGTGTATACGGAAGAATTTTTAGATGCATTAGATGCTAACCTTCAAAAAAAACTAGCGTAAAAGAATATCGCTAGTCTCTTTTGAATCTCTTATGATTTTATTTATTTTGACAAATAAATTGGAAAAGAAACTAGCGTAAAAGAATCAGAAACTAGCGTAATAAAACCGCAGGTTTGCTAGGTATATAAAAACCCGATAGTGATAAGCTATCGGGTTTTTTAGGTAGATTATTTCTAAATGTTTTAATATAACTACCTACAGAAAAAAGTGCTCATGATTTAATACTTACTTTAACACTTCTAAAATAGGATTTCCAATGTTTCCACTAGGCATTTGAATACCTAAAAGGGTAGAAATAGTAGGGGCAATGTCCGTCATATAGCTCAATCTGTTTACATTGCCTTTTTTGATCCCCTTTCCATAAAAATACAAAGGGATATGAGAGTCATAGTTGTAAAACACCCCATGACTAGCGCCCGCTGGGTAGCCATCAATCACCCCAGACTTTAACAATACGGTTAAATCACCACTTCTTTGTGGGGTGTATCCATTTAGTAACATTTCCCGAATTAATTGAGGCAATGGAGCTAAAGCTGCATTTCGGTTATATACTACTTGTAATACATTCGGCTTGCTTTCTAAAAATTTAGTAATTAAACTAGTAAGTTGAGCATCCGTTATTTGTAAGCTATCCATTAACTTATGGTTAAAGTAAATAGTAGATTCATAAACACTGCTAATGAGTTCTTTTTTTAAATTATTAGTTGTTAAAAGGCTACTTAAATCTTTTGCTAAATCGGCAGAAACGTAATAATCGGCAGGAAGTTTATTCTTTATTGCAAATCCTGGAATCGGCGCTATGGCATGGTCGGCAGTTAAAAATAGGGTGTAGTTGTCTTTGCCTATTTGCTTATCTAAATAAGCAAAAAAATCGGCCAAAACCTCGTCTAATTTAATATACCCATCAAGGGACTCCCATGAATAAGGGCCAAAATTATGTCCGATAAAATCAGGGGTAGAAAAACTTAAGGTTAGTAAATCAGTAATGGAGTCTGCGCCAAGATGCTCATTTTGAATAGTTTCTTTTGCAAATTCAGTAATTAAATTATTTCCTTGGGGAATCGAAAACAATCTTTTATAATCCTTCCCAATTAATTTGGTTAAATCAAATGGGAAATTAATTTTTACTTTCTCGTCATAAAAGCCTGTTTCGTATGCGTTCACGTCATCGTCACAATTTTTTTCATATACTTCTTTAGGCAAACTTAAAGTCCAACCTTGCTTATAATATTCGTCTACAATATGTAAATTATTAAAATTAGTAGCCCATTGAGGTAAACTTTTTTGGTAATAAGTAGAGGAAATCATATTGCCAGATTCACCATCATACCAATAGGCAGCATTCGCAGCATGACCTGCAGGGATAATAGAACCTCTATCCTTTAGTGAAATGCCTATTACTTTACTTTGAAAATTATTAGATAATTTCAATTCATCTCCAATGGTAGAGGTCCATAAATTTTTCGGACTCATCTTGCCAGAAATTTGGTTATTACTTCCAATACTAGATACTGATTTATCTTCCACACAATATTCCGTTTTACCAGTAAGATTATTAAACCAACTATTGCCTACAATACCGTGAATGGCAGGAACCGAACCTGTAAAGACCGCAGCATGACCGGGGGCCGTTACAGTATGAACATAGGGGATAAGGGTAAAATTACAAGAAGCCCCTTCGTTCGCTAGTTTTAAAAATCCATTTTTAGATTTAAAAAACGCACTATATCTATTCACATTGTCCCATCGCATCTGATCAATAACTATCCCAATGACTAATTTGGGTTTAGTATTGCTGTTGTTATTTTGTTTTTTTTGAGCAGAAGCTGTAAGCGAAAGCAAACAAATCATTGACAATATGAAAAGTCTCATAAGGTTTGGTTTTATTAGGATGCAATTTACTTAATTATTAGTGCTTTAAAAGACAAAAAATGATTAAATTTGCATTACTAATTAATACTATATGGCAGACATTTTTGAGAGACTCATTAAAAACTACGGACCCATTGGTCAACATCGTGAAAGAGCGCATGGTTATTTTGCGTTTCCTAAGTTAGAAGGTGAAATAAGCTCTAAAATGAAGTTTAGAGGCCAAGAAATGATTGTTTGGAGCTTGAATAACTATTTAGGGTTAGCGAATCATCCTGAAGTACGTAAGGCAGATGCCGATGCATCTGCTCAATATGGGTTAGCCCTGCCGATGGGTGCGAGAATGATGAGTGGAAACAGTGATTTGCATGAGCAATTAGAAAAGGAGTTGGCCGAATTTGTATTTAAAGAAGATTCAATTTTAATGAACTATGGCTATCAGGGAATTATGAGTGCCATTGATGCAATATGTGGAAGACATGATGTAGTGGTATATGATGCAGAGTGTCATGCTTGTATTATTGACGGGTTAAGAATGTTGCCCGGGCATCGTTTTGTATTTAAGCACAATGATATAGAAGATTGTGAAAAGCAGTTACACCGTGCGCAAGCTTTGGTGGACAAGCAACAGACAGGTGGGATATTGGTGATTACAGAAGGTGTATTTGGAATGGCGGGTGACCAAGGCAAGCTGAAAGAGGTAGCTGCTTTAAAAGCGAAAGTGCCGTTTAGATTATTAGTGGACGATGCACACGGTTTTGGGACCTTAGGTAAAACTGGAGCAGGTGCGGGTGAAGAACAAGATTGTCAGGATGATATTGATTTATACTTTTCTACTTTTGCAAAGAGCATGGCTTCCATTGGTGCTTTTATGGCAGGGCCTAGAACGATCATTGATTTTATCCGATACAATATTCGTTCTCAAATATTTGCCAAGAGTTTACCCATGCCTTTTGTAGTGGGAAATTTAAAACGATTGGAACTATTGCGCACGCAGCCTATTTTAAAAGATACTTTGTGGAAAAATGCATTGGCTTTACAAAATGGCTTAAGAGCGCGTGGCTTTGATATTGGGAAAACCGATTCAGTAGTGACCCCAGTTTATATGAAAGGTGGAGTGGAAGAAGCCACTGCCATGGTGATGGACATTAGAGAAAATTATAAAATATTTTGTTCTATAGTAGTGTATCCTGTGATTCCTAAGGGGCATATTATTTATAGACTCATCCCAACGGCAGTGCACACCCAGGAAGAGATTGACTTAACCTTAAAAGCATTTAGTGAAACCAAGGCGAAGTTAGATGCGGGGGCTTATAAAGCGTCTGAAATCCCGGATATGGCGAATAAGTAAATCTTATTATTTTTTAACTTCGTCCACTTCGTTTTTTAGTACTTCGATACTTACATTTAATTCAAATCCAATTAAGAGGATCAATGCATTCATGTATATTATTGTCATTACAACTAATACGGTACCGATAGAGCCGTATATTTTATTGTAACTGCTAAAATTATTTACCCAGTAAGAGAATCCAAATGTAGTCAATAACATTAATCCAGTGGATAGCAGCGCGCCAGGAGAAATCAAAGGCCACTTTTCTTTAATATGCGGTGCATATTTATAAATAAAGGCATTTCCATAAAATAGCAATAGTATAATAATTACCCATCTTAAGGAGTTCCAGTAAGGTAGTATTGTACTTTGTTCTATATCAAATCCGCTTCTTAATAAAGAGGCCAATTGCTCCTGGCCAATAAGTACAATTAAACTTGCGAATACCAATAAAATTAATATGATGGTTAAGCGAATGGCTCTCATTCTTTGATGTAAAAAAAAAGGTCTATTCTGCATAATGGATTTATCAAAGCTTCTAATAATACCCGTCATGGCATTGGATGCATAAAACAGAAGCAATAAAAAACCAAAGGAGAATATACCAACATGTTGGCTTAACAAGTCATTGATAATATCTACAATAAATTTATACGTACTTGAATTGGGGGCAATGTCCTTAAATAAGGTAAGTATTTGCTTTTTTACTTTAAATGCTTCTGGGAAATAGGGTATAATTGAAAAAAGAAATAAAAATCCAGCGGGCAAAGCCATTAACAAATTAAATGAGATTGCAGAGGCGCGATCGTAAACTCCAATGGCATTTAGTTGCTTTGCTAAAAACCTAATCACTTGATACAAATTAATACCCTGAAAGCCTGGTATATATATGACCTTTGCTTTTTGTTTTAAAAACTGTATAGAAGGGCTAAATACGGTGATGAAGAGTGCCCGTATAACATTGAATATTGTTTTAAATAAACTACTTTTTTTTCTTTTGTTGGTATTCATCTAATTTTTGCTGGTATTCCTTTGCAAATTTACTATGTTCTTTGTAATCAGCACTAAAATGATGGTAACCACTAAAGTCGGACTTCGCTACAAAGTATAAGTAATTGGTTGTAGGGGCATTAAGCACTAGGTCAATGGTTTTAGGGCTAGGGGTACAGATTGGACCTGGAGGGAGTCCTTTATTTTTGTAGGTATTGTACGGGGATGGGTTGGTTAAATATTTATCATAAATCCGGGTAAGTGTAAAATCCTGCATGGCAAACTTGATAGTGGGACAGGCCTGCAAAAGCATACTTTGTTTAAGTCTATTTTGATATACGCTTGCTATGAGAGATTTGTCTGAATCATAATTGGTTTCTTCGTCCACAATGGAAGCTAGGGTATAAACTTCATTGGGAGTTAAGCCTTTCTGTTTTGCTTTTTCTAATCTATTTTTTGAATTCCAAAACTGTGTTTTTTGGATTTTCATTTTTTGCATCAAACCAGGCAATGAAGTTGTCCAATACATGGTATAGGTATTGGGAATAAACAAAGTAAGCAGTGTTGTCGTATCCACACCAAATGGTGCCAGTGAATCATTGCTATTAAAAAAGGTGGAAGCCGTTAAGCTATCCACAGATAAATTTTTTCCAATGAACTTTGAAAGCTCGGCACGGGTTCTAATTTTATTAATCACTAAGTTCACCGTAGCTTGTTGATTATTTCTCATCATACGGATAAGGCTCAATAAACTTGTATTTTTTTTCACCAAGAATTTGCCAGGTTTAATGCGGTCTTCCACTTTAAATATTTTGGCTAATAAAAGGAAACTAGGTTTATCTAGTATAATTTTTTTAGCAATCAGTGTGTCTGCTAGTTCAGACAAGCCCTGTTGATGATATTCAAAACTAGTTGTATCCTTCCCAAAATGAGTTGTGATTATGAAAACATTAATTGCCTCATAAATAAGGAGGCCACTAATTAAAATCATTACTAATTTTTTCATAATTCAAAATACAATAAAAATCCCCATCTTTTTGAGATGGGGATAAATATTATATTATAAAATGTGATTGCGCGTGCAATTAATTTTTTTGCATAGGAGGAGGTGGTGGAGGTGTTGCATTTTGCTGAGTTGCTGGAGGTGGTGGTGTTGGTGCAACTGCTCCAGGAGTGGTATTTAATTTTTCAAATACATTTTTACCATTACCGCTATTTCCTTTTGTTAAAAATAAGGTGGAAGTAATTGCTAAAATAGCAATCACGCTAGCAAAAATCCAAGTACCTTTTTCAAGTACATCGGTAGTTTGCTTTACACCCATAAAATTATTAGACAATCCACTTACATTTGCATTTAATCCGCCGCCCTTTGGATTTTGGATTAATACAATAAAGCCTAAACCTACACAAGCAGTAATCATCAAGATTATAAATAAAGTAACCATATCTTATTGTTGTTTTAAAAGTTCTATTTGAGACGCAAAATAAACGGATTTTTCAGGAAAAATAAAACTTAATTTAGAATAGATGTCAATTGCTTTGCGTTTATTGCCCTGTTTAATCCATATTTCAGCCATGGCTTCGGTAATCACTTCTGTTGCATTATTGGCCTTTTCGGCTATAATTGCGATCATTTTCTCCTGTTCTTCGCCCATTTCAGCCAAATGCTGGGTGTTTCCCTCTTGGTGCTTTAATACTTTCAGCCAAGCGGTAAAACTCCTTAATTGCTTGGTAAATTTGTCCTGGGGAAGGCTAGCTAAGTCAATTTCTATGCCCTGCGCCTCAAAATAGTCCTTCACCAATTGAGGGTTCTCCTTCTCAAATTCAAGTGCTACGGATACCAAAGGTTCTTGAAATTGTGCCAATTGTTCTGAAATAAGGCTATTTAATTTTTCCTCATTAGGGGCAATGACCTCTTCATATTCATTATGTCCTAGCCATTGATGTAAATGTAAAGCCGAAGGAAAATAGTTTACTGCTTTTTGTATTTGAGGTCCATATTCCATAGAGGCTTCTAATGCATACTTTTTAGAAAGCAATAATTGTAAACTTGGACTATATGCATTTGCTTTGACCAAGGTTTCTAGCTCGGCCGTTGTGATACTTGCTAAATTGGAATGGCCTGACCACTGGAATAATATGGAATTAATATTGCTTTGAGACATATTACCAGTTTGAAAAAATTTGGTTAAAAATATCGTCTGTTATATTTCGAACAATGTCTTCCATTAATTGTCCTTCGGCCTGATTTAAAGTTAAATTGGCAGAGAAGTCAAAATTACGGGACACATCAAATTCTTGTTCTTTATTATCTAATGTCTTTTTTAGTACTACATGCACGGTGACCGTTAGTCTGTTGGTGGTTGCTTGTTGTTCACTTACTCCTACAGTTTGCGTTGGATCATAGTTCGTGATGGTTGCAAAAATTTGATAATGCGCATCGTCACTATTGGTTCTGGTCAATTTAGTTTGACTGATAATTTTTTGTAGCAATTTATCGGTAAGTAGGGGGGCTAATTGCGGATTCACATATCTTGCTTTATTTTCAATAAAACCAATTTTAACGGTTTTAATATTATCTGGAATAACGGCATCTCTAAAACTATAAATACCACAAGCAGACAAACTTATTAGCATACCAATGAATACAAAGGCATGTAATAGGTTGCGCGTAAAAAAGGATATAAAATAATTATTCTTCAATGTCGTATTCTTTAATTTTTCTGTAAAGTGTTCTTTCGCTAATACCCAAATCGGTGGAGGCGTCTTTTCTTCTACCACGGTGCTTTTTTAAGGCCTTTAAAATTAACTCTTTTTCCTTATCCATAATATTCAAAGATTCGTCTACCTCAAAGTGCGACTGAAGATCATTGTCAATAATTAAGGGCTGATGAGAGGCAATTTGAACGGAAGGCATATGATTTGACTGATTGCCTTGTCCGGAATTGTTATTATGTTGAATATTAGTAGGCACCAAGTCTTCTTTTAATTCGTTCATGATGGTCTCTCTTGTAAAATTGCCTGTTTGCCCTGCGATAGATGGGTTTTGTAAAATCTCAAAGAACATCTTCTTTAATTCATTTACATCTTTTTTCATATCAAAGAAAAGCTTGTATAAAATTTCTCTTTCATTTGCGAATTCACCTACTGGGTTACCACCTGTTACCATGGGCATATTGTGTTTTGTGGCTACCGGTAAAAAACCAGTCATTACTTGCGCGTTAATTTGATCGGTTTTGCTAAGTACTGAAATTTGTTCTGCAATATTTTTTAATTCACGTACATTGCCTGGCCAGCTATACGCTGTGAGTAGGGCACGTGCTTCCTCATCTAAGAAAATAGGCTTGGTCTTGTATTTTTCTGCGAAGTCCACAACAAATTTTCTAAATAATAATGAAATGTCCTCTTTGCGGTCTCTTAAACTTGGAACGCGGATAGGTACGGTGTTTAAACGATAATATAAGTCCTCTCTAAATCTACCTTTTTGGGTAAACTCCATTAATTCTCTATTGGTGGCTGCAATTACACGAACATCTGTTTTCTGTACCTTGGAAGAACCTACTCTTATAAATTCTCCCGTTTCTAAAACACGTAGTAATCTTGCTTGTGTGCCCAATGGCATTTCTCCAATTTCATCTAAAAAGATAGTACCACCATTTACGGTTTCAAAATAACCTTTACGACTATCCACTGCGCCCGTGAAAGATCCTTTTTCGTGACCAAATAATTCGGAGTCAATAGTGCCCTCTGGAATAGCACCACAATTCACCGCAATAAAAGGGTTGTGTTTGCGTGCCGATAAGCTATGAATGATTTGAGAAAATACTTCCTTACCAACACCCGATTCTCCAACAATTAATACCGTTAGGTCCGTGGCAGCTACCTGCTCGGCGGTATGGAGTGCATGGTTTAGCGAAGGCGTATTGCCTATGATGCTAAATCGGTTTTTTAAAGATTGTAATTCCATAATTTGTTCCTATTTATTACTTACTGTTCCCAATAAGGTTCCTTTTGTAAAATCAGATACCAATACATTTACATAATCGCCTTTCTTAAATTCATGCGCTCCTTTTGGGAATACAATCACTTTATTTTGACTATTACGACCCATCCAGTCTTCATTACTTTTTTTGCTATTCCCTTCAATAAGTACTTCAAAAATTTTACCAACATCTTTTTTATTACTTTCATTGGAAAGCACCCATTGAACGTCTACAATTTCTTGTAATCTTCTTTTCTTTACTTCCTCTGGAATATCATCCTCATATCTTTTTGCAGCTAGGGTACCTGGTCGTTCCGAATAAAAATACATATAACTATAATCATAGTTTGCTTCCTTCATAATGCGAATGGTATCCTGGTGATCCTCCTCGGTTTCTGTACAAAATCCTGCAATGATATCAGCGGAAACACTTGCTTCAGGCATAATTTCCTTGATGCGCGCCACTTTGGATAAATACCACTCACGGGTATAGGTTCTATTCATTAACTGCAAAATTCTTGTGCTTCCACTTTGTACCGGAAGATGAATATATTTGCAAATATTATAGTACTTAGCCATGGTAAATAAAACCTCGTCTGTAATATCCTTAGGATGCGAGGTGCTAAAGCGAACACGTAAGCTAATATCAATTTGTGCAACGCTTTCTAATAATTGTGCAAAAGTTACGGAGGTATTCGTTTCTGGGTTGTTCCAATAATAACTATCAACATTTTGACCCAACAAAGTAATTTCTTTATATCCTTTTTCAAACAAATCTCTACACTCGGCTACAATACTAAATGCGTCCCTGCTGCGCTCCCGACCACGTGTAAATGGAACTACACAAAAGCTACACATATTATTACAACCACGCATAATGGAAACAAAACCACTTATACCGTTGCTGTCTAAACGAACAGGTGCAATATCGCCATATGTTTCGTCTCTACTTAAAATTACGTTCACTGCTTTTTGACCAGTGCCCGCTTCTGCAATTAAATCGGGTAGGGTACGATATGCATCTGGGCCCACTACAATATCTACCAATTTTTCTTCTTCTAATAACTGTGATTTTAAGCGCTCGGCCATACAACCTAAAATACCCACTAACAAACCAGGCTTTGCCGTTTTTAGTTTTCTAAACTCCGTTAATCGTTTACGAACAGTTTGTTCTGCTTTCTCTCGAACGGAACAAGTATTTACCAAAATCAGATCTGCAATTTCAGCATTACGGGTACTTCCATATCCATTGGTTTCAAGGATAGATGCCACTACTTCGCTGTCTGCAAAATTCATGGCACATCCATAGCTTTCTACATAAAAGAACTTGTCAAAATGCTTTTTTGGGCCATTGGATGCAAAGGCCTCACCTTGTCTTGCTTCGTCATGCGTTTTGGTATCGTTCGCGTATAATTCCATGAATACTAGATGCTATTTATTGAGTCTGCAAATTTAGTTAAAAATCTTGGTATGTGCCATCTTGTCATATTTAGATAGCTAATTATTTGAGAATGAGCAGCTTAAAAAGACCATATTAATTTATGTATTTTTTATAGTTTACTTAAAATCAATGGTTTATATAAATTAGTATATTTGATAAAATCAATCCTTGATGAAGAAATGGCTTGTATTTATTTTAGGTAGCCTAATCGTAAACTTTTCCTTTGCTCAGGATGTGGCGGTGGCAAAGTTGCGTAACGAAACCTCGAGGAATATTAAAAAGGAAGTGGATACAAGTACTTGGAATTGGAAAAGAGGTGGATTGTATAATTTTAATTTATCACAGAGTTCCTTAAGCAATTGGGCTGGAGGGGGTGATAATTTCAACATGGCATTTACTAGCTACTTTAACTATTTCGCTTTTTACCAAAGACCTAGACATAATTGGGATAATAATTTTGACCTGAACATAGGTTATATGCAGTCCAGTAATTTAGGGGGTAGAAAAAATGATGATCGAATTGATTTATTAAGTAAGTATGGTTACAAGATTGATTCCGTTGGACAGATATTCATTTCTGGATTATTAAACGTTCGTTCTCAAATTTTTGATGGCTATGCCTACAGTGGTAGCAAGTCTACTTTTACTTCAAGTTTATTATCACCGGCCTATATCATTTTATCAGCTGGGGTAGATTATAAACCCAATACTAATTTGTCGATATTCTTTTCTCCATTAACTTCTCGTAGCACTTTGGTATTAAATAGAGCATTGGCAAATAATGGTAAATACGGGGTGGATTCTGGAAAGTATTTTATAAGAGAAACAGGTTTGTTTGTTACTGTAAACTATAATAAAAATTTAACGCCAACCATTGCATACAGGGCGAGGGCCGATTTTTTCTCTAACTATTATGAGAAGCCAGAAAATGTTAATTTATACATGACCAATTTCTTCACCTTTAAACTGAGTAAGAATTTCTCTGCAACCTATAGTTTAGATTTAATGTATGATGATAAAATTAGAATTTTTGGCCCCAATAAAACTTCCCCAGGATTACAGGTTAAGAGTATTATTGGTATAGGGTATGTTAAACCCATTGCTATTAAAAAGACAATTTCTAAATCAAAGATGGTTGCTGCGGCCGGATCCAGTTCGGGTGCTACTTCCAATAAGTAATCTTATTTACTTACCGCTTTAAGGGTATGCTTTATTTTATTGGCTTTATGCGTTAGATCCTGATAATCGCTACTTATAATGGTTACATGTCCCATTTTTCTTCCTGGCTTAGTTTGCAATTTTCCGTATAAGTGTACAAAAACATTATCCATTTTTAATACTTCTTCTAATCCTTCATAAAACACATCCCCAGTATAACCTTCTGCACCAATAATATTTACAATGGCAGATGGAAGGATTTCATTTGGGTTGCCTAAAGGGTAGTTAAGTAAGATCCTCCAAAGCATATCGTATTGACTACTATAATTTGCTTCAATCGTATGGTGTCCGCTGTTGTGTACACGGGGAGCCGCTTCGTTTACCCAAACGTCTCCTGCTTTATCAATAAATAATTCAATGGCAAATAAGCCAGGGCTTTTTAAACCCGTTACCACTTTTCTTGCGATGGCTTCGGCTTTCCATAATTGTTTTTCTTCCAATTTGGCGGGGCTTATTTGATAATCCAATAAATTATAAACGGGATCAAAAATCATTTCAGCAGGAGGATAAATAATGGTTTCTCCTTTTGCATTCATGCCAACAATAAGTGCTATTTCCTTTTGAATATTAATTTTCTTCTCTAAAATGGAAGGGGTATTAAATGCCAAGTCTAATTCAGATTCATTTTGTATTACTTGTACGCCTTTCCCATCATATCCGCCTTCTGCTAATTTATGTACCGCTGGCAAAAAAGAAATATGATTAAGTAAATCTGATTTTGTTTGAGTGATATGATATTGGGAGGTTGGAATTTCATTTTGTGTATAAAACTGCTTTTGTAAAATTTTATTTTTTATAATACGAATGGCAGCTGGGGTAGGATATACGCGTACGCCTTCTTTTTCAAGTTGTGCTAAGGCATCTACATTCACTGCTTCAATTTCTATAGTTAATGCATCTAATTGTTTTCCAAAATTGTATACGGCATCATAATTAGTAATGTCACCTTTTGTGAAGTGATGGCATAAATGTGCTGCTGGGCAGTGGGGGTCGTTTTCTAAAACAAATGTGGTTACGTCATAGTTTGCTGCTGCTTGCAAAAGCATTCTTCCCAATTGACCTCCACCTAATATACCCACTTTCATAAGTTCCCATTTATTTTGTCAAAGATAAGGTTAAAAGAAACTAAATTTGTATAGATCAATTCAAAGAATATGCAGGCGCACTCAATTATTTCGGTTAAAAACCTGGTAAAGACCTACGGAGAATTTACGGCAGTTAAAGGCATTAGTTTTGAAGTGTATGAAGGCGAGATTTTTGGTTTATTAGGCCCCAATGGTGCCGGTAAATCCACCACTTTAGAAATTATTGAAACCTTAAGGAAAAAAACAAGCGGGGAAGTAATCGTGGATGGACATAATTTGGATACAGCACCAGAAGCGATTAAAAAAATAATTGGGGTTCAATTACAAACCTCTGGTTTTTATCCAAACCTAAATTTGACGGAGTTAATACATTTGTTTATTGGATTGTATCAAAGCGATGTGGATCCTATGGTCTTGCTTAAAAAAGTGAACTTGGAAGACAAGGCAAAGTCAAAATACAAGGAAATGAGTGGGGGTCAAAAACAACGTTTCTCCATTGCAACTACTTTAATAAATAAGCCAAAAATTATTTTCTTAGACGAACCTACAACGGGGCTAGATCCTCAGGCAAGAAGAAATTTATGGGATTTGATTAAAGAAATAAGGGACAATGGCACTACGGTAATCATTACCACACATTATATGGACGAAGCCGAAATATTGTGTGATAGGGTAGCCATTGTAGATAGCGGTGAAATTATTGCCATCAACACGCCCAATGAATTGATAGATAATTTGGTCGCTACTGGATTTGAGAAAGAAAAGGAAGTAAAAAAAGCGAATTTGGAAGATGTATTTATTTCTTTAACAGGAAAGGAGTGGAGAGAAGAGTAAAGCAAAGTAAAGCGTATTATTTAAATATAATTTAAATGCTCAAATTAATAAAAAATTAAAATTATCAATATGACAAACGACCCTCGTTATCCCATTGGAAAATATCAGGTAACTCCTTTTAGTGAAGAAACAAAAAATAAATGGATTCAGGATTTACGCATGGCACCTTCAGACCTAGAGTTTATACTTTTAAATTTAGATAAAGCACAATTAGATACCCCTTATCGAGAAGGGGGTTGGACCCTGAATCAGGTAGTGCACCATTTAGCGGATAGCCATATGAATGCCTTTGCTAGGTTTAAATTGGCATTAACGGAGGAAGTACCTGCTATTAAAACCTATGATGAAAACGCTTGGTCTCAATTTGCCGATGTGTTGGAAACGCCCCATAATTACTCTGTAACTTTATTACATGCTTTACATGCGCGTTGGGGAAACTTATTAGCTAGTTTAACCCTTGAACAATGGGAACGCAAGTTGTATCATCCAGTTCGAAATGCAGAAGTAAGTGTTTGGGATTTATTTACTATTTATGCATGGCATGGCAAACACCATATTGCACATATTAAATCGTTAAGAGCACAAAAGGGTTGGTAATTAATTACGGGTTAGCTCTGCAACTAAAAATATACTGCCAATCACAATAATTAAGTCATTTGGGTTGGCATTTTTTTTGGCTGTATCCAATGCTATATTCACATTTTCAAATTCCAATCCCTTTAAACCAATGGCACTTGCGATAGCTGCCAATTCGTTGGATGGCAATGCTCTTGGTAAATGCGATTGCGTATAATAATAGTTTGCATTTTTAGGGAGCAGGTTAAGGACAGCATTAATATCCTTATCCTTTACCATGCCCGTAATAATATGCAGTTGTTGATAGGAAAGGGTATCTAATTGTTCTAATAATGCTTTTATGCCATGTTCATTGTGTGCAACATCTAATACAACTCTAGGATTTTCTTGAATGCATTCCCAACGGCCCATTAAACCTGTATTTTTTTTAACCTTATTTAAGGCAGTTAAAACTTTAGAGGCTTTCAATTTCCAACCCATTTGAGAAAGCAATTGAACAGCTACCAATACGCCTTTTAAGTTTTTGTATTGATACTTGCCTGGTAAATCACATTCAACGGTGAAGTTTTTTGTAAATAGGGGGGCATCCAGTAAATGAATAAGCGGTTGATTAAATTCAAATAGTGCAGTTTGCCAATTATTTTGAAAGGATTGTAATTGTAAAAAATCTTCTGCATAATAAATTGGCGCTTGCATTGCATTTGCTTTTGAATCAAATACCTCTTTTGTTTCTGATATGATTTCACTGATTACAACCGGTGTTTCCTTTTTTATAATGCCCGCTTTTTCAGCGGCGATTTCTGGTAAAGTATTACCTAGTAATGTCATATGATCCCAACCAATATTGGTGATAATACTTAATTCAGGAGAAATGACATTGGTACTATCTAGTCTTCCCCCTAATCCGGTTTCAATAATTGCGATATCACATTTTTGTTCTGCAAAATATTCAAATGCCATTCCCACGGTAAGTTCAAAAAAAGAAGGTTCAATTTCATCAATTAATACTTTCATTCTATTGGTAAAGGAAGTGACAAATTCTTTGGAACACATTTCGCCATTTACTTTAATTCTTTCCCTAAAATCGTATAAATGCGGAGAGGTATACAAACCTGTGGTGTAACCTGCTTCCTGAAAAATAGATGCCAACATATGACTGGTAGAGCCTTTTCCATTTGTGCCCGCTACGTGAATGGTTTTGAATTTTTTTTCGGGGTTGCCTAAGTATTTACAAATGGATATTGTGTTGTCTAAATCATTTTTAATGGCTGCTGCACCAATTCTACTAAACATGGGCAAACGACTATATAAATAGTCAATGGTATCTTGATAGGACATGTAAAGATTAGTCTAAAAATTTATTGAACATCAAATTTAAATTTCACCGTAACTACCGAACTATGATCTGCTTTATCAAAGCTTATCTTTTTTAAATATTCTTTAATGGCAGTTTTATATTTTGAATCGTTGGAGGAAGAGCCTTTAGCAATTTGTGAAAAAGTTCCATTGCCTTCAGGGCTTACTTGAATTTCTGCATAAATGGTGGCAGGTTCCACATCCCCGTTAAAGGAGTATATTTTAACAATTTTGCGATCCCCCTTGGTAACAAACGGCCCAGCAGCGCCTGTATAAGCTTTACCATTAATATTTCCGCCGGCAACACCCTGATCTCCTTTGCCACCTGCAATGCCTTGGTCTTTTACATTATTATAACTGTCTTGATTATTGCCACCTTTCCCATTTCCTCCAGCGTATTTCCCCATTATTGCTTTTGGTTTAGTAGCGGCTTTTTGTGTGGTAGCGGTATTATTTTTTTTATCTTTTGAAGTTTTGATGGCTTCATCGTTTGACGCGTCGGTATTTATATTCTCTGCATTTACGCCCTCACTTTCAACTTGTTGATTAGTGCCTTGTTCTGTGGCAGGTGCTTCCTGGCTTAATGGAGGGATGTCACCCGCTCCAGTTTCACTATTGCCTAGGTTTACTTCCATATAAGTGGGTTCGGGAGGCGTTATAATAGGTGCCGCTTTTTTCCATTCTAAAACAACAAATAAGCATGCCAATACAATACATATCACAGTAGTGTATAAACTGGCCTTTACATTTTTTTGTTGTTCAAAGTTAAGTGACATGGTATAAAATTAATGTAAAAATACATCATAACCCAATCTACAAAGTGTTGCAATAATCACAAAAAGGAAAACGGTTCGTATAAATTTGTTTCCTTTTGCAATCGCCATTCTAGCGCCAATAATACCTCCTAATGCGTTAGCTACAGCCATGGGAATGGCAATAGACCATAAAATGGCCCCTTTTAAGGTAAACAAAACAATGGAACCCAAATTGGTGGCAAGGTTTATCAGTTTCGCGTGCGCATTGGCTTGTAAAAAATCAAAGCCCAACCAACTGATAAATGCAATGACCAATAAACTCCCTGCACCTGGGCCAATAAAGCCATCATAAAAACCAAGTCCAAGACAGATTAGGATTCCCTTATACAAAGGGAATGTTAAATTTTCTTTTTTGGATTCTTGTCCAAAATCTTTCTTGGTAAAAGTATAAATGGCTACCCCAACAAGTACAACTAGTATTACCGGTTTCATGAAAGTATTGCTCATTTTTGTTAAGCAAAACGAACCCATATAAGAAGCAACAAAAGCAGTTACACCCAATGCCATTATTCTTGCAACAGGTATTTTAACTCTTTTTAAAAATGTAAGGGCAGCAAAAAAAGTGCCAGAAAAGGAGGGAATTTTTAAAGAACCAATGACTTGAGCAACTGAATTATTGGGAAGTAAAATTAGTCCGGCAGGTGTTTGAATAAGTCCACCTCCACCCACTATAGAATCTACAAATCCTGCAAAAAATGCAACAATGCATAAAATTAAAGTAGTGCTATCCATTTATTTTTTTTGATGGCCAAGTATTTATCACAATACCAGATATAATAATGAGTCCACTAATGAGTTGAAAATTAGTAAACTTTTCATTTAACAACCATACCGCTTCAATGGAACTTAGTAAAGGGATCAAGGTTCCAAATAAGGCCGTTTTACTGGCGCCTAATTTATGTATTGCATTATTCCAAAAAAAGTAAGAGATTGTTGAATTGCCAATACCTAGATATAATACTACATAAAGAAAATGTAAATTATAAACAACGGGCTGGACATAGATGGATTCATAAATACTAAAGGGCAATAATAGGATGGCACCAATGGCAAATAATACAAACAAGAAACTGTTGCTTGATATGCCAACTGGCTTTTTGCGCACAAATACATTGTAAGTGCCAAAACATATACCGGCTGCTACCATCCATAAATCACCTGTTGAAAATCTGAAATTGGTGATGCTTGTCATTTGACCCTTGGTTATTAAAAACACAATACCAAATAAACCTAGAACAATTCCTGCAATATTTTTCCAATGTAGTTTTTCGTTTACAAATATGGCAGCCAATACGGTAGCTACGATTGGATGAATCACCGAGCCAATTAAAGCCATATTAATGGCGGTAGTAAAGTGCCCTGCTGTATAAATTAAAGTATTGTAAATAGCAAAACCCACTAATCCCATCCAGAAAAAATAAATTTTATTATTTAAAATAATGGGTAACTCTTTCTTGAAGTTAACATAGGACAACGGAAACATAATTAAGGTTGCAATAGACCATCTAAAAAAAGCAAGTGAAATAGGACCTGCTAAGTGTATTGCATATCTTGATATTACAAAATTACCAGACCAAATCACACATGCGATGATTGCAAAAATGGCACCTATCTGATTGGTTCTTTTCAAGTGATTAAGATGCGTTTATCTAAATTAATGGTGCGCAAAGTTTTGTGTAAAGTCTCCTTTTATTCTTTCAATAGGTGGATTGAAATATCCAAATTTCAAATCAGGAAATTCTTCTTGTATTAATTCCATCATTTGTTTAATGCCCATGATTTCACCCATCTCAGTAAATCCTATTTTTCCAAGGTACCAATCTGGATCAATATTAAAGTTTCTCCACTGAATCATTTTTAATCCTGTATCCTTAATAAATAATCTTAACGCTTCATATTCTTCTACACTGTCTGTCATGCCTGGGAAAACAAAATAATTAATGCTTGTCCATTTTCCTGCAGCCGACATGACCCTTACACTTTCTTTTATATCGGCAAATGTGTAATTATTAGGACGGTAATAAGCATTGTATACATTCTCCCTTGCCGAATTCATACTCACACGTAAACTATCTAATCCCACTGCAGCTAATTCGGCCACTGCTTTTGGGTCGGAACCGTTAGAATTAATATTAATACTTCCTTTATCGGTATGCTTTCTAATTTCAATGATTGCTTCTTTAATGGTCTCCCACATTAATAAAGGTTCGCCTTCACAACCCTGTCCAAAACTTACAATCGGAAAGGGAGCAGTCATTAAATGTGGAACGGTATATTCTACTACTTCGGCAGCAGTTGGTTTAAAAGTAAGTCGGTCTTGCGTAGAAATAATTTCTTCTTCCAGTGGTTGAAAGGAAATACATCCAATACAATTGGCGTTACAGGCTGGAGAAATAGGAATTGGACATTCCCAGCGACCCATGGCTAAATTGCGCGCAGCTGGGCAGGTATAGGTTTGACAACAGTTTTCCATTAAATGCTTTACCAATCGGTTTTGGCTATATAACGAAAGTAATTTTTGTGTTCCTGCCTCTATAGTGTCTTGATCATATCCTTCACAATCCTGTCTAATATCTTTTTCAATTCTTACTGCAGGCACATAATTTTTACCATCCAACCAACCCACAGCGGTATAACAAAATAAGGGTAAGGTAGGGGCCTCTTCGTCCATGGTTTCATAAGCCGAAACATACAATCCGGTGTGGGCTGGAGGAATAAAAGCGGCTACTGCCCAACCTAGTTCACATAATCGCATTTCCCCGGTTTCCACATCAATGCCAATACCACGACGACCTGGCAATTCATACAAATTACCACCTTCTGGAAGTTCAATCCAATCTTCTACTGGAATAGGATAGGCGTCCCAGCCAGCACGGCCCGCTGAATATAAACTGGTGTCTTCAAAAATTTGGCCTTCGCCATCGGAATATAATAAATAGGGAGATGTTAATATTGACATGGAGTAAAGGTAATATTTAATTAGAAGTCAATTGCTTTGCGATGTCAATTTGCTCGGCGCAAAAAGTATTGAATTCCGAGGTAACGCTTTCGCTGACTGGCTCGTTAATGTCTTTTTGGATTAATTTATTGTTTTTAAAATCTATGGTAATTACATCGTCTTTAATAATTGCATTTTGTATAGCACCCCAAGGGAAGAATTTCTTTGGAAAGGTGTTTACTATAATACCAGTTGGATCAAAGGCAATTTCGTAAGGGAATTTTACTTGACGTTCAAATAAGGCACCTATTAAAAATATTCCCGATATGATAAGGGCTTTAGGCAATAATAACCAACCCCAGCTTGCAAATAAGAGTGCTAAACGATAATATGGGATCCCTCCATTTTTCTTTTGATAATAACTATATATGCTCCAGCTGATGATAGAGGTGATAATGGCATATACCAGACTTGGGGTATTAAAAAAGCCTTTATAAAGTCCAAACGAAAAGCCTAGAACGCTCAAAAGCAACATAAACTGGCTAATTCTGTCTACGTTCTTAAAATCAGGACTTTTGCAAACAATGATGTAGTCAAAAAGACGCATAAATTGTATTTAACTTGTGGTAAAATTTGCTGCAATTTAAGTCCATTTAGTTAACTTTGCGCCATGAAGAAAACACATATTGTATTATTGGTACTTATTGCAGTTGCAATAGTAGTACTTATTAGCTATACTGGGGATTTAAGTAGTTATGAAACAGTGGGTTCTGCAAAACAAAAACCGGGTAAATTTTTAAATTTAATTGTAAAAATGGATACCTCGGTAAAAGTGCAATATGATCCTGTGAAGGATCCTAATTTCTTAAAATTTGGAGTACAGGATAGTTTAGGGGGTAAAATTTCGGTTGTATTTCATAATACCATGCCAACGGATATGGAAAAGTCGGAGCGTTTGGTGTTAAAAGGAAGAGTTCAGGGAGATGTATTTGAATGTTCTAGCATTGTTTTAAAATGCCCTTCTAAATACAAGGATAATCCGAATGCAACAGCGAATCAACCCGTGACGATTACCGAGTAATTTTATAAAATTTATTAATGAATACAGCAACCAATCCAGCAGCCGTCCAATTTATTGGCGAAAATTTGCTGCCTGGACAATTAGGATATATTTTCACCATCGTTTCCGTAGTGGCTTCTTTGGTAGCTACTTTTAGTTTTGCAAAAGCTTTCTACACCAATGAAATAACACAACAAAATAGCTGGCAGCGTTTAGCCAATATAGCATTTATCATAGAATCTGTTTGTGTATTTGCATGTTTTGGAGTTTTATTTTATGTCATCTCTAATCATTTGTTTGAATACAAATATGCATACATGCATAGTGACAAA